>Ga0210051_1005964_pt1 | contig 11546 bp, 8 predicted proteins | sample CryGey092014_all_FD_185464 | JGI IMG/M metagenome (GOLD analysis project Ga0210051, IMG submission 185464) | Groundwater microbial communities from aquifer - Crystal Geyser CG23_combo_of_CG06-09_8/20/14_all (SPAdes) (version 2) | ecosystem: Environmental > Aquatic > Deep subsurface > Groundwater ...
CCTCAAGGACTTGACGAATTGCGCCAGACTGCTCGCGGAGTTTGCGCTCTCCGTCACCAAGCACACTGACTTCACTCCCTGAGGTCAGTTCGGACTCGTGAGTCCGCGTCGGACTCGTGAGTCCGCGGTCAACCAGAAACCGGAATCTGCCCACAACTCGCGGCAGGGCGTCAGCGGACGTGAAAAGTCCTACAGTGAGCTGCCTCGAAAATGGCTGAATATGGCATCAAGTACTCCCACGAGACTCGCATCGGTATTCCGCGCGGTCTTCTCCCGCCCGGCTTTGCCGGCGCACGCCGCGGTGGTTCTCGCTGGGCTTTCCGTGGGCTACTGTTTTTCGCACGGAAGCTACATATTCACGCTGCTACTCACCGGGATACCGACCGTCTACGGACTCTGGTTCATCACATCGCTCGTGCTCACTTCTCCCCACGACGACGGCGCAGAGCGTGTGGTCAGAGCTGACGGGTTGTCCTATGGCGTGCTGGCGCTCGCGCCGCTTCCATCCCTCCTCGGCATAGCGTGGTTCACCATCTCCAGCAACCTGATCGCCGCCCTCCTGTTCGCTCTGACGCTCCTTCTTCTGCTGAAGATGCCACTCCTTAGACAAGACATCTCACGGTTCACGACGTGGAGCGCCCGGCGGGGCAGTCCCTGGGCATGGGCTACCGGCATCTTGGCCGCGACGTACGCGGTTGTGTTCTCCATCATGTCCTATCAGGAGTATGCGTCATTCACCTACAATACGTCGTATTACGACCTTGCACACTTCTCCCAGGCAGCATGGAACACGCTTCAGGGACGATTCCTCGAGTTCACATTCTCCGACGGACATGTTGGCTACCCGATGAGCCGGCTGGGTTTGCACGTAGACCCGATCATTGCTCTCTGGTCGATCTTCTACCTGATTAACGACAGCCCCGTGACGTTACTGGTGATCCAATCCGTGGTGATTGCCGCGGCGACGTGGCCTCTCTACCTCCTCTCCATGAGACTTCTGCGGAATCCATTTCTAAGTTTCTGCGTCTGTCTCGCGTACCTGCTGCATCCGGGCATTCAATACGGCAACCTCTCACAGTTCCATGCCGTAAGCGCTGCCCCTTTGGGACTTGTGGCGCTGTTCTACGCGCTCGAGACCCGACGATGGAAGATTCTCCTGCCAGCTTTGCTATTCACCTTCTTGTGCAAGGAACACTTGCCACTAACCGTCTTTGGCATAGGGCTGTGGTCCCTTGTGCGCAAAGGCGACAAACGGATGGGCTGGGCGCTTTGTGTCCTCTCCGTACTCTGGTTTGTGGCGTGCCAGAAGTGGATCATCCCCCACTACCTCGCCGGGAAACAAACTGTCTACCTGGAGATGTTTTATGAGAAAGCGGGGGGCAGTTTCCAGGGCATCGCTGCGCGGTTCATCAGCGACCCCGTGGACTCCGTCGCCCATCTTCTCACGAAGTCCAAACTTTTCTACCTCGACTCACTGTTCTTCCAGGTGGGTTACCTGCCACTCATAGTTCCAAGCACACTCCTTTTTTCCGGTCCCGAATTGCTTGTGAACACCCTCAGCGACTTCCCCCACATGCACGTGCTCACCGAACACTACAACTTTGTGACGGCCACGTGTCTCATCGTTGCCGCGGTCTACGCCCTGAGCGGAATTCTTCGGACTCGTGAGTCCGCGCTGAAGACTGCACAACGATACGGGGACGGCAGTGTACAAGTTGGCAACGTAGCCGTTGCTCTGGCATTTCTTGTCCTGCTTCCTACGCAGTTGTCCCACCGCGTGGGATTCGCCCCGTGGGCCAATACCTACAGGGAGATTCTGTCATGGAAACCCCCACAACACGCCCTCGCTTCCGAGCGAATTCTCAGGCAGATTCCTCCCGAGGCTTCTGTCACCGCCAGCTCAATTCTCATGGGGCACCTGGCACACCGGCGCACCCTCTATGTGACGCCGTACCTTGGGGACGCAGAATACGCGATTGTGGACATCTCGGAAGTCGAACTGCCCCACGGGAAGGCGCGGCAGGACTACGAGTTGATGGCATGGTTGCGCGGGGAAGGCAACTACACGCTGAAAAGCGAAGCGGAGGGGATATTCCTCTGGCAGAGAAAGCCCTACGCTTCGCCGGTCGCGCCCAAGGTGAACTTTGATTTTCAGGATGGCTTCACCGTTGTTGCCCCGAAGGAAACCCAGTCGGATGCAGCAGTCAAGCTCGGTGTCAGCGCGCTCAGTGGCGCTGTCGGGAGAGCGCTTGATTTTGCATCCGCCGAAAAGGCACTCGAGAATCCGTCAGCTTTACAGGGACCCGCCCTGGTGCTGCTCAAGGTGGGAAACCCGGAGTTCTCCACGGAAGCGATGGAGATAGTGCAGCTATGGGAAAGGACAAAGGCAGTCCCGGAATCCGCGGAGGGGTACCTTCTCCGCACAAGAGAACACCTTGGGCATCCATGCCTGTTTGTGGTGTCCAAGTCCGAGCTTGGACTTGCCTACGGGCTTTTCCACATTGCCGACGAACTGAAAGAAACCCTCACAGCGAAGGACCGTTCCTGGAATGCCACACGCGAACCTGCATTGAGTCTGCGGCTCATGTCGACTCCCTTTATGAAGGACAAGTTCTACGACAACCCCGAAACTGCGCTCAGGTACGGATTCAACGCTGTTATGATTGACCCCTGGCCGGCGCTGATCACTTATCACGATTTCGATCACCGAATCTACGGAGAAAAACGAAACCAGGCTGCCTTCGCATCCTTGCAGTATCGTCGTCAGGAAGTGAGAAAGACCATCCAGCGCACGAAGTCCCTGCACCTCAGAGTTGTTGCCATGGGCGACGTGTTCAGCTTCCCGAAATCACTTTATCAAATCTACGGTTCGCGGATACGCCACGTCAACGTATCCCGGTTCTCCGACCAGGAGTTCACTGTCTGTGCCGGGCAGTCGCTTCCCTACAAAATACTTCAGCAGGGACTGGACGAACTGCTCAGGGAGGTCCCGGGAATCGACTACGTCATGGTTCGTACCGGGGAGAACTATCCCACGGGACTCACGACAGGCAGCGGACCCTCTTCGGGGAGATGCCGACTGTGTCGCGGGGTCGACTATTCCGCTGCCCTCACGAAAACCATCAACACGATCCATGCCATTGTCGTTGGGAAACATCACCGCCAGTACATCCACCGCGCATGGGATTTGGGGAGAGGTGGATTCCACGCCAACCCGAATATCTACGAGAAAATCACTCGGGGGATAGTCCCCTCCAACGACGTAACAGTCTCCCTGAAGATGACAGAAACGGACTTCTGGAGGTTCAATCCCCTCAACCCGAATATCGGTCGCGGTCCCCTCAAACAGATGGTGGAGTTCCAGTGTGCGCGGGAGTATGAAGGAAAGGGAGCGTTTCCCAATTACCTGGGCGAGCTTTTCTGCCGCGACGCGCCCGAGACTCACCCCCAGCGCGGGCTTCTTTACGCAACATCCGTCGGCGTGGAGTCTGGTTGGGCGTGGGCCCGAGGCGGGGGATGGGGTGGCCCTTACCTCAAATCAAGAATATGGGTCGATGCAAATGTCCACGCTCTCAGCCGACTCATGTGGAATCCATTTCTGGATCCAGGAGAGCTTGCAAAACGATGGGCAACGCGCACCTTCGGTGCGAAAGCGGCCCCCACCGTCGCCAATATCTTACTGAACTCGCCGGATGCCGTGGCTCTGTCCCGGTACTTCTCGGCAATCGCGGGTCAACCGGACGTATGGAAGCCGAGCCTCAACTGGACTCGTGATGACCGGATCGAGGGATTCAGTCGGCTTTACCCACTTTACACGAAATGTGACGAGACGTGGCAATTTGATGCAACCCTCTACGATCAACAGAAAGCGAGTCGCATCGTAGCGTCGTCCATTGAGAAGTTCCAGAGGGTAATGCGCGATGTTCCCGACGCAGTGGTCGCACAGCAGGCAATGGATTCCCTCCGGTTCCAGTTGGCTCTGTACAGGGTGCGCCAGACTTACGTCACCGGCAGCTTCAACTATTTCGCTTGGCTGGATTCCCGTGGAACGTCCGACGACTCGCGGACAGCGGCCATCTGCGCTTTTCAGCAGTGGCAGAGAGACTGGGACCACTTCAATACCAATATCCCGCGGCTCAAGTGGGGTCCCAGCCTGTATCGTAGTCACGGAATGGTGGAAGACGTACAGTATGCCATGTCTGTGCTTCTGAATCCTCCCGAGGGCGGGGTCCATCCGCAACACGCTCTCCGTGGTGGATCTCAACGACCATGAAGGGACTCGACCCGATATCGCTTTAAGCTGGAACCAGCACATGACACAGATGCGTCTCTCCAAGCTACCTCCCTTTCAGAGCTGGGACTGTCGCGCCTGTGGACGCTGTTGCCGCGGCATTTACTCTGTTCCGGTTACCGAAGACGAGAGATCGGCTATCCTCGCTCGGGGATGGGCAGATGACGAGCGCTGCGCTCGACAAGGGCTTTTCACTACATGGAGAAATCACTCCTATCTCGCTCGCAACGACGACGGTGCGTGCGTTTTTCTTTCGGAGCAAGGCATGTGCCGCATTCACGAAAGACTGGGAGAATCCGCCAAACCCCTCGCCTGCCGACTCTACCCGTTCGTGTTGACCCCCGTAGGCAAACACGTGCACGTGGGACTTCGCTTCGATTGCCCTGCCGTGCTGGACAACCACGGGAGACCACTGCCCGAACATGTCACCGGAATCAAGCGCTTCATCCCGGAGGTACTGCCTTGCGCACGCATGTGTCTTCCCCGTCCCATGTTCGACCGGGGCCGATCCGTCACGCCCGAGCAACTCATGCGCATTACACAGGCATTTGATTCGCTCCTGTCCGAGACATCGTTGGGAATAACGCGCCGATTGCTCGCGTGCGCGTCCGTGGCGCACCTGCTTCATGTCAGCATCATCGATGAACTTCAGAATCGGCTGGAGGAATTCCTCGCGGCAGCCACTGCTGTGGCGCTCAAAGCAGCGGAAACCGATCCCTTGGAGCGAGTGCAACCCCGGAAAGGAGTCCTGGTCAACTTCCGCCAGATGGCCGGTCTCTTCAATCGCTGGGACAGAGTGGAGGACGCAACGGGAACAGCCATCAACCGGTTGCGAGTCCTGCGAACACGCCTTCGTCACTCACTCATCCTCAGCCGTGGGAAAGGCGGTGTTCCTCCGCTGCGAACGGGCTTCCCGGAAGTCCCGTTCTCGACCATCGAGGAACCATTCCCCATTCCGACTGGACCGTGCGAAGAACTTCTCGCGCGTTACTACCGCATAAAACTCGCGGGCATGGATTTCTTTGGGCCCCCTTTCCACAACTATTCCTATGTGAACGGAATGAAGAGTCTGCTTCTTACCTTCCCGGTTATCATGTGGACCGCGCGGGCCTTCGCTATCGGTGCCGGCGATACGGAGATCAACTCAGAGTCACTCTGCCTCGCCCTGCAGGGAGTGGATGCCCAGTTGGGCAGGTCCCTGGCGTTTGGACTGGCCAACGAACGACGGCGCATCAGCGTGTTGAGCAGGGAGGAACATCTTCGCCCGCTGACCGTATGGTACGGAACGTGAGCACGCTCGTGCCGACCGCAGTCTGTCGGATGCCCGTCCTTTGTTGATCCCGTCAGTTGACACTGCAATTCCTTCCATGTAGAATGCCAGAAACCAATGAAAAGCTCACGACTGCTCAATCCACTGTTATCACTTTTCCTGCTGTGCGCCTGCGCGTCATTGGTGTACGGCACATCAGAGAGCAATGGTCCTTCGCCAGAGGTCCGGGATGAGAACCAGCCGGAGCAGGTTGAGATGTATCGACTGAGCGTTGAGAACAGCGTTGGGGGCGGTATCGCCCTGAGCCGCGACGGGGGGAAGACATGGATTCGCCTTGGGCAGGTCGCCACGCCCACGCGCAAGGTGAATACAAACGGCTTTACGGCGAGCCAGTGGGCTATCTCTGGCCGAGTGTGTGCGACGGCCGTCAACGCCATCCATGTCAAGGTGCGAAACGATCCGACTTCCGGTAGAGGCGTTGTATTCAGCATTGTTCCGGCGGAACAAGGGACGAGCTTCAAGGCGGGGGCCGCGAGCGCCAACCCAACGGCGGTCATCTATACGGACATTCCAGGTGGCACTGGTATCTTTGGGCGGTGGACGCCACTCGTCAACGGCCGTGTGATCGTTGTGCGCAACGGCAGCGAGTCCCCATTGAGTGAGGACTATGCGCCGGAAGCAAATGATAGGCTTGTCTTTCCGGTGGAACGGGTCAAGCGGCTGCCGAAAGCGATTGAGTTTGAGAACCGCTTTGGCGGACTGATTCGCATACTCTACCCGGAAGAAACGCGCATCATCGGCGAGGTGCTCCGACCGGTGTTGGGGGTGGGACGGTTTGACGGATCGCTCTTCGCAGATGTGGGACGCGTGCGGGCCAATCATCCCGGAGTCCTCGACATCTCCACTTCGCCCTATGGTGAAGTGGGCGGATTCCAGATTGTTCCGGCAAACCACGCGATGAGCCAGGAAACAACATACGTCCGGCGACACACCCAGTGGATGGTTGTCGGACCGGTGAACGCCACGGATCCATCGTGGGAGGGCACCGCGCCACTGTTTGCGTACTTTATCCAGCCAAGATATGATCCCGGTGACTTGTATGCGGACGACTGGGCGGAGAGATTGCTCTCTCGGTTCCGGATAGAGGTTCGGCTAAACGGTGGCGACTGGCAGTCGATGCCCGCCGTTTCCGTCGATTCTGACCTGAAGAAGGCACTGCCGGAGAGCGCTTTTATTGCCCTCAAGGATGTCACCCACATCCGTATATTGTTCCCGGATCCGTGGTACTACGGTGGGGAGGGGGCATGAACCAGTTCCTGAGAAAGTGCCGAACCGACAGGATCTCGCTGATCGTCAGCCTTCCAGCCAACTCGCCGGAACTGGCGATAGCGGCCATTGCCGGTGGCGCAGAGTGCCTGAAGGTACACATCCGTGTTCACCACGATGCCAGCGGAACTCACTTTGGCAGCCTGGAGGATGAACGGGGGAATCTCGAATCCATTCTTTCGGTTGCGGGGACTGTCCCCGTCGGGATCGTTGCCGGAGCAGAGGATGCAGCAACTCCGGAAGAAATGAGCAGCTTGGCAGAAATGGGTTTTGATTTCTTTGACCTGTACGATTATTGTATGCCTGCATGGATGCTGAACGAGACATCCATGACTCGGGTCGTCGCCATCGGGCCGGAGTGGAATCCGGACCAATTGCGTTCGCTGCAGTCCATGGGAGGGGCGGACATCCTCGAAGCGGCCATCGTGCCCCATGATCGATACGGAGAGCCGCTGTCGGTAAGAGACATCACTCAGTATCGCGCCATTTCGGGATTCGCCGACGCGCCGGTCATCGTCCCAACCCAGAAGAAGGTGAGACCTGAGGAAGTCCCGGTGCTTGTTGATGCTGGAATTCGGGCGCTGATGATTGGCGCCATTGTTACCGGAAAGCATCCCGAAGGCATCGAGAATGTGACATCCCATTTTCGGTCTCAGATCGACGAAGTACGCAGCCAGTTTTCCAACCAGGAGGCAATCAGATGAACCTTTCCAGCTTCACCCACCGTGTTACCGCGATCTCCCTCGCCGCACTCGCCTCGTTTCTCCTTACGGGATGCGATCTCTCCGTGGAAACAAGCGTCAATAGCAGCGGGAAAGTGCAGCAGACCATCACCATTGCGGTGCCGGAAGACGATTTTACCGTCACTCAGAAGGCGGCGGAGAAGTACCTCCGCGACATGTCGGAGAATTGGAGGGTCACCACGCGCAAGGAGCGTGAGATTGTGGCGATGCGCAAGTTCCACGCCGCCCATCCCGGCGACCGTGACCTCTTGGAGAACGTAAGATTCACCAGAGACCGACGACCCTTCATGGGGTGGCTCATCCCCGTTGACAGGATTGCATACGAACAGGCCATCAACGCAAACGAGATCATCAACTCGGAACAAAAACGCGCCCTCGCCGAACAGGTCGAGGCGAAGTGCTTCCTGACATTACCGGGCAGAATCGACAGAGACAGCGCGGCGGGAGCATCCAAGGTGCAGGGCGGCACCGCGATGTGGAAGGCGCGCGCCGACCAGGGGATCGTCATCAAGGCCCGATCCACCGCTTTCCGTTGGTGGTGGTTCGTGATGGAGTTGATTCTGCTGGGTCTGCTGGTATGGGCCCTGATGCCGGTGATTGCATGGTTCAGCGACGCATCGGGGCGATACGGCGAGAAGCGAAAGACAGCACGCGTGGATAAGATGCGCAAGAGAGAACAGATTGCCGCAGCAAAAGCGGAGAAGCGCGCGGCCAGGAACGCTGCCGCGAAAGCGCGCGACGTTGAACGCCAGAAGAAGGCGGACGCGGCGGCTATAAAGCGCGCCGAGAAGGAGGAGGCTCGCAGGCTCAGGGAGGAACAGGCGCAGAAGAAAAAGACAGCGCAGGAAGCCAAACAGCGCGCCAAACAGGAACAGAAGCAGAAGTCCGCCAACGCCGATCCCGCGGGAACGGCAGAGAACGCAGACACCAAGTGAGTACGTCCATGAGAAGGAGGAATTCTAACGTGCAACGTTTTGTGACCACCGTAGCGCAGGTCGCTGCCCTGATGCTGGGATGCCTGGGCGCGCGCGCGGCAGACACCGCCGGCCCAAGCCTCCTATGGCACCGCCAGACAGGTTACTGCCGACAGCCCGGCCTCGTCGATGTGAACGGCGACAATATCCTCGACCTGATCATCGCGTCCGATAAGGGAACTGTGCAGGCCGTTTCCGGCAGCACCGGAGAACCTTACTGGGAGTTCAGGGCCAGCGGAGGCTTCGTATCGTCTCCGGCAGTGGCAGATCTCAACGCCGACGGAGTGCTGGACGTTGTGCTTTCCTGCTTGAATGGTAGTGTCTATGCGATTTCCGCGCGAGACGGTTCCGTGTTGTGGAGTTTCAAGGGCATTGCCCCGTTCGTGGCGTCACCGGTTTTGGGCAACCTCAACCGCAGCGGTCCACCAGAAGTCGTCGTTGCCAGCCAAAATGGCGACATCTACGCTCTCACCGGCGCGCGCGGGAAGGTCTACTGGATGTTCCGGGTTCCCGGTGGGGTGACCGCTTCTGCCGCGATTGGCGATGTCGATGGCGATGGGAAACCTGATGTTGCCGTGGCAACTTCTTCCGGCGCGCTGCTCGTTCTCAACGGGAAAGACGGCAATAAGCTTGACGAACGCTCCGTGGAGTATGCTCCACTCACTGCGCCCGTGCTTGCTGACATCAATAACGACAGGCGCGAAGACATCATCGTGGCTGCATCCTATGTTCACGCGTTCGGGTATGACGGACGACACTGGAAGAGGTTGTGGAGCTACAACCCGGAAGGTCCACGGGTCTCCGCCGATCCCGCCATCGGCGATGTCAACGGTGATGGACTCCTGGAAGTTGTCGTCTCCCTCAGCGACGGGAGCGTCGCATCGCTACGCCTGAAAGACGGTACACCATTGTGGAAGACCCGCCCACTGGAAACGGTCGGCTCGCAGTCGTCTCCGGTGGTTGGGATGCTCTCGGCAGTTGAGGCGACCGATGTCGTCATTGGAAGTCAATCCGGTGGACTGACATCCATATCGGGTTCTGATGGCGCGATCCGTTGGCAGACGTACCTCGGCGCCAGAACGGACGGGTCACCGATTGTGGCCGACTTCCAGGGCGATGGCACCTGGGAAGTCGGAATCTCCACGGAATCCGGCGAATTTTTCGTTCGCTCAACAGGCATTTCGGGGACGCTCTACTGGGCAAAGCCGCGTGGCGACTTGTACAACTCGGGGAATGCTCTCCACGCCTCCGCCTTCGCCCGGTCGATCTGTCCGCCCACTCGGAGGTCCAGCCGTTAAGGTCAGCACGCGGTTACGACATGGGAATGTACGCAACCTGCGACATGAAATCGATGGAGAACAGTGTCCTTGCGCAGAAAACAGACTGATTCACATAACCCACAAAAGTCGACGGAACTTCCAGCACTGGTGGACGGCCATGCGGGCGACCCCAACGGCAACGGTGGAGATGCAGGACGTAAGACCTGCGAATTTAGCCACACCGCGCCTGATCCCAATCCACATTTCGCGGATACACAAGGGACAAAGGACGTTCTCTTCCTGGACTCCGGCACCGGCGTTTATGATCAGTGGTCCCGCGAGCTCAGCAAACGTCCCTTGTTGTCACGCGAGGATGAAGTTCGGCTCGCCAAACTGGTGGAAGCAGGCGATGACGACGCCCGCGCGCGCTTCATCGAGTCCAACCTCAAGCTTGTCGTGAGCATCGCCAAACGCTACCGTGGCTGTGGAGTACCCATGGAAGACCTCATTCAGGAAGGCAACCTTGGGCTGATCAAGGCGGTTGACCGTTTTGACTACCGCAAAGGGTGCCGTTTCAGCACATGCGCGGTAACGTGGATTGAGGGGCAGATTCGTCGAAGTATCGCGAACCTGAAACACAATATCCACCTGCCCTTGCGAGTGGTGGCTGAGCTGAGAAAGATCAACCGAGTGGTTGACACGCTCTCCCATCGTCTGGGACGTCAACCAAGCGCGGAGGAAATTGCGTCTACCTTGGAGGCCCCGGCGGAACACGTCAAGGACATGCTCTCCCTGCCCGCCGACGCAGTTTCACTCGATGCAGCGCTCGATGAGGACTTAGACAAGTTCCTCGGCGACGTCATCGAGGATGCTGAGGCCGTGTTCCCCGATGACGCCTTGCTGGTGGAGCAGAACCGTCGTGAAATCAACGAAGCCGTGGCCAAGCTTCCGCCTCGCCACCAAACGGTCGTCAGAATGCGATACGGGTTGGGAGGCGAGAAGGAGCACACACTTGAGGAGATCGGACAGAAGCTGAACCTCACCCGACAACGTGTCTGGCAGATCGAGACCGCCGCTCTGAAGAAGATTGAGTGTCTCGATTGCGACCACCTGCGCCAGTATCCCAACAATTGAGAGCTTCTTACACGCCTCGTCTCCCGCGCATGGCCAACCGGCAAAGGCCTTTAGGCCACCGCGCCCTCGCACACTTGACGCTGCACCGACAAGTAATCAGAATGCGAATGAGTACCCATGACTCTACAGAAAATTTGGGCTATCCCCGCAGAACACGCGGAACCTTCAATACAGGTTGTTGGCTCGAAAGTGCTCCTCTCCTTCCGCGATTTCTGCGTATTCTGCGGGAGCTTTGATTTTTTCAGTGGACTCACCAATCCGTAACCAGGCCAACAGCAGAAAGCGAGCATTCACACATGTCACTTGAAGGAGAAAATACAAAGGAAGCCGTACTTCAGGCGCTATCGGAGATCACCGATCCGGCCTTTGACCAGAATATCGTCGAACTTGATTACGTCCGCCACGTCCGAGCCTGCGGCGGGGTCGTGGCCTTTGATCTCGTATTGCCGACTCCCGCACATCCTCATCGAGCCATCCTTCAGGAAGCCGCCCGACAGCGGGTATCTGCTCTGCCCAGTGTGACACAGGTCAACGTGACGGTCGACGCCG
>Ga0210051_1005967_pt1 | contig 11542 bp, 8 predicted proteins | sample CryGey092014_all_FD_185464 | JGI IMG/M metagenome (GOLD analysis project Ga0210051, IMG submission 185464) | Groundwater microbial communities from aquifer - Crystal Geyser CG23_combo_of_CG06-09_8/20/14_all (SPAdes) (version 2) | ecosystem: Environmental > Aquatic > Deep subsurface > Groundwater ...
TATTTGGCCTATGGTGGTGGTAACGTCGGTATCGGAAGAATTCCCGCAGCTAATGATCTTGAAGTTGAGGGTACCGCCTCAAAGGCAGTAGCAGGAGAATGGTTAGCTAACTCTGATATTAGAATAAAAAAAGATATTACTGACTTAGATAATGCCCTGGGAATTATTAATAGTCTTCGCCCCATTAAATTCCACTATACTGATGAGTATAAGCAAAAACATCCTTCAATAGAAGATAAATATTATTACAACTTTATTGCCCAGGAGTTTCAGAATGTTTTTCCTGGTAGTGTTAAAGATAGTGGTGAGGAAGGTTATCTACAGATGGATACTTATAATGTAAGACTCTATCTCGTCTCAGCAATTCAGGAATTAACCAAGGGACTCTGGGTGGATACTTATGGTAATGTTGGCATTGGAACAAGAGAACCTTATTTCAAACTTGATATTGCAGGAGATCTTAGAATTCAAGATTCAAATAAATTATACTTTGGCGGATCGGGAAGTAGCGATACTGATATTAAGATATATCAGAACAATAAGGGTATGTTAGTTATTAGTGATGATACAATAGTAGAGGGTATGTTAATAATCAAAAGGGATCTTTCTTTAGAAGCAGGACTTGAGGTAGTAGATCATATTAAGGTAGGTGCTGATACAGCTGGAGAAATAGTACTTCCAGCTGGTGATAAAGAAGTACAAATAAAATTTGACAAGCTTTATAACTCTACTCCGATTGTAAACATAACAGCTGAAGATTATTTTGGTGATTTTACTGTTTCTGATAAAGATGAGAGTGGTTTTAAGATAAAGATTCCCAAGACCAGTAAAGAGGATATTAAGTTTCAGTGGTTTGTGGTGAGTAACTAGAGGTAATGCGAATTTCTGTACGAATTGAGTAAGGATATTAGGTTATTAGGATATTGGGGTATTAGGATTTATTAATTCAAAATTAAAAATGCAAAGTTCAAAGTTAGGTTATTAGGAAATTAGGATATTAGGGATTTTGCAACGTCTTAGCTTTTTAGCTTGTGGGACTTTTGAATTAAAGTAAATGTGAGTTTTTGTACGAATTGTGTAAGGCTACTAGGAGAACTAGTTCTACAGACTAATTCCTAACTTCCTAATCTCCTAATTCCTAATCGTAATTCGTAATTCGTAATTCTTGATTCGTGATTCTTTTATAATTCGCACAGATATTCGTGACCCACTTATCCACCGAAGCAAAGCGGAGGCGGATTCGTATAGCATTCATATTTATTCGCATGGACTGCAATTTATAGATTATTTTGAATTTTAATTTACTCTAATATCCTAATCCTATGGAAAAAACGGCAAAGACCAATCTGTTATTTTCAAAGCCTGTGAAATCTCAACAAGAAACCCCAAGAAGAAAAAGAACAAATAAAAAAGAAGTTATTCTTATAATTTTTCTAGTACTACTTCTTATCGCTTTAGTAGGTGTTACCTATCTTTATTTTCAGGAGAAAAAGAAAATGGAGAATCCAACCCAAGTAGCAACAGAAGAAGCTAAGAAGATTAAAGAAAAAGTGGGAAAACTTATCTTACTTCCTGAGAATGAAGAACCGACGATTGCGACTATCATAGATGTTGATAAACTCCGAGAAGAAAATCCTGAATTTTATAAAAATGCAACAAATGGAGACAAGCTTTTAGTTTATCCTCAAAAAGCAATCCTTTATGATCCTGATAGGAATATTGTTATAAATGTTGCACCAGTTATTAGACAGCCTTCAGATGAAGAAGCAAAGAAAGAAGAAAACGTAAAAAAAAATGAATCTTTGACGATTGAGCTTAGAAACGGTTCATGGAAAACAGGCAAAACAGCAGAATATGAAGATAAGATTAAAAAGGAATTAGGAGAAAATTATAAAGTAGTAAGTAAAGTTAATGCAGCAAAGAAGAGCTATCAAGGAGTAACAGTTTATGATTTAACAAGTGGTAAAAAGTCAGATCTTGCAAAGAAGCTTGCGGACACACTTTCTGCAAAAATTGAGAGTACATTACCAGTGGTAGAGAAGAAGTCTAATGTAGAGGTAGTTGTGATTGTGGGAAACTGAACACGAATCAAGAATCACAAATCACGAATTATGGAAGCATTTGGAATATAGAATTCCTCTGCCCAAGACGGACTACCCCTAGCCACTGGTACCTAGCCCCTAAATTATTTTTGAATTTTGCATTTTGAACTTTTAATTAACAAACCCTAGTAACCCAGTAACCTAATAGCCTGTTCTTAACAGTCATCTAGAGATATGCTTTAACTTCAAATTAATTAGAGACCTTTCATGACACCGAGCAATTCAAACCCTCATGAACCCGATTATGGTTTTTTTTTACTGGCAATTCTTTTGTCTATTTTGGGTCTTGCGATGATTACTTCTGCAAGTGCTGTTTTTTCTTTTGACCGTTTTGGTGATAATTATTATTTTCTAAAACACCAATTTTTTTATGGTGTTATACCGGGTATTATTCTTCTTCTTGTTGCTTCTAAAATAAAATATACTATTTGGCAGAAGCTTGCTTTGCCATTTCTTTTTTTAACTATAATTTTACTCGTTGCAGTTTTCATCCCAGGAATTGGTTTTGGCTATGGAGGTGCAAGGCGTTGGATTCATATTGGATCTTTTTCTCTGCAGCCCGCAGAAATCTGTAAGCTTACATTTATAATTTATTTGGCAGCTTTGCTTACCAAAAAAGGAAAGTCTATTAAGGACTTTTCTTTGAGTTTTATTCCTTTTGTGATTCTTATTGGTGTAATCGGCTTCCTCATCATGAGAGAGCCTGACATGGGCACCGCAGTAGTAATAGGAATTTCTAGCTTTATAATGTATTTTGTTGCAGGAGTGCCACTCTGGCAGCTTTTTCTTTTAGGAGTAACAGGAGGATTTGTAGGATGGCTTCTTATAAAAATTGCACCTTATCGGATGGCAAGGCTTACTGTTTTTTTGCATCCAGAAATTGATCCCCAAGGCATTGGTTATCAGATAAATCAAGCTTTACTTGCAATTGGATCAGGGGGAATCTTTGGTCTTGGATTTGGCCACTCAAGACAAAAATATCTTTATCTTCCTGAGCCTGCCGGAGACTCCATTTTTGCTATTTTAGGAGAAGAGTTAGGGCTTATCGGATGCCTAATGCTTATAATCTTGTTTCTCGTTTTCGCTTACAAAGGTCTAAAGATTTCCCAAAACGCGCCAGATACTTTTTCAAAATTACTTACAGTAGGAATTACTTCCTGGATTACTTTTCAAGTTTTTATCAACATCAGCGCCATGATAGGCCTAATTCCCCTTACCGGTATTCCTCTTCCCTTTATCAGTTACGGAGGATCGGCGCTTATAATTACTCTTATTGGTGTGGGGATCATTTTGAATATTTCGAAGTATAGCATTGAGGAATCATGAATTATGAATCAGGAATCATGAATGAAATAGGGACACGCTTGAGCGTGTTCTTATAATAACTATAAATAATTGTAATAATTAATAATAATAGTTATATTATAAGAAGAATTAGAATTCGTATAACCTAACTTCCTAACCTCCTAATTTCTAACCTCCTAGAACCATGCGCATTCTTCTCACAACAGGCGGTACAGCAGGACATGTAGAGCCAGTACTGGCAGTAATAAATGAGATTAAGAAAAAAGCTAAAGAAAAAAATATTCCCCTAGAATTCTTGTGGGTGGGTTCCACCTTCGGTCCTGAAAAAGAGCTGGTTGAGAAAACTGGAGTTAGATACAAAAGTGTACTTACCGGTAAGATTAGAAGATATTTTTCTTTTGAGAATTTTATTGATCCTTTCAAGATTTTTGTTGGGATCCTTCAGTCCTTATGGATTGTAATTACTTATCGGCCTGATGTTACCTTTGGTAAAGGTGGTTTTGTAAGTTTTCCTGCGGTTTTTGCATCTTGGCTCTTATATAAACCAATACTCATTCATGAATCTGATTCTATTCCTGGACTTACCAATAAAATTTTGGGTAAACTTGCAACCAAAATAGCTTTGTCGTTTAAAATTGCTAAAAATTTCTTTCGGGAGGATAAGTGTGTTATCACAGGAAATCCAATATCAAGAGAAATCCTTTTTGGAGATAAGAATAGAGGATTTGAGCGCTTTAATCTCGATCCAGAAAAGCCTGTTCTTTTTATTACTGGTGGGTCGCAAGGTGCTGAGGCTGTTAATAGGATTATTGATCAATGTGCTCCAAGACTTCTTAAAGATTGTCAAATTCTTCACCAGAGGGGCAAAGGAAAACTAAAGCCTCAAGACAGAAAAAGCCCAAGCTATATTGCAGGCTACAGACAAGTAGAGTTTTTATCCCGCGAAGAAATGGCTGATAGTCTCACCCTTGCAACAATAATCATTGCTCGGGCAGGAGCAAACTCTCTTTTTGAACTGGCTTCCATAGGAAAACCTGCTATCATTATTCCTCTTCCTTTAGCAGCGCAAGATCATCAAAGATCAAATGCATTTTACTTTCAGAAGAAAAAAGCAGTAGTTGTCTTTACTGAAGCAAATCTTACACCAGAGATTTTAACAGGAATTATTAAAGATCTTTTGGAAAATAAAGAGAAGAGAAGAAGTTTAAGTGAAAATATCAAGAAGCTTGCAAGCGAAAATGCGGTGGGATTGATTGCCGATCACATTTTGGAGTTGGGATTAAAAAGTAGAAGATAATTCTTGTGAAGATTAAAGAAAATCCCAAGTACCAAGCACCAAATTATAAATAAATTCAAATATCAAAATTCAAATTTTAAAACATATTGTTTTGGATTTTAAACATTGGATTTTAGATATTGTTTGAGATTTGTAATTTGAAATTTGAAATTTTAAGCTCTTGATTCGAAAAAATATGATAAGTAACACTTTCACAAGAAAATTAGAGCAAAGTATAAGAACCAAGATTTTATATAACGAACAGTTATCAACCCACACTACCTTCAAAATCGGTGGTCCTGCTCAGTATTTTGCAGAAATTGAAGATTCCAGAGATTTGATTTCAGTCTTAGAATTATGCAAAAGCTTCAAGATCCCTTTCTTTATCTTAGGTGGTGGGAGTAATTTATTGGTTTCAGATAAAGGTTTTCAAGGGGTAGTTGTCAGATTAAAAGCAAAAGATGTAAAATTGATAGATGATGATACTATCAAAGTTGATGCAGGGTGTGTACTTTCAGAGTTAGTAAATTTTTGTGCTAAAAAGGGACTTTCTGGACTTGAAAATCTTGCTGGAATTCCAGGGACAGTAGGCGGTGCCGTGGTAGGAAATGCTGGTGCTCTGGGAGACGAGACGGGAACGAAAGTTAAAAAAGTTGAAGTTATCGATTTATTAGATTTAGAAGTTAAGACTTTGCAAAGAAAAGATTTAAAATTTGATTATAAAGAGAGTTCTCTTGCGGGAAAATTTGTTGTATTGAAGATTTGGTTAGAACTTAAAAAAGGAAATTCAGAAGAATTATTAAAAATTATTGAAGAAAATATTCAAAAAAGAATAGAGAGTCAACCTTATGAATTTCCAAGCGCAGGATGTATTTTTAAAAATATTTCTAAAGATAAGAAAGAAGAGCTCGATATTCCCACTTGTTCTGCAGGGTATTTAATTGATCAGTGTGGGTTAAAAGGTAAAAAAATAGGCGGTGCGCAAATTTCCGAAAAACATGCTAATTTTATTGTGAACACAGGAAGTGCTAAAGCCGAGGATGTTTTAAACTTAATAGATATTTGTAAAGAGAAAATTAAAAGTAAATTTAATATTAATTTAAAAGAAGAAATCAAATTTGTTGGATTTTAAAACTCCATACCCTGAGGCTTATTATTAAAAAATATTTTTAACTTTAAAGAGCTTTATTAAATTTTAATTTTTCACTCAATTTGGAATTCTTGGAGCGAAGAAGTATAAAAACCAAATTACCCCGGGTTGTATCTAGAGCTTTTGACTTACCAGCAGTATGTCTATTTTTAATTTTGTTTACAATGTTTGAAGCAGAAGGAGAACCTTCTCGTGTCCTTTTCTGGCCTTCTCTCTTTTTTGCAATAGGAGTCTTGCTGCCCCTTTTATTTGTAGTGTACTCTTTAAAAACAAAAACTCTTTCTGATTGGGATGTGACAAACTTAAAAGAAAGACCAAGAATTATCTCTGTGTTTTTTATATGCTGGCTTTCTGTGGCTTTGGTTACCTATTTTCAAAATGCTCCTAATTCTTTTTTTCTTTTTGGCTTAACTATTACTATTTTGCTTGGCTTTTATTTAATTATCTCTTTGTTTTGGAAAATTAGTATTCATGTAGGGATTGCAACTTGGGCGGTGACTTTTCTAATTTTTATTTCTGGTTTTCATCTTTGGCCTTTGTATTTTTTGATTCCTGTAATCGCTTGGGCAAGGTATAAAATGAATAAGCATACTATTTCTCAGCTTATCGGCGGGATTGTGATGTCGTTTTTGGTAACGAGTGTTGTTTTGAGGTTTGTTGCGTGACTTCTAAAAAGGGTACGGCCAGTTCCCTGACTGGCCTCGCGAGGTCTATAGCTTTCTTCTAGAACTGCCCGGGCTAGTCAGAGAGGACTTGCCCTACCCCATGTGTGTCCTCTTGTCTAGCAAGTCAGACTTTAGTCTGACTTAAGCCCGACTAAAGTCGGGGTTGCTGATAAGTTGCTAATAAGTAGAGACGTTGCAGTGTAACGTCTCTACAACAATATTCCTAATTCTCAAACCCCATGTTTTCTTTCCTAAGTAAAATACTCGGTGATGCAAACGCCGGAGAGTTAAAAAAACTTGAACCTCTAGTTGAAAAAATCAATAAACTCGAACCCAAGATTAAAAGATTATCATCTGAAGAACTGAAAAATAAAACAGAAGAATTCAAGAAAAGATTAGAAGGCAAGGAGACTTTAGATGATATTCTGCCTGAGGCATTTGCTTGTGTGAGGGAATCTTCCCGAAGAGCGATAGGAGAGCGACCTTTTGATGTACAGGTTGTGTGCGCAATTGCCCTTCATCAAGGAAAAATTACAGAAATGAAAACTGGTGAAGGAAAGACCCTTGCTGCAACAATGCCGCTTTATCTTAATGCTTTATCCGGAAAAGGGGTACACCTTGTGACTGTTAATGATTATCTTGCAAAAAGAGATACTTCTTGGATGGGACCAATTTACTATAGTTTAGGTCTATCTTGTGGTTGTATCCAACACGAAGGAGGATTTTTATATGATCCTGATTACAGCCCAGAAGAATCGGAAAAAAGTGAAGATTTAGAAAATAAGGAACCAAAGGCAGTGGATGTTATAGATTTAAGGCCTGTATCAAGGAGTGAGGCTTACCATGCTGATATTACTTATGGTACTAATAATGAATTTGGATTTGACTATCTGAGGGACAATATGGTTTGGGATTTATCTAAAAGGGCCCAGCAAAGCTTGCATTTTGCCATTGTTGATGAGGTTGACAGTATTTTAATTGATGAAGCGCGAACTCCTCTTATTATTTCTGCACCAGATACCGAGTCGACAGAAAAATACTATCAATTTGCTCGGATCGTACCTAAGTTGAAAGAAAACGAAGATTACAACGTAGATGAAAAAATGCGGGCTGTAACTTTGACAGAGGAAGGAGTGAGTAAAGTAGAAGATATTTTAGGGGTGGGTAATATTTATGAGCAAGGAGGAATAGAGCTTGTGCATCACTTAGAGCAAGCGCTTCGCGCTCAAGTTTTATTTAAGCGTGATAAGGATTATGTAATAAAAGGCGGGCAAGTGATAATCGTTGACGATTTTACGGGACGTCTTATGTTTGGAAGGCGATATTCAGAAGGCTTGCATCAGGCATTAGAGGCAAAAGAGGCAGTTGAGGTAAAAAGGGAATCAAAAACACTTGCAACAATTACTTTTCAAAATTATTTTAGAATGTATAGGAAACTCTCTGGTATGACTGGTACTGCGGCAACGTCAGCAGAAGAATTTTCCAAAGTGTATAATTTAGAAGTTGTCATTATTCCTACTAATAAACCAATGATTAGGAGAGATCAGCCCGATATTATTCTTAAAACCGAGGAAGCAAAATTCAATGCAGTAGTAGGAGAAGTAAAAAAACGTTATAAAAGAGGCCAGCCAGTACTTTTAGGTACAGTTTCTATTGAAAAGAACGAGATTATAGATGGGCTTCTTACCCAAGCTGGAGTTCCTCATCAAGTATTAAATGCTAAAAACCATGAAGAAGAAGCACAGATTATTGCTAAAGCTGGATTAAAGTCTACAGTTACTGTTGCAACCAATATGGCAGGAAGAGGAACAGATATTAAACTTGGAAAAGGAGTTGTCGATCTTGGAGGTTTGTTTGTTTTAGGAACAGAAAGACATGAGGCAAGAAGAATAGATAATCAACTTCGGGGACGCTCTGGTCGGCAGGGAGATCCAGGGGAAAGCCAATTCTTTGTATCTTTAGAAGATGATCTAATGAGAATTTTTGGTGGGGATAGAATAAAAGGTGTTATGGAAGCATTAAAAATCCCTGAAGATCAACCCATTGAAAATAGACTTATTTCTCGCTCTATAGAAGAAGCACAAAGAAAAATAGAAGGCTATCACTTTGATATGAGAAAACATGTTTTGGAATATGATGATGTAATGAATAAACAAAGAGAGGTAATTTATAAAAGAAGAGAAAAGTATTTGCGTTTTTCCTATTCTGGTAAGTTAAAAAGAGAAATTATAAGAATGATAAAAGATGAAATTACGCAAGTTGTTGTTGCTCATACTGCTGATTTGGATCCTGAGGCTTGGGATTTAGAAGAGATTTATGAAGTAGTAAATACCATTTTCCCACTCCCTTCAGATGCTCATAGAGAGCTTATTGGCAAAAGAGATGAAATAAAAGCACAAACAAGGGATAGGCTAATTGGCTATCTTATTAATCTTTCCAAGGAAGCTTATGCCAAGAGAGAGGAAGAGGTAACACCCGATACCATGCGCCAAATTGAAAAGGCAGTACTTTTGCAATCAGTGGATACTCTTTGGGTGGATCATCTTGATGCTATGAGTCAGCTTCAAGAAGGCATCGGCCTTCGCGGCTATGGCCAGCAAGATCCTTTGGTGGAATACAAAAATGAAGGCTATAGAATGTTTGGCCAACTTCTATCAAGTATTCAAACTCAGGTTGTTTATAGTATTTTTAAAGTTGGTGTTGTTATGAAAAAAGCATCGCCAATTAAGGAAGCTCAAGACAAGGGCTTATTAAAAGAATCAGGATCATTCGATGATAGCGGCACTTTTGCTTCAGGGGATTCTTCAAAAGCTTCCTCAAAAGATTCTTCACAAGAACCTATGAGGGTTAAAAAAGTAGGGCGGAATGATCCTTGTCCTTGTGGTTCAGGGAAGAAGTATAAGAAGTGTTGTGGGAGGAATTTGTAAAGATAAGAAATACTTATTGTTTCTATAAAGACGACATATTTTTGTGTTGTCTTTTAAAATATATCAATTATGAGAATCCGACGATAATTTAAAGCTAAATTAATAACTGTAGATATTTAATTATATCAGATTTACAAATAGTATTTTGTTATGCGTTTAGACAATATTGACAGAGTATGATAACATTACCTATTATATTAGTAGCAATCTCTCTTTAAAGGAGGTGTTAGTGTTGTTTCAATGCGAGGAATGTAAAAAATACTTTAGTCTTCGCCAGCGGAGAGACTTGAATGGAAAAAAGCTCTGCAAGGAGTGCTACCAGAGGTTAATGCAGGAATTTTGGAAAATCGCGAAGTAGCAAGATTAAGAAGAGATAAGCAACTTGTGGGTATGAGATTAATTTTTACATTTTATTCTCATACCCTATCTCAAACCAAGAAAGATATTACAGAGAAAATCGGGTTATTTTATTCCTATAAAGATTTTAAGATTTGTTTGATTGATGTAGGTGGTAGTAATTATAATCAAGATAAGTTTAGAACAGTTATTGCTTTTCAGGATAACACATTAGGAGGTATGAGAAATGGCTAAAGTTGGTACTGTAGGAGAACAGGTCAAAGTGGGTGAAGTTCGAAAAGGCCGTACTATTGAAGGAGTAACGCTAACTAAAGGGAGAGTTATTCAAATAACCTTCGAACAGCAGCCAAACGTTGTAATTCAAGGTGGTGGTGGGAAAGAAAATTTAGGCTCAGGGACTCAAGCGAGGAAGATCGTTAAGTAATTACTCCAAAATAGCAGGTTGTCCGAAGTTGAAAAATTTCAAAAAATGTATTGTCTTTTAGGTAAACTATAGTTTTGAAATTTTTTTAGACAACCTGCTTTCCCCTATCTCTTCCCAGCATCTATTGGTTAAATTTAGAATTTAAGGTTCTAGTCTCTTTACTCCTCGATACAAATACGCAACTTCTCTTATACTTTTGATATTAAAAATCTTCATTAGCATTCTTTCCGGGCCAATGCCCATTCCTCCATGCGGAGGACAACCGTATTTGAAGAAATTTAAATAATTCTGAATTGATTTTAAATTCACTCCTTTTTCTTCTGCTTGTTTTTTGAGAATTTCATAGCGATGTTCCCTTTGAGCACCAGTCGTTATTTCTATTCCATTATATAGAAGGTCATAACTTTTTGTAACAGAAGGGCCAGTCTCTTTTCTCATGTGATAAAAAGGCCTAACTTCTATAGGGTATTCAGTCACGAAGACAAATTCGTGATTTTTTATTTTTTTAAAGTATTTTGAGAGTTTTCTTTCTTCTTCTGGACTTAAGTCGTCTTGTTTTTCGCTTGGTACTTTCATTTTCTTTAAGATTTCTTTTGCCTCTTTCATGGTTACTTGTGGAAAAGGGGTTTCTGGTACGATTAGCTGTCTTCTATAAGCTTTAAGGATTTCTTTTCCGAATTTTTCTTTGATTTTTTGTAAAGCAAAGACAAGTAGTTTTTCTTCCTCTTTTATGACATCTTGATGGGATTTAATAAAAGAAATTTCTGCGTCATAGCCTGTAAATTCAGTCGCATGGCGAGGAGTAAATGAAGGTTCTGCTCTGAATGCTGGCCCTACTTCAAATACTTTCTCAAAACCCGCTGCCATTGCCATTTGCTTATAAAACTGTGGCGATTGAGCAAGGTATGCCTTTCTATTAAAATACTTTACTTCAAAAACTTCTGCCCCAGACTCACTTGCAGTACTCATGAGCTTAGGTGAATGAATTTGTATGTATCCATGCTTAAGCCAATACTCTCGAAATGCTTTTTCCATTTCTGTCCAAACTTTGAAAATGAGAAGTTTTTCAGGTTTTCGAAGATCAAGCCAGCGGAAGTTCAACCTTTTTACCTCACTTGCTTCATTTTTTGTCTTTTTGGTAACTGGAATTGGAAGTTCTAGTGCAGCTTGTGATAAGATCTTAATTTCCTTAATTTCAATTTCAATGCCATCTGGTGCTTGCCTTTCTTCTTTTACTAAACCTATGATTTCTACGACTGATTCTAGATTTAGAGATTTAGCGGTTTGAAATGCTTCTTTGTTAATTTTTGTAACTACTGTTTGAATGGTGCCACTT
>Ga0210051_1005973_pt1 | contig 11532 bp, 12 predicted proteins | sample CryGey092014_all_FD_185464 | JGI IMG/M metagenome (GOLD analysis project Ga0210051, IMG submission 185464) | Groundwater microbial communities from aquifer - Crystal Geyser CG23_combo_of_CG06-09_8/20/14_all (SPAdes) (version 2) | ecosystem: Environmental > Aquatic > Deep subsurface > Groundwater...
GTGGAATTACTCCATTAAAAAGAATGAATAATTTTTGAACAGTTCCTAAGGCCTTCAGAACGAACAAGGATAAACCGTGAGAGCGAAGCGAACCACGATCTTATCCGGTGGTTGAACAAGCCCGGTGATGCTTCTTTATAATGGTAACTGGGAAACAGGGTCGGGCCAAGATAACTACCTACAAACATTTATCATAAATTCAAAATCAGCCCTCATATGGGCGCTATATTGCACTTTTGGGGACCCAAAACGGCATTATTGCCATGGCGAGAGCAAAACGGCACTACATTCCGGGTCAGATATGGCATATCACTCACCGATGCCATAAGAGAGAGTTTTTGCTCAAGTTTGCCAAGGACCGGCAAAGATGGCTCCTGTGGCTTTTTGCCAAAAGGCGCTACGGCCTGGTCATTTTAAATTATACCGTTACGTCGAACCACACTCATCTTCTTGTTGTCGATGATGCGGGCCGTGACGTTATACCGGACTATGACATTGAAGCAGGGGACTCCTTCAGCTTCGAGAAACGCAAAACCCCTATATCGATCATTCCGGGGGTAAAAAGAGCGAAATAGACCCCGTAAACACCTTCTCTTGGAATTTAAACTTATAAAATGCAGCTGGTTAGCTTGGCCCGACCCTAAAATCTCTAAAATCTTAAAATCTCTAAAATCTAAAATCTGACAATACCGTAAAAAGTCAAAAAAACAACTTATTGTCATTCCGGCGAAAGCCGGAATCCAGCAATTCCAATATGTTCTGGATGCCGGATCAAGTCCGGCATGACGGAATCCGACTTTTTACGAAAGCATCAAAATCTAAAATCCCTAAAATCCCCCCTAAAATCCCTAAAATCCAATCCATACAGCCTTCAAGGCAAAATCTGTTTCCCGGCAACAAACGCCATATCATAGACAAACGCCGGAAGGCAGCCTAAAAGCAGCACCAGGCCGGCGAGAATCATGGCGACAGCGCCAGCGCTCCGGCTGAGATCGATGGCCTTGGTTTGAATCGTTTCGGCGGTATAGGCATACCGGACGAGATTGAGGTAATAAAAGATAGAAAAGGCGGTGTTAATCGCCGCCACAATAATGAGCCAATCATAGCCCCGGCCCCACGCGGATGAAAGCAAAAACAGTTTGCCGGTAAATCCAACGGTGGGCGGCAGTCCCACAAGGGCGAATGCCCCGACCGCCAGAACAAACGCCAGCATGGGCGCGCGCTGATGCAGGCCGGACAGATCATCCAGAGAGACATTGCCCCCATTTGGCGCCATTCGGCAAACAACCCAGAAGCAGGTCAGATTCATCATCATATACGCCATGGTATAAAACGTGGATGCGGCAATGCCTGCGGCGGTCCCGGCAATCAGGCCGATCATGATATACCCGGCATGGGCGATACTGGAATATCCCAAAAGCCGTTTCACATCGGTCTGAACCAGGGCCGCAATATTTCCGAAGGTAATGGATACAGCGGCGAGAATGGCCAGGGTGTCTGTGAGCGCCATGTTGGGGGATGCGACATGAATCAGCCGGATCAGCGCAGCCATGGCCCCGACTTTGGGAATGGTGGCAATAAATGCGGCGGTTTCATTGCCGGTGCCGGTATAGACATCCGGGCACCAGAAATGAAAAGGGAACAGGGCCAGTTTGTAAAAAAATGACGATAAAAACAAGGTGATACCGAACATGCCCATGGGATTTGCGACAGACAAGGCGGGTCCCAGCAAACTTAAGTATGAGGTATGGGCGCTGGCCAAAACAAACGAATACCCCATGAGGGCGAAGGCACTGGCAGCCGCGCCAAACAGAATATATTTAATCCCGGCTTCCGCTGCTTCCCGGGACCCGGCGCGAATGGGCACCAAGGCATACAGGCTGTAGGATGATATCTCCAGGCAAACCACCATGGTCATCATCTCCACTGCGCTGCACAGGAGCATCAACCCCCAGGCGCTGATGGCCAGCAGCAGAAAATAATCCACCCGCTTGTCCGCATCGACTGTTGACAGCACTTTCCCGTTTAGCGCCACGATGAAAAACCCGACGGCAATCACCAGTTTAAAAAACTGGGACAGGGCGTCTATCTTATACGCATCGTATAAGAACAGCCCGTTGTTGGCAAGGCTGAGCGCGGCAACGCCAACACCCGCCAGGGCGGCCCAGGCAATCCATTGGTTGGATTTTTTATCTAAAACAGACACCGCATATATGGCGCATATCAACACAAATTGATACAGTTCCGGACCGAAATGGATCATGAAACGCATGGCCTGATTCCTCACTCAATATTCAGCGCTACGGCTGATGGCTGCTGTTGCAGGGTTTGAATTTTTGACAGCGTCTGGTTTAAAGAAGGATCGATGGTCCGCAGTGTGAGTCCCGGCGCGAGTCCCAGATAGATTACCAGGAGCGCCAGCGGCACCAGATAAGCCCATTCCCGAAGATTGATATCAAATTTTTTCTTATTCGCTGCGCCATGCCATCCCGGAACGGATGACGGCTCGCCCCAGGCCATTTTCTGAAGCAGCCGAAGCATATATGCCGCAGCCAGCAGTGCGCCCGGTATGGCCATTGCGCCGACCCAGTAATTGTTTTGAAATGCGCCGATGAGCACCAGGATTTCACCCACAAAACTGTTGGTGCCGGGAAACGCTAAAGACGACAGGGAAAAAAGGCCGAAAAAAAACATATATGCCGGCAAAAATTTTCCCAGCCCTTTATTATCATTAATCTCCCGGCTGTGGCTTCTCTCATACACCGCGCCCACCATCATAAAAAGGCCGCCGGTGGTAATCCCGTGATTGATCATCTGCATCACGGCCCCTTCCAGCCCCCGAAGATTAAACATAAAAATTCCCAAGGTCACAAACCCCATGTGTCCCACGGATGAATAGGCGATCAGTTTTTTCATATCATTCTGGCCCAGGGCCACAAACCCGCCATACAGGATGGAGGCGATGGAAAATCCGATCATCATGGGCGCAAAATAAATGCTGGCATCCGGGGTGAGGGGCAGGGTGAACCGCAGAAATCCGTATGTTCCCATTTTGAGCAAAACCGAGGCCAGCACCACGGAGCCCGCTGTCGGCGCTTCCACGTGGGCCGCCGGGAGCCATGTGTGAAACGGAAACATGGGCACTTTAATGGCAAACGCCAGGGCCATGGCAAGAAACGCCCAGTATTGGAAGGTAAAGGAATAATTGTGTTTCATCATCTCCGGGATGGAAAATGTGCCGGTCTGGGTATAAAACGCAATAATGGCCACCAAAAGCAGCGTGCTTCCGGAGAGTGTATAAATAATAAATTTGAGAGACGCGTATTTCCTTTTCGGGCCGCCCCAGACAGCGATTAAGAGGAACATGGGCACCAGCATGGCTTCCCAGAACACATAAAACAGAACAAAGTCCAGGGCGCTGAATACGCCGATGCAGACCGACGCCATCAAGAGCAGACATATATGAAATTCCTTGACCCGCTTTTCAATATAGCGCCATGAGCACAGAACGCACAGGGGCAAGAGCAGAATGGTAAGCAGAATCATGGTCAGGCTGATGCCGTCAATACCCAGATAATAATTAAGTCCCCATTTGGGAACCCAGGGCACCCGTTCCACAAACTGAAAAACATTCCCGCCCGGCGTGTAAGTAAACAGCGGCAATGCCAGCAATATTTCGACAAAACCCGCTGCCAGCGAAAACTGGCGGACCCTCAGATCGTCCTTAATAAACACCAGTAGAATGGAAGCAAGGATGGGAAAGAAAATTAAACTTGTCAGTGTCATCTACAGATCCTTTTAAAGCAAATAAAAAACGGCAAACAGGCCGATTGCGATCACCAGCGCAAGCCCGATATAATCGGCGAGTTTGCCGGTCTGGACCTTGGCCAGACGTCCGCCGGCGCCCAGCACGGTATAGGCGGACCCATCCACGACACCATCAATAGCCTTCTCATCAAACATCCGACTGATCCTCGCAACGAGCAGCATCCCGGAAAGTCCCACCCGGTTATAAAATTCCGTCCACCAGTTATCGAGTTTGGCCAAAGGCCATTTGGCCAGCCCCAGACCCAATTTCCCGCCCAGACGGTAAACATAATCGAAATCCAGATTGATTTTCGCATGGGGCACAATCACATGGCGCATCAGGTAAAACCCAAGCCCTGTGAAGGAAAGGAGCAGCAAGGTTTGCAGCACGTGCCACGATGTGTAGGGGACGTATTCCACCGGAAACGGCAGAAGCTGGTAAAGCAGGTTCGGAAATACGCCGATAATAAAACACAGGAAGGCGGCAATGCCCATGGCCACATACATATTGGCCGGTATGGGCTTGATCTCCTTGGTGTAGTCCGGCTTGTGGAAGAAAGCAAAATACGGGAGCTTGATGCCAACGGAAAGGAAAGTACCCACGGCGGCCACCTCCATGCCCAGGGTCAGCCACAGGTGATGGGCTTCAGCGGCCCCGGTAATGGTCATGGTTTTGGAAATAAAGCCGTTGAAGAGCGGGAACCCGGAAATGGAAACTGCGGCGATCATATAGCAGAACATGACCCAGGGCAGCCGGTAAGCCAGGCCGCCAAGTTCGGTGAGCTTGGCGGTTCCGGTAGCGTACAGCACGCATCCCGCGCCCATGAACAGCAGGCCCTTGTAGAGAATATGCGCATAGGCGTGGGCGCAGGCGCCGTTCACGGTCATGGCGGTGCCGATGCCAATGCCCGCCACCATGTATCCCACCTGTGAAATAATATGGTAGGACAGAATCCGCCGCGCGTTGTTTTCAATGGTAGCGTATGCCGCGCCGTAAATGGTCATGAGCACGCCCATAACAGCTAAAATTTCAAACCCGGCAAAGCCCCGGGCCAGAACATACACGGCGGTCTTGGTGGTAAAGGCGCTCATAAACACCGCGCCGGTAACAGTGGCTTCGGGATACGCGTCCGGCAGCCACGCATGAAGGGGCAGCACCGCCGCATTCACGCAGAACCCGATCATGATCATATAATCATAAACTTGCGCAGCTCCCGGCGCTACCGGGGTAAAGGCGAAAGTGCCAATCGCTTTGTAACGCAGGAGCATACCCGCCAGCAAAAACAGCCCGCCAAAAGTGTGAAACAGGAAATACCGGAAACCGGCTTGGGTGGATCGTTCCGAGCGGTTGAGCCACACCAGAAAAGTGGACGCCACCGACATCATTTCCCAGAAAATAAACAGCGTGACGTAATCGCCGGCAAACACGCAGCCAAAGGCCCCGGCGATATAAAAACACGCCGCAAAATGCTGGGCCCGATCTTTCAAATGCAGGGCGAACAGCATACCGATGAGGGCCTGAAGCGCGAAAATATTGGCAAATACCAAAGACAGCTTATCCACCCGGCCAAACGTCAGATCAAGGCTTAAGTATTGCTGCACCCCATACACGCCTTCTTTCATCACAAAGATGATCGAAATCAGCGCCACCATGGGCGGAATGGGCAGCAGCCAGCGCCAGGCCTTATTGTTTTCAGACTTGACCAGCAGCAGGATAAAGGCGAGGGCGATAAAGGCGATGGACGGATGAAAAAAATTACTTAGATTCATAAAAATCCTCTGGTCTGCTAATCATCAAAAAAATGATTTTTTTGAGTATCACCACAAAGGCCAGGCCGCACCCTGCCCCGAATATCGCCCAGAATCCCGGAAATTTCTCCAAAGCAAAATGCGGGTGATGCGGCAGGATAAAGATATTGGCCGCCACCAGCGCCGCGAGCCAGCCAAAAAGCAGCCATTTAAGAATCGGATGGTGATCTCTTGCCCATTTTAGCAATCTGGAAAACATATTGACCTCTACATAAACGCATGAATCAGATTTAAAAAGAAATCCGGATACAAGCCCAGGCACACGGACATCACGGCTGTAAAAAACAACGGCGCCACCATGGTCCAGGGCGCTTCATGAATCGGGTCCATGTCCACATCCGGATGGGGTTTGCCGATATATGCCTTGTATATGATGGCCCCGAAATAGGTCGCGTTCAGCAGTGTGCTGGTCAGCAAACAGGCCAGCAGCACGTATTGGTGGATGGTCACCGCGCCGTTAATCAAAAACCATTTGCTCACAAACCCGCAAACCGGCGGCACCCCGATCATGCTTAACGTGGCCAGGCTGAATGCGGCGAAGGTCCAGGGCATTTTTTTGGCAAGCCCGGACATTTTTTCGATACTTTTCAAATGGGCCGCCACAAAAATGGCCCCGGCGCTGAAAAAGAGGGTAATCTTGGAGAATGCGTGATTGGCGATATGCAGCAGGCCCCCCTGAACCGCGATGGGGGTGAGCATGGCCACGCCGATAATCACATAGGACAACTGGCTCACCGTGGAATAGGCCAGCCGGGCTTTGAGGTCATCCTTGGTCATGGCGATCATGCTGGCTGCCACAATGGTAAACGCGGCGACATAGGCGGTGGGAATTCCTAAGAAAAGCTTATCCAGCGCATCCACCCCAAACCCGGACAGCATGACCCGGCTCATGGAAAATACGCCTGCCTTGACCACCGCCACCGCATGGAGCAGGGCGGAAACCGGCGTCGGCGCCACCATGGCCGAAGGCAGCCAGTTGTGAAGGGGCATAATCGCGGCCTTGGCGATGCCGGCGATATACAGGACATAGGTGATCTGAACCAGAACCGGGTTGGCATCCGGCGGGAACATGCCGGTGACCATATCCCCCAGATGAAAATCTAAGGTGCCGCACAATACATAGGTCAGGACCATGGCGGGCAGAAAAAACAGCTTGGAGGTTCCCATAAGGTAAACCATGTATTTTCGTGCGCCGTGATAGGCTTCCGCGTCCTGATGGTGAGCCACCAGCGGATAAGTAAAAACCGAGATGATTTCATAAAACAGGTAGAGGGTGAAAATATTGGCGGAGAGCGCCACGCCCAGCGCGCCGAAAATCGCCACGGCAAAACAGAAATAATACCGGGTCTGAGCATGTTCTTTTAAACTGCGCATGTATCCGATATTATAGCTGGTCGCCAGAATCCACAGAAAGGAGGCAATCAGTCCGAAAATAAGGGCCAGTCCGTCGGCGCAGAATTTCACCTCAATACCGGGGATCAATTGAAACAAGGGATAGATATAAATGGTTCCTTTCAGCACGCCGGGAACCAGGGAGAGTACCGACAGGAAGCTGGCGATGGCAGCGATAAAAGACACGGCTTCCCGCCGATTTTCATTTTTCCCCAGCCACATGATAAGAAGCGGCGCGATGCCCGTAATGATAATCGGAATCAGAAGCCTGGAACTGATCACAAAGTTCGGCATATCCTACCCTCGCAGCAAAGAAACGTTTTCGGATTCGACATGACCGAACCGTTTGTCCACAATCAGCACAATCGCCAGCACCAGGGTCGTTTCAGCGGCGGCCAGTCCCATCACCAGAAGCGTGCTCAACTGGGCCAGGGCGCCCGCAGTTTCCGTAAACTGGGCCGCCGCCATAATGCTTAAGCCCGCGCCGTTTAACATGAGTTCCACGCCAATCAGCATTCCCACGAGACTTCTCCGGACCATCACGCCAAACAGCCCGATACCGAACATGGCAATCGCCACCCATTGATAGATTGAGAGCATGCTCACCTATTTTCTCCTTTCATATACCGCAATCATCGCGCCCACCATGGCAACAAATAGAATCACTGAAATCAGTTCAAACACAAAGGAATAGGGTCCCAGTAAAGCCTGTCCGAGTTCCTCAACCGGAATATTGCGCGGAGTTGTGCCCGACGCCAGCGGGTATTTTGCCACCATACCGGCCAGAAGGATCGCCATGATCCCGCCGGCAAGAAAGGACAGGATTCTCTTTTGCGGTGTTTTCAGGCGGGTTTCATATCCTTCCCCCCGGCTCGCCATGGTCAGCATGACGGCCATGAAGATAATTACGCTGACGGCGCCGATATAGATCAAAATCTGCATCAGGGCGATAAACGGCGCGTCCATCAAAAAATACAGACCCGCAACCCCCACCAGAGTCACCAGAAGTCCGGCAAACGCCCGCACAATGCTTCGGCTTCCAGTGGCGACCATGCCGCCTCCCAGCACCAGAACCAGATACAATCCAAAGGTGATATGGGCGAGTATCTGCATTTACATGGCCTCCTTTTTGGCGTTGAGCTGATCCTTCAGCCGCGCCACCAAATCCATTTTGATCGCTTTCCGGTCAAATTCCGCCCAGTACACATGTTGGGAAAATCCAAGGGCTGTCACCGGACAATTCTCAATGCACTGACCGCACAGGCTGCAATAGCTGTAATCATAGATCAGCGCCTTTAATTTTTTAATTTTTTTGGGTTTCTTTTCCAGGTCCGGATTTTCTTCCATCAGTTCCAGCACCTCTAAAGTAAGGCATCCGGACGGACAATTGCGAACGCAGGTCCCGCAGACAATGCAGTCGGCGCCATCTGGATTTTTTTTGCCCGGCTGAAGTTCCACATGACCCGAATAGGTCGACACATTATCCACAGTTTTTCGCGGATAATGCACCGTTACTTCCGGACGGAAAAAATACTTGCCGGTAACGCCCATGCCCACCGCAAGGCTGTAGAATCCTTTGATTGCTTCACGAATTTCACCCAATAAATTCATATTTTTACCACCGCCGCGACATAGAGCAGGTTAAACAGGGACAGGGGAATCAGCCATCGCCAACTGATATTGAGTAACTGATCAAACCGCACCCGCGGGAACGTCCACCGCACCCACATCATCAATAGCACCAGTCCGTAAACTTTGGCGAAAAACCAGACAAACCCGAGGATTTCCGGTCCCGGTCCTTTCCATCCCCCCAGAAACAGGACGGTGCATACGGATGAAACCACCACCATGCTGGAATATTCCGCCAGAAAGAACAGGCCGAATCCCATGCCGGAGTATTCCGTGTGAAATCCGGCGGTCAGTTCGCTTTCGGCTTCCGGCAAGTCAAAGGGCGCGCGGTTGGTTTCTGCAAAGGCGCAAATCAAATAAATTATAAATCCAGCCGGCTGCGTCAGAAAGTGCCATTGCCATGGCCAGACTCCCTGAGCATCCACAATGGCCGACAACTGCAAGGTGCCGGTCGTCAGCGTGACGGCCAGCACCGCGAGCAGCATGGGAATTTCATAGGCTACGGCCTGGGAAACCGACCGGATCGCGCCCAGAAGCGACCATTTATTATAAGACCCCCAGCCGGCAAAGCATAAGGCCAGCACATTGAGACCTGAAAACGCCAGTATCAGGATGAGCCCCAGATTGGCGTCAAAAGCCACCAGATTTTTTCCCACGGGAATGGTCATAAACAGCAGCGGCAGCGGCGCAAAGGCCAGCATGGGCGCAAGCCAGAACAACAGCCGATCCCCGCCGGACGGCGAAAAAAGCTGCTTGCCCATGAGTTTCACGGCATCCGCAAGTGTTTGTAGAATCCCCCAGGGCCCGACCTCAAAAGGGCCGGGCCTGCGCTGAATAAATCCCGCCACTTTCCGTTCCACATACACCAGCACCAGCCCGTTGACGCCGATGAACGCGAGAATGGCCACCAGTCCAATCAGGATATGAATAAGTTCCAAGGGGATGAGTCGGGATATGAATTGTATGAGGCTGCTCATCTGTCAATCTCCGGTATGACGAGATCCAGGCTTCCCAGAATCGAAACGGCGTCCGCCAGCAGGGTTCCCTTTGCCAGCTCCGCAAAAAGGCTTAGATTGGAATAGGACGGAGAGCGCAGCTTCAGCCGGTAGGGCGTGGATGATCCATCACTGATAATATAAACGCCGATTTTGCCCCTGGCCCCTTCCACGGCAAAATACACGTCGCCCTTCGGGGGCTTGATGCGCTTGGGCGATTTCGGGGCCATAAAATCTCCCTGGGGCAGCATATTAAGCGACTGCTCGATAATGCGAACGCTTTGTTCCATTTCCGCCACCCGCACCCGGTACCGGGCCATGGCGTCGCCTTCGGGAAATGCCGGGATTTCAAAATCCAGTTCCGGATAGACCGAATATGGCTCCGCCCGACGCACATCGTATTTCTGGCCGGAGCCCCGCAGCACCGGGCCGGTGGCACCGTAACGCCGGGCCATTTCAAGCGGCAGGACGCCGATTTCCTCGCATCGTTTGCGCAAAATATAATTGTCTGTCACCAGGTCTTTATACATGGGCAGACGGCTTTTCATGAGCTTGCAGAAATCCCGGGTTCCCGCAATAAACGCATCGTTGATATCCGTCCGGACCCCGCCGAACCGGTAATAACAATAGGTCAACCGGGATCCGGTGATCATTTGAAGCAGATCAACCGCCTGTTCCCGATCATCAAACGAATACATGATGGGCGTAAACGCGCCCAAATCCAGGAGATAGGCTCCCCACCAGACCAGGTGGGAACAGATGCGGTTCATTTCGCAGGTAATCACCCGGATAAATTCCGCCCGCCGGGGGACTTCGATCTGGCAAAGTTTTTCCACCGCGCCGATATAGGCCCAGTTCCAGGCCAGCGCATGCAGGTAATCCACCCGCCCCATATTGGGCATATACTGATGATAGGTTTTAATTTCCCCCATTTTTTCGTGCATCCGGTGGAGGTATCCGATGACCGGTTCGGCCCGGCTGATGTATTCGCCTTCCATCTCGACGATTACCCGTAACACCCCGTGGGTGGAGGGATGTTGGGGCCCCATGTTGATAATCAGCCGGCCTTCGTGTTCTTTATCCTGCTCCGCCTGAAAACAATGGGTATAAAAATCACCGCAAAGGGTCTCTGTCGTCATTCTTTTTTCTCCGTCATGCTTTTTCCGAGCGGGACTGGCCGGTATCTGAAGACGCCAGGGCTTCCGGCGTTTTCTGGGCCTCAACCGGCGCTTCAACCGAGGCTTCAAAATGATAGCGTTCGCCTTTCACCGGTTTCACCGGCTCGCACGCGCCCAAAAAGACATACAGGCTTTCACGGTTTTTTTCAGGTTTTAGCAGCGGGTGCTGGTCAAATTCGGCAGGCAATAATAAAGGGCGGAACTGGGGATGATCGCTGAATGTAACGCCAAAAAAATCAAAACATTCCCGCTCATGCCACCCGGCCCCGGAAAAGATATCCGATATCGTTGGGACTTCCGGGCTCTCATGATCGGTCAGGACCCTTAGCGTCACCCGCGCCGGATAATCTACCGGATGGTCAAAATGATCGAAATGATAAATTACTTCAATGCCTTCGGCAAAATCCACGCCCGTGACGTCTTCGATATGATAACCCGCTTCAAACAATCGCGACGCCGCCGCCCTAAGCTGGACCTGATCCAGAAAGACCGCCGTCACGCAGCCGCACTGCTCATACCGGCAGCGCGTTTGCGCGCAAATGTCGAGCCCTTCCAGGAGGTTTTCAGATGTTTTCATCAAATGCTCTCAATCCTCAATTCGTAATTTCCAATTCGTAATTCGTAATTCGTAATTATTTTTTACTCCACCTCAGGCCACCACCGCTTGCCGGAAATCTTTTCCTGCAATTTGAAAATGCCTTCCAGAAGCCCTTCCGGACGGG
>Ga0210051_1005974_pt1 | contig 11532 bp, 5 predicted proteins | sample CryGey092014_all_FD_185464 | JGI IMG/M metagenome (GOLD analysis project Ga0210051, IMG submission 185464) | Groundwater microbial communities from aquifer - Crystal Geyser CG23_combo_of_CG06-09_8/20/14_all (SPAdes) (version 2) | ecosystem: Environmental > Aquatic > Deep subsurface > Groundwater ...
GGATTTGGTCCAAAAAGTGACATAATCCCCTTTTAAATTGTTGCAAAATTAATTTGTTGAGACACTAATTTGTTATTTTGAATGAAAAAAGAAACAAACAACCTTTTTATCGTAAAACAAGTCTTAAAAAATATAAAAAAAGTATTATGAACAAAAAATTAATGTTTTTGTTATCAGTTGTGATAACTATTTGGTTAAGTTCATGCTACAAAGATAAAATTGATTTCAGCAAACTTTCAACCAACATAAACTGGAATCCTAATATGGCGGTTCCTGCTTTACATTCGTCACTTACTATACGCGACTTATTGCGCGATTACGACTCCACAGAATTGTTTGTTGAAGACCAAACGGGTTTTCTTTATTTAATGTATCACAATCAGGTTTTTTCTAGTCCTGCTTCTGATTTGGTAACTTTACCCGACCAAAACTTTTCGGATAACTTTACAGGTACCGATTTTATTTCAGCCGGATTTCCTGTTCCTAACACAACTCAAACCATAACAAAAAACTATACTCATATTCTTGTGCTTGGGTTTCCTACCGATGTTTTCGATAGTCTTGTTTTTAAGAGTGGCACATTTACCGTTAATGTAACATCAACATTTTTGCATACAGGTTTGCTTACTATTACTTTTCCAACTGTGAAAAAAAACGGATCACCCTATTCACAAACAGTAAATATCAATACTAATACAGGAACATTTTCTTATAATCAGGCATTTTCCGATTTAGCCGGGTATAACGCCGATTTTACCAACCCCGCATTTAATCAGCTTCCTGTAAAATTAAGTTTAACGCTTGTAAGCAGTGGGGCTGGAGTTATTCCCGGAGACCAGGTTGATGTGGACATGTTCTTTAGTAATTTGAAATATTCTATACTTTATGGAGATATAGGACAACGCCCCATCCCGATTCAGGAAGATACCGTTAATATTGAAATTTTTAATAATACACTTCAGGGAGAGGTATATTTTATGGCACCTGTTTTCAGACTTTATTTACGCAATACATTTGGTGTACCGCTATCTGCTGCATTTAGCGATTTTAAAATTTATTCTGCTGTATCACACAATTATGTTTCTTACACTTATCCTGCTGAAAATCCTTTAACAATTGGTGCTCCAACCATTCCCGGGCAATCTGTAACAACTACCATTCAACTTGATACATTAAATTTTCCATCTATCCGAACAGTAGTTCACGAAAATCCACGGTACTTACAGTTATCAACAACTGCCTTAACAAATCCTCCCGGAACATCACAGTATAATTTTATTACAGATACCAGCTACCTTGCCGTTGACCTTGAAGTAGAACTGCCATTATGGGGACATGCTTCGAAGTGGGTTTTGCAGGATACTTTAAATTTTAATTTCTCCGATTATTATGAAGATTCTGTTCCTGATTTAGACAATATTGAATGGGTAAAATTTCATATAAATATTTTGAACGGAATGCCTACCGAAGCTAGAGTACAAATTTATCTTACAGATACTTCGTATAATATTATTGACTCTATTTTTACACCCGAAAACAATGGAATTATTCAGAGTGGCATCTTGGGTGGTACGGGAAAAGTTGTTTCTCCAACCCCCAAAATTACTGATGTAATGGTATATAGTAACAAGTTAAGCGGCTTGTTAGGTGTAAAAAAAGCTCTTGTTCGTGGTTACATTAGTACTACTAACCTGGGAACAACAAACATACAGTTTTATGCAGATTATGCCATAGATGTTAAAATGGGCGTGCAGATACAAGCAAAACTGAACACAAATACAGATTTTCATTAAAATCAGATGTTTATGAATAAGATAATAATTGCCATTTTTTGCTTGTTCGCCTCAACATTGCTTTTTGCACAGCAAAACCAAACATTGTATTTTATGCATAAAATACCGCAGTCAAACCTTTTAAATCCTGCCATTCAAAACGAATGTAAAATTTATTTGAGCGGAATGCTGCTTCCAATTGCAGGGCAAGTGCTTCCGCCGCTTCATTTCAATTATAACAACAATGGGTTTGCTATTAATCAGCTTATTCGTCCCGGAACCGGGGCCCAGGCCGATTCATTTATTTTCGATTTTCCTTACCTGCTTGGAAAACTTAGAACAATTAATTATTTATCTGTTGAAGCGGATATTAATTGGCTTTCGGCAGGGTATCGCTGGAAAACATGGTATTTTACTTTTAACCTTACCGAAAAGTTAGATATACAGGCAAGTTTCCCTAAAGATTTAATCACACTTGCATGGGAAGGCAATGGCAAATCGTTGTTAGGGGAAAAAAGTTTTCTTAGTTTTTTTGGAGCCGGTATAAACTGGTACAGAGAATATGCAATTGGCGCATCAAAAACTTATGGCAGCAAATGGACTTTTGGAGCGCGCGGAAAATTGTTATTTGGAAAAGAAAACATTTGGTGTAAAAACCATTATTTATCATGGGAAACTAATGAAGAAGATTATGCATACACAGTTAAAGCGGACTGGGAAGTTTATTCGTCGCAGCAATTTTACAACATTACTAAACTTCAAATGGATTATGTAAATGATTCAATGATGTTTGAAATGGATACTATTCTTAACCCCGATGAAATGACCGGTAAAGACGTTAAAAGAATTATTATGGAACACAGAAACCCAGGCACCGCAATTGATTTGGGTTTTAAATTTGTTCTTAATAACAAATTGAATTTTTACGGAAGCTTGCTTGATATAGGTTTTATTCATTACAAAAACAACGTGAACGCAGTAAAAGCTTCCGGAGAATTTTATTTTGATGGTATAAATATACAGCCTGCAATGGTCAGTAAAGACGATTCATTGTGGCGTGCCTACCTTGACCAATTAAAAGATTCCGTTATTAAAATATTTGAGCCAAAACTTGTAAAAAAAGCTTATAATTATTGGCTTGCACCAAAACTTTGTTTAGGCGGTACTTATACGCTAAATGACAAAATTAATTTCGGAGTATTGTGGCGCGGCGACATTTTCTTAAGAAGGCTTCATAGCGGTGTTACCTTAAGCGCAAATGCCAATTTAAAGAAGTGGTTTATGGGAACTATAAGTTATACTGTAGAGAACAATTCGTTTAAGCAAGTTGGGGCAGGAGTTTTATTTAAAATTCCGTGGGTGCAGTTTTATGTTGTTACCGACAATGTTTGTGGGTTTATATGGCCACAAGCTACCCGAAATATCAATTTCCGATTGGGAATTAATCTGCTTTTTGGTTGCGATAAAAAGCAATCAAGTACAATGGTAGATACCAAATTTATGTAATCCAAAGAATTTTTATAGTGAAAGAACTGAAACATGAATTTTACGGAGTTTAGCCTCAATGCAAGGCTATTAGAAGGAATTGAGGCAATTGGTTACGAAACTACTACACAAGTACAGGAAAAAGTAATTCCTGTTATATTACAAGGCAAAGATTTAATAGCTACAGCTCAAACAGGAACCGGAAAAACCGCAGCATTTCTTATTCCTTTAATTAACAAAATAATATCTGAAAAACAAGATGGTAAGATTAAAGCCTTAATTATTGTCCCAACCCGTGAGCTTGCAATTCAAATTGACCAGCATTTGGAAGGAATAGGTTACTTTGTTAAAGTGAGTTCAATTGCAGTTTATGGAGGCAGCAACGGTTTGGCTTTTGCCCGTGAACGAAAGTCGCTTACTGAAGGAACTGACATTATTGTTTGTACACCCGGCAGAATGATTTCTCATTTGAATATGGGCTGTGTGAAAATATCAGAATTAAAATACCTTATTCTTGACGAAGCTGACAGAATGCTCGATATGGGCTTTTATGACGATATAATGAAAATAATTTCTTTTCTTCCACGAAAAAGACAAACCCTGCTTTTCTCAGCTACAATGCAAAGTACTATAAGGCAAATTGCCCGTAAAATTCTGATTAATCCTGTTGAAATAAATATTTCACTTTTAAAACCGCCCGAGAAAATTAAACAGGAAGCCTATATAGTTTATAATTCTCAAAAAATTCCGCTTGTAAAATATATTTTAAACGAAAAGAAATTAAGAAGCGTACTCATATTTTGTTCAACAAAATATGGAGTTAAAGAACTTAAAAGAGAACTTAAAAGAGCAAAGTTTTCTGTTTCCGAAATACATTCCGACCTTGAACAGAGTGAGCGTGAAAGAGTATTGTTAGATTTTAAAAATCGCAACATTAATGTGTTGGTAGCTACCGATGTACTCTCACGTGGAATTGATGTTGAAGATATTGACCTGATTATTAATTACGATGTGCCTAATAACGGTGAAGATTATATTCATCGTATTGGACGTACAGCACGTGCTGAAAATGAAGGAGCCGCAATTACCTTTGTTAATGAAAAAGAGCAAAGTAAATTTTATGAAATAGAAATTCTATTAGGTACTGAAGTTCCAAAAACGATTGCTCCAAAAATATTAGGCAAGTCGCCCGAATATAATCCTCAAAAAAGCAGGCAAAACAATAATCACAGAAATTTCAGAAAGCCAAGCCGGAATAATAATCGGAATTATAAAAGATAACTGTTTACTGCTAAAACCAGACTAATTTATAACTTTCTGAAAAAAAATTGTTTTTCACATTTTAATATTGTATATTGCTACAATTTTAAAAAGCGGTTTTTATGAAAAAATATTTCTTTTTCATCGTTGTCCCGGTAATTCTTAACGATGTGGAACTATCAGTTGCACAATTCATAACCGGAGCCGATACAAATTTCAATAAATAAAACTTAACATTTTTTTTGAATTACGTATAACAGTCGAAAACAAAAACCTTTAAAGTCATGAAAAAAAAATCAGTATTTCTATTTCAGATTTTTGCCATAATATTTGCTTTTAGCGTATATGGGCAAAAATTTGTTGATGTTACAAAAAGTAACTCCGGACAAAAGATAGAACTTGCCAAAAACCAAGTCCTTGAAATTAAACTACCTTCTAATCCTTCCACAGGTTACGGCTGGTACACAACAAATATAAATAAAAGTGCGATAATACAAATTGGTGATTGGGAATATTTACCCGATTCAAAAAGCGGTGATGTGGGTCAATGGGGTACACAAATCACTAGATTTGTTGGAAATTTTCAGGGAACAACCGAACTTGAATTGGGATACATGCGACCTTGGGAAAAGAATACTGCACCTGCTGATAATTTTAAAATTACAGTTATTTCAAAAGGGAAATACACCGGCAATTATAAACCTGTGAAACCAAAACCTGTTGGGAAATATAATCCTTCATTAAGTCAGAAATCACTTCCATCAAGTTTCAGTTGGTTAGCACAGAACGGATGCACGCCTATAAAAGACCAGGGTAGCTGTGGAAGCTGCTGGGCTTTTGCTGCATGTGGAACTTTTGAAAGCAATATTAAAATAATAGATGGTGTAACAAGAGATCTTGCAGAACAATGGTTAGTAAATTGTGCAACTGATATGAGTGGCTGTTCCGGAGGGTGGTGTCCACATCACTGGTGGCAATATCCAGGGGCTGTTTATGAAAGTCAGGAACCATATATAGCTGTAGATGGCACATGCGATGCTTCTTATACTTATTACGAAGTAATTGATAGTTATGCGGATGTAATCGGTGGACCACAACCTGCAGATGCCGATATTAAACAAGCTATTTATGATTACGGCCCTGTATGGGTTGCTATAGATGCAGGAAGCAACTTCCAGAATTATCCGGGTGGTATTTTTACTACAAGTGATGGTACTACTGTTAATCATGCAGTAGTACTTGTTGGCTGGGATGATAGCGGTGGTTACTGGATATTAAGAAATTCGTGGGGTACCGGTTGGGGTGAAAGCGGCTATATGAGAATAGCTTACGGTGTTAGTGTGGTTGGAAATTCTGCAGATTATATTGTATATAAAGGTGGCATACCTCATAATGTGCCCCCCGTAGCTGACTTTTCAGCCTGCCCAATAACAAAGTGTACCAATGCGCCATTTACCGTACAATTTAACAATCTCAGTATAAATGGATTGAATACCTATACTTGGTATTTCGGAGATGGCGGAACAAGCACAGCTACCAACCCTTTATATACTTATGCCGCAAATGGCAGTTATAATGTTAAATTAGTAGCTATTAACGGTTATGGATCCGATTCAATTACTAAAAACGCTTATATCACAGTAGGTCCGGCCTATCCGTGTGCGGCTTCTATGCCTGCAACAGGTACAGGTATTACTCAAACAAACTGTGCAGGCACTTTATATGATAGTGGCGTTTGCAGCGATTACACCGACAATACCAACGGTACCATCACTATTTCTCCTGCCGGTGCATCTTCAGTTACAATAACTTTTTCATCATTTAACTTCGAAAGCGGATATGATTACCTTTATATATATAACGGGCCAACAACAGCGTCACCGCAATTTACCGGTAGCCCGTTCACAGGTTCCACTATACCAGGTCCATTCACCTCTTCCGGAGGATCTGTAACAATTCGCCAGACTTCTGATCCGGGAGTTGTTGCTTCGGGTTTTATTATGGACTGGACATGTTCCAGCCCTACTCAACCACCGATAGCTAATTTCAGTTCTAATGTTACAACTTCCTGTACGGGTATTATCAATTTTACCGACTTATCTACCAGCGGACCTACATCATGGCTTTGGGACTTTGGTGATGGACAAACATCAACTTTACAAAATCCAACATACACTTATACTGCCAACGGAACATACACCGTAACACTTACAGCTACAAATTCCTATGGTAATGACCAGGAAATCAAAACAAATTATATTGCAATTAATATGCCTGTTACGCCAACTACAACAAGCGCTTCACGATGCGGGACAGGTTCGGTTACCCTCACTGCTTCAGGTACCGGAACATTATTATGGTATGATGCACCAACAGGCGGAAATCTTGTAAATACAGGTACTTCATTCTCTACTCCAAGTTTAACAACTACTACAAATTATTATGTACAGGATAGTATTCCCGGCACAATTCATAACTGTGCTAAACCCGACAATAGCGGCGGTGGTAGCTATGCATCTACAGGCAATCATTACGAAATTTTTGACTGCACCGTTCCTGTTAAATTAATCTCCGTTAAAATGTATGGCAATATCACCCCTCCTGGAAACAGAACCATTGAACTAAGAGGTAACACAGGAGCAGTCCTGCAATCAGCTTCTGTTAATGTACAAACAGGGTTAAATACATATTCACTTAATTTTGATATACCGGCAGCTACAAATCTTCGCCTTGCCTGCGAAGGAACAAATATTTACAGAAACAATGCCGGTACCTCTTATCCATATACTACACCAGGTTTCATTTCAGTTACTAACAGCAGCGCAGGTTCAGTTTACTATTATTATTTTTACGACTGGGTAATACAGGAACATGCCTGTATCAGCCCGAGAGCAATTGTTACTGCTACTATTAATCCTGCTGATACAGCCGGTGTTAGTATTTCTGCAAATCCAGGCAATGTAATTTGTTCAGGTACAAATGTTACATTTACTGCAACAGCTATAAATGGAGGAACTACACCCACATATCAGTGGAAGATAAACGGCTCGGATATCAGCGGTGAAATAAATCCTACTTACACTTCATCAACATTGGCAAACGGTGATATTATTACATGTGAAATGACTTCAAATGCAACATGTGTTTCAGGGTCACCGGCTATTTCAAATACAATTACAATGCTGGTGGGCAATGTTATTACGGCTGTAATCACTCCTGCAGGTTCTACTACTTTTTGTGCCGGTGATTCTGTAATACTAAATGCTAACACGGGAACCGGGTACAGTTTCCAGTGGCAATTTAATGGTTCCGATATCACAGGGGCTACCGATTCTTTTTATACTGCAACACAAGCTGGCGATTATACTGTGAATGTTACCAACAACTGCGCCTCTGCCACTTCTAATCCCATTACAATTACTGTAAATATATCTCCGGTGGCAATAATTACTCCTAACGGTCCTACTTCATTCTGCCAGGGGGATTCAGTGATTTTAAATGCTAACACGGGAACCGGGTACAGTTTCCAGTGGCAATTTAATGGTTCCGATATCACAGGGGCTACCGATTCTTTTTATACTGCAACACAAGATGGCAATTATACAGTGAATGTTATTAATGTATGTGATACCATTACTTCTGCTGAAATATCCATTACCATTTACCAGGATGTAAGCGTTACTGCTGTAGCTACCGGAAATACCTCATTCTGCGATGGAGGCTCTGTTGTTCTTAACGCAAATCCGTCCACAGGATATAATTACCAATGGCAATTCAACGGAAATAACATCACCGGAGCCATATTATCGTCATACACAGTAAACCTAAGCGGAAATTATACTGTGATTATCACAAATGGCAATTGCACAGACACTTCTAATATTATAAATATTACTGTATTTCCTCTTCCTTCCACTCCTGTGTTGACTCAAACGGGAGATTCCCTTATTTCTTCGGCGGGATATGGCAATCAGTGGTATTACATGAATCAACTCGGAAGTATATTGATAAACGGTGCTACCGATTCGATATACTCTCCTTTTTTAACGGGTTTATATTATGTTATTGTTACCGACCAGAATGGCTGTGTTTCGGATACTTCAAACATTATTGAATTTGTTATCACATCTGTTACAGAAAATACAGATGAAAGCGTCAGAATTTACCCTAACCCTGCTTTTGATTACCTGACTTTAATTCTTGCTGAGAATAAATTTAAAACAGAAATTAAAGTTTATAATATACTGGGAATAGAAAAATTATGTTCAACTATAGAAGGTACGAAAACTAACATTGATATTTCAAATTTATCAGATGGGGTTTACATCATTGAGGTTATTTCGGGAAACAGAATAATAAAGCATAAGTTTGTAATACATTAAAAACCACTATAAAGTTGGCAGTTGGCAGGGCAATGTCATTTAGTTAATGTTTAATTTGCAGATAATCAATAGCCACGAACTTTAGTTCGTGGGAAAATATACAAATTAAACTGGGCTTTAGCCCAACATTTTTAACGAATATTGGGCTAAAGCCCCAAAATGATGCTAATTTAATTCCCTGACATTTATGTCGGGGGTAATTAAAAATCCTGATAAACAACATTTTATTCCTTAACTTAACGACATTGCTCTAAAGGGAGCGTTAATTTTCAATAACTTCTCCCTTTATGGTCTGGGGTAAAAAGTCATTGAAAATCAAATCTATTTATATTACAGACAAACACTGATTAAAGCGAAATAAAGTTTACCGGTTAAAATATAAATTATACTATAAACGGGATAAATTATTACATTTTATGATTACAATATAAGGTATAGAGGTATATGGTATAAAGGTATAAGGTGGTGCGTATTATACCTTATTTCCTTATACCTGAAATATCAAATTTTAAAATTCTGATATTATTTTTCAAATTTTTCGACTTTACGGACAGAATCTATTTAATTTCCTCACTCTATATGGCTTTTCGGTTACGCCCTGTTTTTTATGGTTTCTGGACTCCATTTTTATAATTAATTCATAAGTTTGGCATAAAATACGACAACTCTGTAAATAATCTGAAATTTGAAATTTTTTAACAATCAAAATGTACAAATTCACCCCGTTGGATAACGCCATGAAAACGGCTCAAGAAAAAATAAAAACAATATCCAGCAGGGTAAACCCAGTGAAAAGAATAACAGGGCGGACAATAAACATTTAACTTTTTTCAAAACATGAGTTCTATATTAGTATTTTCTATAATAAGTGTTTATTTTATTGTATTGCTAATAATAGCTCGCTTAACCTCGAGAGGAGCTACATCGCAAACTTTTTTTAATGCAAAACGCAAATCGCCTTGGTTTGTAGTAGCTTTTGGTATGATTGGCACTTCGCTGTCGGGTGTTACGTTTATGTCGGTTCCCGGATGGGTAGGCACAACGCAATTCTCGTATATGATGATTGCACTTGGCTATTTTTTCGGTTATATTGTAATTGCTACCGTTCTTTTACCGTTGTATTACCGGCTAAATCTTACATCTATTTATTCTTATCTTGGCGATAGGTTTGGTTTCCGGTCTTACAAAACCGGGGCTTTCTTTTTTATTCTATCCCGCAGTTTGGGTGCAGCTTTCCGCATGTACATTGTAATTAATGTGCTTCAAATTTTTGTTTTTGATGCGTGGAATATTCCATTTTGGTTAACTGTTTTTATTTTCATTGTGCTTGTTATTTTATATACTTACCAGGGCGGTGTTAAAACCATTGTGTGGACAGATTCGCTGCAAACCATAGGAATGCTTACTGCAGTAGTATTAACTATTGTTTTTATTTCAAATGAACTTGGACTTAGCTTTCCACATCTTGTTGAAAAAGTACAAAATTCAAGTATGTCGGATATGTTTTTTGCAGGTGAATGGAACGATAAACGACATTTTTTAAAACAATTTCTTGCCGGAATGTTTATTACCATTACCATGACCGGACTTGACCAGGAAATGATGCAAAAAAACCTGAGTTGCAGAAACATCCGTGAGGCACAAAAAAATATGTTTACATTTTCGGTAATTATTGTTTTTGTTATTCTGATGTTTTTATTTTTGGGAGCAATTCTTTACATGTACGCTTATGCCAATAATATTGCTATCCCAAAAATAACCGATGATCTTTATCCATTACTTGCTCTTAAATATTTCAGTCCTGCCGTAGGAATCATATTTTTAATCGGTTTAATTTCGGCAGCTTTTCCAAGCGCCGACGGTGCTTTAACCTCACTTACTACTTCATTTAGTGTTGATTTTCTCGGGCTAAACAAAAAGAACCTGCAGGAAAAACAAATTCGCAAAACACGCTACAAAGTACATCTTTCATTTGCTTTGTTATTGTTAATAATAATAGTTGTTTTTAAAGCCGTAAACAACCAGGCGGTAATCAGCAAACTACTTACAGTTGCAACTTACACTTACGGGCCATTATTAGGATTATACAGTTTCGGACTATTTACCAAACGCTATGTAAATGACCGTATGGTTCCATTTATAGCTATACTTTCACCCATTATCTGCTATTTTTTAAGCACCTACTCCAAACAACTTTTTAACGGTTACGAACTTGGCTATGAGTTGTTAATAATTAATGGAATGATTACATTTGGACTGCTATGGGGAACGGGGTTTTGGAAGAAAGAAGATTAAAGTGATATACTTTGTACGGGGTTCACCACGTTGGATAATCTGTTGAATAACCACTATTTAGTGTCTGTCTGTAATATGTAAAATGCAAGCCGAAGCGTCGTTGCGAAGGAAGGAATGACCGAAGCAATCCCTTTAAACTCATTGCCTGCTAATAAATTTAGGTTACTACTCACCCGCAAAACTACAGAAGTGATTAATAGTAAATACTCAACCACTCGGTTAACAAACGGTTAATAAAAGTTAAAAGCGGTTAAAAAACGGTTACAAGCCGTAAGACAGGCCGGCTTACGAAAAATTAAAATTCTATCAGAATATAAGTTGGATAGAGAGGGTAAATG
>Ga0210051_1005975_pt1 | contig 11532 bp, 8 predicted proteins | sample CryGey092014_all_FD_185464 | JGI IMG/M metagenome (GOLD analysis project Ga0210051, IMG submission 185464) | Groundwater microbial communities from aquifer - Crystal Geyser CG23_combo_of_CG06-09_8/20/14_all (SPAdes) (version 2) | ecosystem: Environmental > Aquatic > Deep subsurface > Groundwater ...
TATACAATTAAATTAGCCACCAATAACACACGAATAAGAACTATAGATATTTTAGTTAATTCTTAAATAATTGTTTTCTTGGTGTTCATTCGTGTTAATTCGTGGATGAAAGTTAAAAAAAATTCATTTGGCATTAAGACCATTGTATTCCTTTGAACCAAGCCTGATAAATCAGGCAACTACATCTTCGTAACTTATTGTAGTTGCTCAATTTATTGAGCTAAATGTTTTATACTTGAACAAAGCCTGATAAATCAGGCAACTACATCTTCGTAACTTATTGTAGTTGCTCAATTTATTGAGCTAAATGTTTTATACTTTCCTATACTTTTAAAAAATGAAGCAGAGTAAACTTTTAGTGCCGGAAATTAAGAAATTATTGAAAGAGAACCGAATCGAAGAGATGAAGAGAACTCTGAAAAATCTTCATCCGGTTGATCTTGCCTCTATTTTAGCTAATCTTGAAGATAAAGAAGCAATCGTGACTTTTCGGCTTCTTTCCAGAGAGATTGCTTTATCCACCTTTAATGAACTGGATGAAGAAAAACAAGCGCATCTTCTTTTACTACTGGGAAATTATACGGCCGAGGTTTTAAATGAGATGGCTGCTGACGAGAGGGCGGATCTTTTTGAAGAGTTGCCCGGAGAAATCATCCAGCGGTTTCTTCCTTTGATGAGTCCGGAAGAACGAGCTGACCTTGAGAAACTTCTGAAGAAAAAGGAAAATTCTGCCGGCAGCATTATGACCACAGAATATGCCTCATTGAAGCCAGAATTAACTATTAGTGAAGCATTAGAAAACATTCGGCAAATGGCGCCCAAGAAGGAGACCATTTACTATCTTTACGTTGTGGATAACGAGGGAAAACCGATTGGCGTGGTCTCGCTGAAAGATCTGGTTTTAGGGGAACCTTCTCAGAAAATTGCTGAAATTATGCATCCTGAAGTAATCAGTGTAAGAGAAGAACAGGACCAGGAGGAAGTAGTCAGATTAATTGCCAGATATAATTTTTTGGCGGTGCCGGTCGTGGACAGGAAAAATAGACTTTCCGGCATTGTTACCGTTGATGACAGTTTAGACATCATTAAAGAAGAAAACACCGAAGACGTCCATAAGATGGCGGCAATGGGGGCTCCTGAGGAGGAATACTTTAAGACAAGTTTCTTTATTTTAGCCAAAAAAAGAGTTATCTGGCTGATTGCTTTGCTTGTCGTCGAAACCTTTACCAGCAATATTCTTAAGGGTTATGCTTATGCTTTGGAAGCGGTTATTGCTCTCGCTTTCTTCATTCCGATGCTTATCGATACAGCAGGTAATGCCGGGACACAATCAGCGACTGTAGTCATCAGAGGATTGGCTACCGGAGAATTCTCTCTGCGCCAAACCTTCAGGATATTAAGAAGGGAGATTTTGGCCGGCTTAGTCTTGGGGTCAATAATTGGAATTTTTGGTATGGCCAGAGCCTTCTGGATGCAAAAGAATCCTCTTTTGAGCCTGACGGTGGGTTTGACTTTAGTAGCGATGATCATTTTTGCCACTATCTCAGGAACACTTTTCCCTCTTCTTTTGCGAAAAATCAAACTGGATCCGGCAGTAGCGGCCGGGCCATTTATTACTACCATAGTAGACATCACCGGCCTCATCATTTATTTCCAAATTGCTAAATTTCTCCTGCATATCTGATTCAACTATAAAGATTACCGCAGATAAAGATTAAGGAAAAAGGGGGAAGTAAAAAGATGGGAAATAAAGACAAGTTATAAAACCACGAATTTATCGAATTTTACGAATTAGAGTAATTCGCGTTAATTCGTGGTTAGAAAAAGGAAATTCCTATGCAATTAAATTAGCCCCCTCACCTCCATCCTCTCCCCTTGGGGATGCTGGTGCGACGAATAAGGAGCACCGTTTTAGCATGCCTGCCGAGATGTGAGGCAGGCCGGGGAGGAAATTAATTAGGTGAGGGGTAACTTTGAAATTCCATACAATTAATTAATATTATAATATTCCCCATTTTCCCTTACTTACACTCTGTAGTAAATGTTTTATGGATTTGTTAGGCAAAGTTAAGCAAACGATAAAGAAATATTCTCTTATTGGAGTGGGCGATAAGGTTCTTTTGGGAATCTCCGGAGGACCGGATTCAGTAGCCCTCCTTGACCTCCTCTTCCGCTTTAAAAAGAAATTAAAATTTTCCCTCTTTCTTTGCCATCTTAATCATGGTCTTCGGAAAGAAGCAGAAAACGAGGCGCATTTCGTAAAAGAATTGGCAAATTCCTTTTTCCTTCCCATCACGATTAAAAGGAAGAACATCTCTAAAGTAAAAGGGGGCTCATTAGAGGAAAAAGCTCGCAATGCCCGCTACCGATTCTTCACCCAGACTGCTAAAAAGTATCACGCTCATAAGATTGCTATTGCCCATAATCTTGATGACCAGGCCGAAACCATTCTTTTAAGAATTATTCGGGGAACCGGTCTTCTTGGATTAGGAGGAATAAGATTCAAGCGTCCTTTAGAAAATGCTTCCTCAATCCAAATTATCCGACCTTTACTTTCAGTTAACCGAGAAAAAATTCTTAATTACTTAAAGGAAAGGGAGCTCTCCTTTGTAAAGGACAAGTCTAATGATTCTCCTATTTATCTGCGTAACAGAATTAGAGCGCAACTTCTACCTGTTCTTGCCGAATATAATCCCAGGATTAAAGAATCTTTAGCTAAACTTGCTATTGCCTGCCAAGAAGATTTTGATGGTATTGAAAAAACTGCCTCTGCATTTTTGTCAAAAATTGTAAAGAGGGGAAAGAGGGAAATTGAGTTTGATGTTAAGGAATTTTTAAAAACTCCGGGATATCTCCAAAAGGAAATTCTAAGACTCGCGCTCAAGTATCTTTCTGCAAAACCTTTAAGTTTTTCGGCAATCGAATCCCTGCAATTTCTTATTAGCCAGGAAAAAGGCAAGTCATCCCTTTCTTTGCCCGGAGGCCTGGTAGCCAGGCGTTTTCACAAGAATCTAATTATACAACGACTTTACAAATGATGATTCTTGGGGTAAGATTAATAAAGAACAAAGATTACCACGAAAGCGCGAAGTTAAAGAAAACACGAAAGAAAAAATAGATATTCACCACAGAGGCACAGAGACACAAAGTTCACCAAGAATTATAAATAAATTTTTCTTGGTTATTCTTTGAGCCTTTGAGTCTTTGTGGTTAAAGTATTTTGTAGTTTTTCGTGCCTTCGTGTCTTCGTGGTTAATATTATATTTTATCTTGTTTTTCTTGGTGTCCTCCGTGACTCTGTGGTTACGAAGTTTTTTTATTTTTATGGCTTTTATTCCAGAAAGAATTTTAGAAGAGGTGCGGGAAGCGAATGACCTTGTCGAAATAATTGCTTCTTATTTCCCTTTAAAAAAGATCGGGAAAAATTATAAGTGTCTTTGCCCATTCCATTCGGAGAAAACTCCTTCGTTTACCATTAGCCCTGAAAGGCAAATCTTCCATTGCTTTGGCTGCTCGGCGGGGGGGAATGTCTTTACCTTTGTAATGAAGATGGAAAACCTTACCTTTCCGGAAAGTATAGTATTTTTAGCCGAGAAAGCGGGAATAAAACTTGAATTGGAGAAAACTTCAGAGGAGACAAAAAATCTTCGTCAACAATTGATAAAAATAAACAATGCTGCTGCTGCCTATTTTTATGATAATCTTACTCGAACCAAAAGGGCAAACGACTATTTAGCGAAAAGAGGAATTACCGAAAATTCAATAAAAAGATTTAAACTGGGTTATGCCGAAAAAAGTACCGAAGCCCTCAAAAAAAGTTTGGAGAAAAAAGGGTTTTCAAAAGATATTCTTTTTAAAAGCGGGCTTCTTCGATTATCGGAGGAAAAAGATTTTTATTATGATTATTTCAGGGACCGCATTATTTTTCCCATTCAAAATGAGCGGGGAGAATGCATCGCTTTCGGGGGTCGAGTATTAGATGATTCAGCCTTACCCAAATATCTTAATTCTCCCGAGACCCTCCTTTACCATAAAGGCAAAGTTCTCTATGGTTTTTCTTTGGCTAAGGAGGCCATCGGCAAAAAAAAGAGAGTAATTATCGTAGAAGGTTATCTTGACCTCATTAAAATTTTTCAAGCGGGAATAGAAAATGTTGCCGCTTCTTTAGGAACTGCTCTCACTCTTGACCAGATTCGGGTGTTTAAACGATGGACCGAAAATATTATGCTCTGTTTTGATAGCGATGAAGCTGGCTATATCTCTACTTGCCGGGCTTTCGAGTCTCTTTTAGAAGAAGGGTTGAAGGTAAAGGCCGTCTTTCTTCCCCAGGGTTATGACCCGGATAGATACATCACCGAGAAAGGGGCTAAGGCCTTTCAGGAAAAGATTGATCAAGCATTAGACCCTTTTGATTATAAAATGAAATTTCTATCTTTAAAAAATGATCGTTCCACTACTGAAGGTAAGTTAATAATCGCTGAAGATCTACTTAACCTCATCACAAAATTACAAAATCCTATAGAGAGGTCGGAATATCTGAAAAGAGTTGCAGAAACAATGCACCTTGACGAAGCAGCTTTAATCGAGGAACTCAAAAGAATCCAAAAAGGAGAAATTCACTCACTGGGGTTACCATCGAAAAAAGAGAAAGGAAGTCTGATTAAAGCTCAGGAAATTCTTATTGGACTTAGCCTGGAGGGAAAAGAAACTTTGGAAAAGATTGCCAACTTGATTTCTCCCGCTGATTTTACTGGAATCTATCAGAAAATTTTTGGACAGATCATTGAACTTTCCAAAAAGAGAAAAAAAGTTAACGCCTCTGATTTAATTAGTAATTTAGGAGATAATCCAACAGCCGGAGAGATAATTTCTTCAATCCTCTTAGAAAAAGAAAAATCTTCTATAGAGGTAAGAGAAAAAATGCTTGAGGACTGCATCAGAAGAACCAAAAGAGAAAAACTAAAGGAGAAATTAAAATCTTTGAAAGACCTTATCAAAGAAAGAGAGAAAAGTGGAGATATAAACTTTGAACTCCTGGCAGAATATCAGCATTTTTCAAAATTAGGTAAAACACATTAAAATAACAACAAGGAAAAAGGGGATAAAGACGGAAAGAGGGAAAAAGAAAACTTAATATAGAGATTCATTCCCCTTTTCTTACAAAAGGGGTGTCCCGAAGGGACGGGGTATTTTCCCCTGTTTCCCATTTTCCCTTACTTACACCATTTTCCCTTAAGTAGTTAGTCACTACAACTTTGAAATTCCATACAACAAGAAAAAAAGAACAAGTTATAAAACCACGAATTTATCGAATTTTACGAATTAGAGTAATTCGCGTTAATTCGTGGTTAGAAAAAGGAAATTCCTATGCATTTAAATTATAAAGATTACCAACAAGAACACGAAAACTTGAAAGCACGAAAAACTATCACCACTTTAACCACAAAGACTCAAAGTCTCAAAGAATAACCAAGAAAAATTTATTTATAATTCTTGGTGAACTTTGTGTCTCTGTGCCTCTGTGGTGAATGCTGTTTTTTAATTCGTGAAATTCGAGATAATATCGTGGTTGCTATTTCTTTCGTGTCTTCTTTATTTCGTGATTTCGTGGTAAATGTTTTGAAAGGGAATGAAGAAAAAGAAGGATAATCAGATAAAAGAAGGGAGCCGGATTAAAGCTCTAATTAAAAAAGGGAAGAAAAAAAAATTTCTCTCCTTTGAAGAAATTGATAAGGCTCTCCCCCCGAATATAATTGACCCGGAAGAGATTGATAACTTCTACCAGAGACTTGACGAACTTAATATTGCCTTGGAAGAGCCGGTCCCCTTAAAAGACGATTATGAAAATGAAGAGGAAAAAAGAATTCTCTCCGAAGAGATAAAAAATCCTCTCCGAGCTTATCTTAAAGAGATCGGAGGAACTGCGCTTCTAACCAAAACAGAAGAAGTTGACTTAGCCAGGCAGATTGAAAACGCCGAAAAGGAACTTCAAAAGGTAAAAAGGAAATCCTGCAGAAAAACGATTCGCAAACGAGAAAGGGAAGTTGAGAGGCTAATGAACTGTCTTATTAGGGCAAATCTTCGATTAGTTATCAATATTGCCAAGAGATATACTAATCCTAAATTAACTATTCGCGACCTTATTCAGGAAGGCAATATTGGACTGATGAAAGCAGTGGAGAAGTTCAAGTATAGACAAGGATTTAAATTTTCTACTTATGCTACCTGGTGGATCCGCCAGGCCATCACCCGGGCCATTGCCGACCATTCTACTACCATCAGGATTCCCGTACACATGAGAGAGAAAATCAACAAATTGAATAAGATTCGCACCGGACTCCTGCAATCGCTTGATCGTGAGCCTAATGTGGAAGAAATTGCCAAAAAAGCAAAAGCGCCCTCAGCCAAAGTAAAGACTATCCTTAGGTCAATGTATCAGGAACCAATTTCCCTGGAGATGCCCATTGGCGAGGAGGAAAAAACTACCTTTGGTGATTTTGTAGAGGACAAAAAAACGGTTTCCCCAATAAATTCTGCAGCCAGAGCTATTCTGGCTGAGGAAATCGAAAAAATTTTCCTGGGTTTAGATGAAAGGGAGCAGAAAATTTTAAAACTACGGTTTGGCCTAGGAGATAAAAAATACCAACGAACTTTAGAAGAGGTAGGAAAATACTTCAACCTCACCCGAGAAAGAATTCGCCAGATTGAAGGAAAAGCTTTAGAAAAGTTACGACATTCTAAAAAGATTAAAAAATTAAAATCTCTTTTAACAGAATATTTAAGTAATTAAAAAACCTTGAAACCACAGATACACGCAGATGAACGCAGATATAAAAACAGTTCAGAGTGAAAAGTTTGAAGTTAGTAGTTAGTTTCATAGTTATCTGTGTATATCTGTGTTAATCTGTGGATAAATTTTAAATGAAAATAATTGTTCAGAAATATGGTGGTTCTTCGTTAGCCACTGCCGAAAAGATAAAAAATATCGCTAAAAGAATAGTAGCATCCCAAAGAAGAGCAAAAACTTCTCTGGTGATCGTTGTTTCAGCTATGGGAACAACAACTAACCGATTGATTAATCTGGCCAATACGCTTTCAAAATCTCCGCAAGGACGCGAATTAGACCGACTCTTATCTACCGGAGAAGAGGTATCCAGCAGTCTGCTTGCCCTCGCTATAAAATCTTTAGGAAAGCCGGCTCTCTCGCTAACCGGGGCCGAAGCCGGCATTATTACTGACCAAATTCATACTAAGGCAAAAATTCTTCTTATTGATCCCCGGCGAATTAAAAGAGAATTAAAAAGAGGAAAAATAGTTATTGTGGCTGGCTTTCAGGGAATCAGCCAGAAAGGAGAAATTACCACCCTTGGCCGGGGAGCTTCAGATCTTTCAGCAGTCGCTTTAGCCAAATCCTTAAACGCCAAGAGATGTGAAATTTTTTCCGATGTTAAGGGGATTTGCACTACTGACCCCGCTATCGTAAAAGAAGCTAAAAAAATTCCTTCTATTTCCTACGATGAAGTATTGGAAATCGCTGGATGTGGCGCGCAGGTGATGCATGGCAGATCTGTAGAATTAGCAAAAAAATTCCGGGTTCCTCTCCTCGTCGGGTCAAGTTTCTCAAAGGAAAAGGGGACCATCATTAAAGATAAAACTTCTGTAGAAGCACCTTGCGTTAGTGGAGTCACTTTAAATGAAAAAGAAGTGAAAATTTCTATTTTCCGAGTCTTGGATAGACCAGGAATTGCCGCTAAAATTTTTGGCTCTATTGCGAAAAATGGAATCAACGTGGATATGATCGTCCAGAACGTGAGCAAGGAGGGTTATACCGATCTTTCCTTCACCGTCTCTATTGACAATTTAGAAGAAACGGTTAAAGTTACTAAAAGGATCGCTCTTGTAATTGGAGCCGGAAAAGTAAGTTTTGATAAGGATATTGCCCGAGTTTCTATTATTGGTCTGGGAATGCAAAGTCATCCGGGAATAGCGGCCAGAATGTTTTCTGTCCTGGCTAAAAATAGAATCAACATTAAAATGATTACCACCTCAGAGATTAAGATTTCCACGGTTGTTCCCAAAAAGGACGGGAAAAAGTCTTTAAGAGCGGTACACAAGGAGTTTATAGAATAAATAAGCAACCACGAATTTATCGAATTATACGAATTATTAGAGAACAACAAAGAGAATAAATATTTTAAATTTCAAGTTATAAAACCACGAATTTATCGAATTTTACGAATTAGAGTAATTCGCGTTAATTCGTGGTTAGAAAAAGGAAATTCCTATGCAATTTAATTAGAGAAATTCGTGTAATTCGTGGTTAAAAATGATGAATAAAATAGAGATTTATGATACGACGCTGCGCGACGGAGCGCAGGGAGAAGATATCTCCTTCTCTTTAGATGAGAAAATTAAGATTGCTCAAAGACTTGATGAGTTGGGAATTAACTTTATTGAGGGTGGATGGCCGGGTTCCAATCCCAAGGATATCGCCTTCTTTGAGGAAATCAAAAAGAAAAGGTTAAAAAACAGCAAAATAGTTGCCTTCGGCAGTACGCGAAGAATGAAAAATTCTGCGCGAGAGGATAAAAATCTCAACGCTCTCCTCAAAGCGGAAACAGAGGTTGTTACTATCTTCGGCAAAAGTTGGGACCTTCATGTAAAAGAGGTCTTGCGTATTTCCTTAAAAGATAATCTTGAAATTATTGGAGATTCAATCGCCTACCTGAAGAGAAATAATCGGCGAGTCTTCTACGATGCCGAGCATTTCTTTGATGGCTATAAAGCAGATTCTGATTATGCCATTGCCACCATTGCCACCGCGGCCGAAAAAGGTGCCGAAAGAATCATCCTTTGCGATACGAATGGAGGAACCCTACCCGAAGAATTATGCAGGATTATAAAAGAAGCAAGAAGCAAAATCAAAATCTCCCTGGGGATTCATACCCATAATGATTCGGGAATAGCCGTAGCTAATTCTATTTTGGCCGTGCTCTCAGGAGTGATTCAGGTTCAGGGAACCATCAATGGCTTTGGAGAGAGATGCGGTAATGCCGATCTTTGTATTATCCTGCCTATCTTGAAACTAAAATTGAAAAAGAATATTTTAGCTAAGGAACAACTGAAAAATCTCACCGGTCTTTCTCGTTATGTCAACGAATTGGCTAACCTCATTCCCCAGAATAACCAGCCGTTTGTGGGGAGAAGTGCCTTTGCGCATAAAGGAGGAGTGCACGTTAATGCCATCAGTAAAACTCCAAAAAGTTATGAACACATCGACCCGGTTCTGGTGGGAAATGAAAGAAGAATTCTCATCTCAGAGCTCTCGGGCAAAAGTAACATCCTCTATAAATTGGAGAGGTTCGGTTTAAAAGAACAAACGAAAGAGAAGGTCAAGGAAATCGGAGAACTTTTGGGTACGTTGGAGAAAGAGGGATATCAATTTGAGGCTGCGGACGCTTCTTTCAACGTCTTAGTACGTAAACTCTCTAAAGGATATAAAAGATCCTTTGACCTTCTTGGTTTTCGGGTTATTGTCGAAAAAAAGAATGGCCAAATCATCTCTGAAGCCACGATTAAATTAAGAGTTAAGCATAAAATTGAATATACGGTAGCCGAAGGTGATGGTCCGGTTGATGCTCTTGATACGGCTCTGCGTAAAGGATTGGAGAAGTTTTATCCGGTACTTTCCAATCTCCGGCTTATTGACTATAAGGTCAGGGTCTTAAATCCTGAGGCCGGCACCGCGGCCAAGGTAAGGGTTCTGGTTCAGAGCTCGGACAAGAAAGAAACCTGGGGTACGGTGGGACTTTCCGAAAATATCATTGAAGCCAGTCTCCAGGCTCTCATTGACTCCATCGAATACAAACTTTGGAAAAATAAAGAAAAAGAACTTAGCCCCTCACCTCCATCCTCTCCCCTTGGGGAGAGGAAATTAGGTGAGGGGGAACTTTGAAATTCCATACAATAAATTAGTCCCCTCACCACGACCCACTTCGTGGGTGCCCCGCTCTCCCCTCGGGGATGCTGGTGCGACGAATAAGGAGCACCGTTTTAGCATGCCTGCCGAGATGTCCCAAAGGGATCCCTTCGGGATGAGGCAGGCCGGGGAGGAAATTAATTAGGTGAGGGGGCTAAGTTCTTGTCCTAACTGTTAGAGTCCTTTTGCAAAAGTGGAACATAAATAGTATAATAAATCAAACTACAATTCCCAAAGACACAGTAAATGAGGAAGAGAGAAAGATATGAAAGTTTCAAAAGAAATCCCAAAAATGTCAGGTTTGAAGAGATTTGTAAAACTGCAGAGTTGTTTGGATTCCATTTCAGGGGAGGAAAGGGTAGCCATAGGATATATGTCAGAAAAGGGGTCAAGGAAATGTTGAATTTTCAAAATGTAGAGGGTAAAGCTAAGTCCTATCAAGTAAAGCAATTTTTGAAAATCATAGAGAGATATAATTTGTTGGAGGAAGGAGATGTGTAAATACGCTATTGAGATATTTTATAGCGAAGAGGATGGAGGGTATATTGCAACAGTTCCTGAGTTGCCGGGATGTTCTGCTTTTGGAAAAACTGAAGAAGAAGCATTGAAAGAAATTAAGGTGGCAACGGAACTATGGATAGAAGTCGCTGAAAAAGAAGGAAGAGAAATCCCCCAACCTAAAGGGAAAGAGCTGCTCCAGGCCATGGTAAAAGGTAAGTAAAAATTTCTCCAATCTCCCAAAAATCAAATTCTTCCTAACCTGATACCAAGGTCCGTAGAATTTACGCAATCCCTTGACAGGTCAACTTCGCCACTTCATCTGAAATCCCCTGTGTAGTGCGGGTTTTAGCTTTTTGAAATGTTCACTACATTCTAATTTTACTCTATTTTCTTCATCTTTTCAAGAAAAGGTTGCTCTTTCTCATCTCCCATTCCTATCACAGATAAAAGTCTTCTCATATCTTTGGGAATCTCGGGTAACTTCAGACCCTTTTTACCAAGATTACTTATCTCTAAATCTACCGCTTTCCTTTTTTCTACTCTCTTACAGAATTCCTGAAAACTAATATTGTAATTTTTCTTTTTTAGAAGATATTCTACCGTTACCTGCAAGAGATAACCAAGGACGCAAAGGAGAATATGCGCTTTTACCCTTTCCTCTTTCTGATGATAGAATGGTCTGATCTCAATAAATCCCTTTAAATAGGAAAAGGCCACTTCCACTTTTCTTCTCTGTCGGTAAGAGGAGACCAAGAAAGAGGAAGTTTTTTCTTGGGGGAGATTAGAAAGGATGCAATAAATACCATCGGAGAGTTTTAAGCTTTCTAATTTTTCAAGTTTTATCTGGGGTTCTATTTTATAGGTGGTAATGGTTCTCTTTTTTATTCTTTTTCTTTTTGGAATTAATTTTATGGTGAAGAGATTCTCGGTTTTTCTTTTGGCTAAGTAATGGTAGATTTCTTCACCGAGAGATTTTTTATCTTTGCTGTATTTAGCAGCCGAGAGCTCTTGATTCCATTTCTCTAAATGGTTTTTGATCGAGGATAATTTTT
>Ga0210051_1005980_pt1 | contig 11528 bp, 9 predicted proteins | sample CryGey092014_all_FD_185464 | JGI IMG/M metagenome (GOLD analysis project Ga0210051, IMG submission 185464) | Groundwater microbial communities from aquifer - Crystal Geyser CG23_combo_of_CG06-09_8/20/14_all (SPAdes) (version 2) | ecosystem: Environmental > Aquatic > Deep subsurface > Groundwater ...
AGGGGGGAGGAATGAATAAGTTATGCCTGAAACAGTAACAATGCCACCACAATTCACCAGCACAGAACGCCCATACCTATGGATATTTACCGGGAAACAAACAATCATAATAGCCATAGGAATACTAGTAGCAGGTGCTACTGCAGTATACCTGCCACTAGGCCTTGATGCAATCGGTAAAGCAGTCCTCGGCCTCAGCATCTTCCTGTTCTTTCTCATCGGGGGTATAGGGAGATACCATGGCACCCCACTACTAGTCTATTTTGGATCACTCCTCATATTCAGGCTCACACCCAAAAAATATGTGAAAACCAAAAACAATCAAATAAGTTCTGTTTACCCGCCAACACAAAACTGGCTTATGATCAAAGAAACAAGAGACGACATCGTAGTATACAAAGACAAAGAAGGCAGATACTCCACAATGCTAAAAATCAGACCCATAGACTTGGACTTGCGCACACCTGATGCGATGGACATAGTCTATAGTAGGATGGCCACAGCCTACAATAGTTTTGATTTCCCCCTGCAAATTATCATACAACCCACCCGTTACAACCCAGGACCATACATCCAAGGATGGATAGAGAAACAAAAACAATACCCCCCAGAAAGTATTGAAAATACACAGATACAAAACCATATTATTGCATTCAAAAACATGGTAAAAGAAAATGATTTGATGACACGCAACTTCTACATCATCTTACCCGGTAGAACAAGAGAAATAGCACCAAACCTCCAGAAAAAAGAAAAAGATGATATTAGAGCAGAAACTGATCCGAAAAAGAAAAAAGAAATACAAAAAAAATACACTGAAAAAAAATACAACCGAGCTGCAGAGGAACTACGAACACGAAAAAACATAGTAATTACAGCGCTAAGAAACATAGACCCGGACATAGGTGTAGAAGAACTCACAGGCTCATCACTCATTGATGCGCTCACTGAATGCTACGGAGGAGAAGGAATAATATGACACTGTTTAAGAAAAAAACTGGGGAAAAAAAGTATAAACCAGAGATACAGCGCAGCAGCTTCACAGACATCCTACACGCCAGTGTGTTCGCAGGCATAGTCACAGCCGCCTTCATACTACTAGGAGGCATATATGCGCTCGCACCAGGCAGCATAATATTTTATATCATGCTAATAATCATAGCAGGAATACTCATATTCCTTTTCACACCAGTTCAGCTCATACCAGAAAAAATAACCAGAAAATATGGGAATAAACCAAAAACAATCAAAATCACAGGCAACAAGGATCAACTCAACCAGATAGCACCCCAGAGTATAGAGATCACCCCCAGCACAGTAAAAATAAATAAACAATACACAAGAACATTTAACATAGAACAATACCCGCCACAGATAATGGATGGATGGCTAGCACCAGTAATCACTAGTAACGAAAACATAACCATCAGCACACACATCTACCCAGGCAACAGTGATGTTGTTAAAGCAAATCTTGATATGGAAATCGGTAAAATAGATGCGCAAATACTGGGTATGAGCAGCACAGACCCAAAGGCTGCGCCACTCCAGCATATTTCATCACTGCTGAAAAACTACAGGGACCTGCTCATAGCAGGACAGACACAACCATTCAACACAGAAATATATATTACACTCAAAGCAAAAACCAGAAAAGAGTTGGAGGAAACCGCGAAAGAAACTATGAGATGGTTCAAAGGAAGAAACATAACACTCAGCGTACCATATATGAAAATGGATAAAGCAACACGCACTATCCTACCAACTGGTATAAACTATCTCGGCCAGTACCATAGTTTTGATACACACAGCCTAAAAACCTTTTTCCCATTCACCAGAAACGTTTTCGGAACAGAGCATGGGGTCATATACGGCTACACAGTTGACAGCAACCCCATAATATTTGATAGACACAGGATGAGGGCGGCACATTTATCCGTGTTTGGTAGTACAGGCAGTGGAAAATCATACTTCCTTAAACTCATAGCTGGTCGGGAATACATATACAACCCCAGTATGAGGTTCTTCATAGTGGACCCCACACCATTACCCAGCGCTGACCCAAACATGCCACCCATAAGTGAATACAGCACATTAACAAAAATATTTGGTGGGCAAACAATAAGGTTTGGTGTAAAAGCAAAAAATGCGCCAATCATCAACCCATTCGATATAAAAACCGTGTCAGAGAAAGCTGAGATGCCGATGACAGAAAAAACACAGAAACTCATCAGTTTCTTCAACATTGTCTTCAAACTCACACCACAGGAAAGCGCAGTGCTTGAAACACTTATCCCGCGTGTTTACAAAAAACTGGGTATTGATGATAGTCTGAACCTACCAACATATAATGGATTATCCCCTATATTCACGGACCTTCAAAATGAGTTAAAAGAATTCTCAAAATCAAACGAAGCCTATGTGCAGGATAGGGCAATATGTGAAAAACTCATACGACTCCTAGAACCATGGATCACCGGGGCATATAGCATACTGAACAGGCAAACAAACATAATCCTCCGGGCGAGATGGATACATTTTGATGTATCATTACTCAGGAACACAAATATGTTTAAACCACTCGCATACCTCATCATGGATTTCATAGATGGGCAGGTGAAACAGACACTGCAACCCAAGTTTTGCTTGTTCGATGAAGTACACCTATTTTTAGATGTGGTTGACAAGGAACTTGAGAGAATGCTGCGAGAATACAGGAAATATGCTGCGGGAGTGCTTCTAGCAAGTCAGAGTGCGGAAGACTTCATGGAAACACCTAGTGGTAGAGCAATACTTGACAACACCCCAGTCACCATCTTATTGAAACATGATAATATTGGTGAAGGGATGCAAAGGCGCTGGAGGTTTACACCCGCAGAGCAAACCCTGATAAAAAGAGCAGCAACAGGTAGTGAGGGATACTCTGAGGCATTGTTTATTGCGGAAAACAGTAGAAGCAAAATAAGCATCCTCGCATTCCCATTCGAACATGGGATTATAACAACCAAACCAGAAGAGTTAATTGAGATAAGTAAGGAGGTGGCGGTTTAGTTATGAGTGACACATTTGAGGACATACTACATAAAGTAATACCAAAAATAGCAGAGGATGTGCGGTTGCTGTTTTCTAAGCAGGGATGTAGTGGAACAACAGTTAAAAATGATAAAGTGTCGTTGAGGAAAACAACCGTGTTTTTTCATAAAACAGCAATAGTATGGTTCATAATAGCCGCACCAATTATACTCATAGGCATAATAGGTTTACTTCTAACAGCAGGGCATAGTTACATTCTTATGCTGCCTTTTTTCCTAATAATAATTACTGGTGCTATACTCATCAGCCTTGCTTTTAAGGATGACACTACCAGCAAACTACTTGGAAAAGCATTAAAGGATTTTCAGCCTGATAAAAAATATGTTGTCATATATCACAGCCCTCGAACGCTCATACATGAACTGTTGCACATTAAGAAAGGGCATCTTGAAACAAAAGGTAGCAATCTAAAACAGGACTGGGAAATCATACCAGATGTGTGGCGGATACTCAGGGGAATAAGGAGGGAGGCTTAAAAACATGTTAACTACGGAGGATCATTTATTCCCTGTTGGCAGAATAGAAAACAAAACAGACAAAGCACTACTTGCCACAGTACGCACGTTTCTTCATGAAACACGGCCTGTCTGGGTACCATTAAGTATTATGGAGGAGGACAGAAACGGGAACATGTGTGTGCCTGAGTGGTGGTTACGCAGAAAGAGGTTTCATGATAGACCATTACTGTAGCACCCGGAACACAAGCGTGTATTTCATCATAGCAGTTGCATTGTTCACAATAACATTGGCGTTAATGGTGGTGATGTATTGACAGTAATCAAGGTCGGAGTCACAGGGGCGCAAAACAGTGGGAAAACCTGTTTCATTAATGATATTGCCGATTCTTTAGAAAAACAGGGCCGAAAAACAATTATACTCAATGAGACAGCCCGGGCCTGTCCTCTGCCTATCAATGAAAAATGTTTTCTGAGCACCCAGCTGTGGTTGGCGCTGTCGCAAATCACTAAAGAGATTGAAATGAGTTTCAGCAAAAAATATGATGATGAGAATGCTGTTTTACTCACGGACAGAGCAATCCTGGACAACTATGCTTATGCACTGAGTTTTGAAATACGTAAAAGAAAACACTTTGCGGGCACTCAGATTCTGAAGAACATACTCCCATATTGGGCAAGGAGTTATGATACTGTCTTCTATCTCAAACCTCTGCCGCAACCCATCACGGATGATGGTGTACGCAGCATAGACCCCGGATGGCAGCGTGAGATAGACAGGATCATAAGCAGCACTATTCAGCATTACAGACTCAACAACAACCTTGTACGCACGATTCACACAACAGACAGACAAGAGAGGGTGGAGCAGGCGATGCTGCATCTCACACCCCTATTGAAAAACAATGGAAGAAGTAAAAAAACAGGTTACACAACCAGCAAACTGGTCCAGGAACAGATACCGGTGCAGGAGGTGGTCCTGTGAGCAGAGGAGGAGAAACAATATTATTTCAGGAGAGACCACCATGGAAAGCATACACAGGCATGTTTATTTTAATTGTTTTCATATCAGCACTCTTCTACTATATTATATTCTCAACAAATATGGTTGCGTTTCCCCGTCTCAACAGATTCATGATCCTTATCTATATTACACCAATAATCATAGCATTACTCATGATAGGTTCGATACTCATATCAAGATATTCATGTTTCTACACCCTCACAAACAAAAAAGCTATTTCCAAGGTTGGGTTGATAAGAAGGGATGAGCGATCTGCACCAATCAGTAAAATCACAGACACCCGTGTTTCCCAGGGCGTGTGGCAACGTCTTCTAGGATACGGTAATGTTCAAATAAGTACTGCGGGCAGCTCTGGCTACGAAGTCAATTTTATCAACATAAATAATCCCTATTATGTAAAAACACAGATTGATGATTTAATAGAAAAACATGAGAAGGAGGCATGACAGAAAAATGGATGAGGTTGAAGATGCTTTAGAGCGAACAAAACAATACTTTCAACCAGAACACAGGAACAATGTTCATGTTGTATGGGAAAAAACAATAAATGATCAGAAACTCATAGTTGTCTCAACACTAGACCCGGTTAACATGGAGGATAACCCTACACCTTTTGTATTTGTTTATGAAAACAACAGACTTAAACACATGCATTTCCAAGCAGAAACACCACAGGCCCTCACATATGTTGAAAACTACACACCCCTGACCCCACCAGATCCCATAATAGAGAATCAGTCACCTGATGCCCAGTTTTATTTTTATCTTGTGAGAGTATACCGGGATGGCAGCAGACTGTTTACGTTTTCATCAGATTTAGGGGAAACAAGATGGAACAACCTCCCAGACACCGGTGTTATCCCTGATAAATATGTTATCCCCTCAGTTTTTGAAAACCTGATAATAGCTGCCAAACAAGCTCGGGTAATGCATTCAAAACCATTTGGTGTTGTTACAGATGAGTGTTATGAAAAACTCGGAAATTTTGTTTTCAAAAAATACAACATGTTCAGTCAAAACACAATATCATCTGATGAAGGGAAAGAGGTAATGGCGCTTATTCAAGCAGTTGCAGTTAAACATGGCCTTATCCAAATTGTCCGGGGTATGCAGACACAGGAGGAAATGGAAAACAAAGCATATGCGGTGTTGATGAGTGCAATGTTTGATACGGTTCGAAGGATAACTGAGAAAGGAGGGGATATGAATGGATAATAAAAAATCAGGGCAACAACAGCAACCCATATCTCTAAAAAAGAAAAAAACTGAGGGGGTGGAGGAAACTGTTTCATTTTCCCCCTCATGGAAGATGCCGTTCCTCAATACAATCATAACCGTAGTAATACTCTTTATGATATATGTGGTAGCATTACTTGTCAAATCAGATGATTTAACAAACAGTATAAGAAAAACGGGTGTTTTACCCATAGCAAAAACAATGTTTATCCTAACACCATATTTACTCCTTTTAACAGGTATTTGCTGTTCTCTGTACTGGTTCAGATGGTTGATCACACGCAGATACACAATCACCCCAGAATCAGTCACCATACAATACCTACTTCGAAAAAACAAAAAAACAATTATTATTCCAATCAACAAGATAGCAACAGCTGACAAAAAAATACAAAATGTTTTTCAGAAAAAACTCAACACGGGTGATGCGTTAATCTTCACATACGGTAGTTCCCATAAAAGAAGATATAGGCTCGTAAACATCCCAGAATCACATGAAAAAGTTTCTCTCATAAATGAGTACAGTAAAAAAACACAGGAGGAACGACTGCAAAAGAAAATAGAACTACTCATAGGGACACCAGAAAAAATATATGATGAAAAAGAAGAACAGGGGCAGGAGGAGGAAAATGGAGACATTACTGAAAAACAACCAGAAAACAACGTCTTATGATCCTGCTGCTTACAGGGAATCAGCCAAAAGAAGACTCGAATGGATAAAAACACTGGTGGATATTAGTAAATATCCTGAGATGAAAATTGTAACAACAGCCAGAGGAAAAGATGGTTTTTGGCATCCAACCCAGAGAATACCTCTTGAGGAATACGAAAAAAACATGAATTTTAACAAATCAGGCTTCATACCAGATTATTACACGGTGCGTGCATGGGAAATCCCATTTGAGCAGGACGCCCCTTGGGATCACCCAACATATGGGGTGAAAGTTCTTGCGAAAAAAACTGTTGAGGCACTCATCTCACTAGACATACCACACAAAATCTATGACTCAGGAGGGAAAGGAATACACACACATATATATTTTAAACCACCAGACAACAAAAAACTACTACAAAACGCGGAAGAAAAAAATATTAAACCTAAGGATTTACGCTTCCTTTTATTCAAAATGGTTAACGACAAAGCAAAAATCCCGGAGGAACATAGAGGCATTATCTCAGATAAACACAATGGCAACCTCGTTTTTGTTCCGGGTAAACCACAGGATGCAACGTGCATAAATTTTGATGACACCACAGGTATGGGTAGACTCATAAGATGCGCTGGCGGGAGAAAAATAGACAAAGAAGGACGTCTCATAGGATACAAAACACTCATAGACACAATACCTGAACATAAAACACTTATCAAAAAATTCACAGATGTGGTATATCCAGATAAAAACGAAATAAAAATCTGGACAATCCCAGAGGTAATATTTAAAAACTATGTAGAGGATTTTAAACCACCACAGAAACCAAAAACACAGTCCTCTCTCAAAGAATACAAAGGAGAGCTGCTGAATACACCCTGTGCGCTCACTCTCAGACTGAACGGTGCACCACCAGGTCAACGCAGCCTTAGTGCAAAAGCACTTGCTGTGTTCTGCGTAGGCGACAATCTAAGTTATTATGAAGCGCTTGATGTTCTTTCAGATTACTATAATCATTGTGATACCACAGATTTTGATATTGGTGAAGTGAAACAATGGTGTAAATGGGCATATGCCAAAGTCGTAGAAAAACCAGAGGATTACATTCATTGTGGGCATATGAGAACAATGGGTATTTGTGACAAGGAACATTGTGAGTACGATAAAAAAAACAGAAAAACACATGAGACTAAAAAAACACATGATGATTCTCGAAACCCAACATGGCTTGCACCATATCAGCAGCCGCCAAAGGTTAGATGGATGAAAACAAAAAACAGGGGGAAACAAAGCAGGAGGAAGAAGAGGATGATAAGATGGTAAAAATCAGAGCACACAAACTAAGAGAGGATGATGTCAGATATGTGCGAGATGTGGGAACAGGGGGTAGAAACCTGCCACTTATAAAACTTGTTCCTCTCAAGGATGATGCTGTATCACCAGATATGGGTGCAGGAATAGTAGAACAACTCTATGGTGAATCCACCCATGATTTCAGAATCCTCAGCAAACACCCATATCATCTTTTCTGCCTTGAATACAGACTAGAAAACGGTCGGGTGACCATATATTTCGGAGCGAGTAAAAAAGGATACAAGGAAAAAGCGAAACGCCAGTTCCAGGCAGTAAACCCAGGGATGTATTTTGAGGAAACACAAAACACATTCATCAACCTAATAGAAAACGACTGGGTGGCCTGCGCCCGTCTTAGAAGTAGCAGACCTAGTATGCCGTTTGAAATAATAGAAAGTGATCGTAACCTGGTACCATTGTTTTCCGCGATGAACACAGATGACAAAAACCTGCGTATGATTGTTCAAATTCTGATTAAACCATGCAAAAAATATCCTTTTCAGAAAACTAACAGGGAAACTGCAGGTTTTCTTAAAAAAGAGAAAGTAACAAAGTATGGTGCTACACCACCCACTGAGCGGGACATAAAACTTTCAGAGATGCTGGCAAAGAAAGCATCCCAGCCGCATTTCTGGGTGGAAATAAGAATCTGTGCCGTAGGAGCAGGATCATTTGATAAAAACAAGGATATGGAAAAAAAACGGGAGGTAGAAGGAAAACTAATGGAGGTAATTGGGACTTTTGAACGTTTCAACAGTGACTGCAACGGGAACAAATTCATAACAGTACCCATGAATGGTGGTCCAAGTAGGCATTGGCTGAAATTCCTTAATGTGATGGAAGATAGAAACATGAGCATGTTTATAAACTGGGATAAAAACAGGAACAGGATATATTTGAGCAGGGATGAACTTGGGCATAATTTTTTTACATTCCCAACACAAACACCTGTGCCACCCAACATGAACATACACACAGCGCGTGTTTTCCCAATGGATAAAAAAGCAAAAGAGGTTATGGGCACATCACTCACCACACCACCCACACACCAGGGTTTTGATATTACAAAACGTGTGCTTATACCAGGTGTAAATGGTGTGAAAGCAGACCCGGTTAGCATAAAACTGGATTTTGAGATCACACCCATATTCAAGGAATATCTTCATAATAAAAAACATAATATCCCAGTTGCGCCCGAGTGGAAACAGTACCTTGAACTGGAAACAAACAATGGTCTCGTATCATCTGACACACCTTTCATGGAAAAACTGGAGATAAAAAAGTCTGAAAAATGGTCGTGGGGTAAACAGGAGAAACTCCTAAAAAAGTTTTATAAGGAACATCCTGAGAAAAAATTTTTGCTTGAATACCAGCCTAAGGAATGGGAAATGATGAAATACTTGGAGGAGGAGCCATGGTACACAAAAATACCAGAGTACATCAAACGTAATCTTCTAACACTGGGATGGGTGGTTGACAGTGAAGATATGCAGAAAAAAATGGTTGCTATGATGTTCAACCATCTAAAATATCATATGCTAATAGATGGTGAATCAGGGGCTGGGAAATCAAATTTTATTGGTTACACCGCAACACAAAGTATAGGGGCAGGTCATAATGTTGTTCTTTTCGACCCACATGGTGATCATCAAAACAACACCATCAGGTTCTTAGCTGATGAAATGGCGGACCATTGGATAAACCTTGACCCAGCAGACAGTATGCCTGTTGGAATGAACCTACTACAATACTCATCAAGAAAAAAATTACTTGATGAAAACAAAAGAGCAGAAATAAACAAAATAGATAGTACCAAAGTGAATAATATAATAGAAATGTTTAAAAGAATATGGGGGATGGAATCCGTAGGACCTCAGGCGGAGGATGTTCTACGAACAATGCTTAAAGATGGTATTGGCATAGAAAAATGCACAATATCTGATATTCAGCTTGTACTCAGGGATCCTGAAAACTATGGGTACAGGTTTTATACAAAAAACATGAGTGAAGACTTACGAATATTTTTACAAAAAGATGTACCAAATTATCAGGCCTATCAGCTTACATCATCAATTAATAAACTCAAAAGATTCAGCACAGACGACATACTTCGACATACGTTCTGTTACCGGGACACACCTGTTGAGATTGATGATCTTATCGCACCAAGTAAACTAATTTATGTTAACACAAGTATTCAGGATATTGGTGAGGAACAAAGCAGGTTCGTGGGTGCAGCAGTACTCAACATAGTCTGGACAATCATTATCAGCAAGAAAAAACCAAATAATCCTGATGAGTTCATGACCCTTGTTTTCCTTGATGAGTTCCAAAACTATGCACCCTACAATTTCGGGGGAGTACTATCAAGCGCACGTAAATACAACGTGGGTCTTATTCTTGTGATACAATACCTTGATCAGCTTGTTGGTGATCTCCAGGCATCTACAAAAAACAATGTTGGGACAACAATATGTTTCAAAGTTGGGGCTGATGATGCTGAGGAAATGAGTAAATGGCTCAGTTGCAGGCCGGTTGATATCTCCGAACGTCACATGTATGAGGCGGTATGCAGAATCAAGGTTGAGGTATCACCCAACAGGATAGAGACAAGTGATCCTATGACTATTTTCACATTCCCACCCATACCATTCCCCCTGGGTTGGCAGGAGCGACTAGAAAAATTGAAAAAGGCTTCTAGGGAAAAATATGGTAGGCCAATAAAGGATCATGAGCATAGTATGTTCAGCGGAATAGTACAGGAAGTCTACGATCTATTGCAGGTGCTTAGGACACTGAAATTACAGCTGGACAGGGATGAGTTCAGTGAGTCTGAACTTAAAAACAAGTTGGATAATCTATGTTTACACACAGTCCCAGATGATGATTTTGTCACCCTGCTTGATTACGCTATTGAGGGGAGATACATAGAGGCAAATGATAAAATATTTTACACAAAATATCGGGAGAAAAGAAGAAAAGGCACATACAAGATGCTGCAGGCAGGCCTTGAGCATCTAAAAATAAAAACAGGAAAAGGACCCATAGCAGGATACGAGGTACATGAATGGCTCCTATCACAGGCGCAAGAGTTTTTCCTTCGTAAGAACATAAAAATGAGGGTGCTGCCTCAGAAAGCAGGGTCTATAGCGCCTGATGCTGAGATCATGGTTGTGCCTGATATGAGTGGTTTCACACCAAAGGAGGAGGAGGAAATAAAAAACAGGATTGATGATACATGGCTGTACAAATACTGTAATGGTATGGCTGCTATAAATGTTGAAGCGGTGAGCAGTACGCTTAGGAAGCCTGAGAAAATCATGGCGGATCTCAGCAAGGCAATATCAGCAAAACGTCTTCTTCTATGGATTGTGGAGAACAGGGATAATGCGAACCAGCTTAATAGTCTTGCGGAGAAAATGATGACAGACCCAACGTATTGTGTGATAACCCCTGATCGTCCTTATTCCACAAAGAGTTTCGTCAGGAAACCCGAAAAATCTGATTACAAGATACTTGTTTTTGAAAGAAACCCTGAAACAGATGAAGTAGAAGCATTGGGTTTCATGGGTCCTAACCAGTTCCGACTCATAAAACCTATAGATATCCCAAGTGTGGATGAATCAATTATAGGGACATGGAAGATAATATTGCCTGTTCTGGAGGATGTTTTAAAAAATAGTTTGGGTGATAAGAAACATGTTGATATAGGTTTTT
>Ga0210051_1005981_pt1 | contig 11527 bp, 11 predicted proteins | sample CryGey092014_all_FD_185464 | JGI IMG/M metagenome (GOLD analysis project Ga0210051, IMG submission 185464) | Groundwater microbial communities from aquifer - Crystal Geyser CG23_combo_of_CG06-09_8/20/14_all (SPAdes) (version 2) | ecosystem: Environmental > Aquatic > Deep subsurface > Groundwater...
ATGTAAATCCGTCTTTCCAGCGGATCCAGTCAAGGTAGTCAAGGCAGGCAGCATCATCCGGAAACCACGCCAAAAACTCGGCGTAGTTGCGCGGATAATCAACCCCAGCTTTGGGAGTCTTGCGCTGGGAGGTTGTGACCTTTGATTCCATTTCATAATAGTAGCATTACCGTAAATAGATGGATACCCCACAAATATTATGTGGGTTTGGCTTAGAAAAAAATCAATGCGTCACATCATATTCAAGCAACAACCGTACATACCGGGTGTACGGAATACCTTTTTTCTGAGCCTTAATTTTGAGTGCATCCAGCAAATTTTGTGGCAGACGCATATTCAATGCAGCGGTTTTCGGTTCAAACTCAAAATGCATGGGTTTGAAGTCAGACAAGTTATATTTCGACAGGTCTGCTGTTTCAATAAAATGTTCTGCTGCAGCATCGTTTGCAAGTGACGGCATGGGTTTATGGTTGTGAGTTTTCATAGTGCTCTACCTCCTTTTGGTGCATGTATCTGGCGCTGATAGGGCGAAGCATATTTCTGCTGTCGATCAGGCGAAGCATGAACGCCAGAAACACGTAACGACCTGCCTTTGTTTTTCCAATAGCCCTCATGCGCGGTTCACTTGGGTGAGGGTCTGCCATGACGGCTGGTGTACCCATCAGCACCTGCTCAATTTCCTCTTTAGAAACCCCATGCTTCCCGCACTTCGGCCAGTTGCCATTGTCCCAGTCAAATCCGGAAATATTCATAAGGGAATAATATACTTTTGTGTATACAATTGCAATTTAGAAATGCGTGAGTGGATACATCACGAACGACGGCTTTATAGCTGCAAATTTCAAACTTCGACTGGCTGCTTATGGCACACAACGCTATTTCGCACATCGAAAATCACCGCCACAAACCTGCCCTTCGCGCCTTTTGCTCCAGCAATTTATTAGCGCGCCTGATTGGGCGCATCGAGCCGAGAGCCGTCAAGCGGCGGCCTAAACCCTACCCATTACTGACTAAAACAAGGATCCTGGCAAGAGAGCAACTGAGAAAATATGGTCCCCCAAAAAAAACTTAAGGAAACGCTGATTTATTCCATTACCCCGGTTTAAGTGCCAGAAATTTGATAAAATGCTATCTACTTGATAATAGAGAATAAAACGATGCAAGCGAGTTTTTCAGAGCTGGAATATGCGGCAAAGAAGCGTCTGACACGGCGGGATCGTTTTCTGGCTGAGATTGAGGCGGTTACGCCTTGGTCATCACTAACGAGTGTCATCGCCCCGCATTACCCGAACAGCGGCGGTCGCGGTCGGCCACCGGTCGGCCTGGAGCGGATACTGCGCATGTATGTTGCGCAGCAGTGCTTCGGTCTTTCGGATGAGGCAACAGAAGATGCGCTCTACGACAGTCAGGCGATCCGCCGTTTTGTTGGCATTGACCTGAATCGTGAAGCCGCACCGGATGCCACGACCCTGCTCAAATTTCGTCATCTGTTGGAAGCGCATCAACTGACCGAATCCATCTTCAATGCGATCAACGCCCATCTGGCAGAGAAGGGACTATTTCTTCGCGAGGGGACGATTGTTGATGCCACGCTGATCGCCGCGCCGCCTTCGACCAAGAACAAGGAAGGGAAGCGAGACGGGTCAAGTCCAAAATCTGCTGTAAATTCGATTCAGTAAATCCGCGTCCTTTCACCCGTTGATCGCAATCACCTTGCTGTCATCGGACGGTGTTTTTTTGGCTGCTGCCCATTCCCTGAATTCATCCATATCCAAGTATTTTCGCTCCTGCCAGACCTCGTTCTGCTCGGCCAACAAGGCGCCGATCAGGCGCAACGCCGATTCGTCATTGGGGAAGATGCGGATCACCCGTTCGCGCCTTCTGACTTCCTCGTTCAGCCGTTCCTGCATGTTCGTGCTGCGTAATCGTTTGCGGTATTTCTCCGGCAGGCTCATCACCGCCATCGCGTCCTCGAATCCAGCTTCCAGGCATTCGACCGACTTGGGTGCTGTCTTGGCGAACCGTTCGACGAATTCGGCCAGGCGGCGTTTGGCTTCACTCATGTCGGGCGCCTGCAGCACCAGCTTGGCCGCTGCCGCCACATCAGCCCGATGCCGGCTGGCGCATTGGCCGAGAATGTTGCGCATCAGGTGAACCTGACAGCGCTGCCAGCTCGCCCCCTGGAACTGTCTGGCTGCCGCTTCCGTGAGTCCGCCATGGTCGTCCGAAATAACGAACATCACACCCTTGAGCCCCCGTCCCTTGAGCCAGCGGAATGTCTCATCCCATGTGGCGAAGCTTTCTGTATCACCCATGCGCACGCCGAGTATTTCCCGGTAACCGTCCGATCGTATGCCCGATACGATCAGAACGGCACGGCTGACAACGCGATCTGCCTCGCGGCTCTTGATGAACAGCGCATCGACCAGCACAAACGGGTATTCGCCTTCCAGCCGCCGTTCGTTGAAGGCGCGCACGCGCGGCTCAAGCCCGGCACATAAGCTGCTCACGGTCGATTTGGAGAAACTCGCCCCGCATAACTCTTCGGTGATCACGGACACCTTGCGGGTCGAAACACCATTGACCACCATTTCCATCAAGGCCAACACAAATGCCTGTTCGCTGCGCTGATAACGCTTGAAAATGTCGGTCGAAAAGCTGCCGTCCCGTGTCTGCGGAACCAGCAAAGTCAACGGACCGACTCGCGTGTAGAGCGTACGTGCCCGGTAGCCATTGCGGTAGCCTTGGCGCTCATCCGAGCGCTCGTGCCGCCCGGCACCCAGTGTTTCCGTAACCTGCGCTTCCAATATCTGGTTCAACACCGTTTCCACCAGTTTCGCCAGCCCGTCCTGCCCGTTCAAAAGGCCTGGCAGTAATTCGGAACCTACGCTAATCTCATATCCAGCCACCGCTTCTTCTCCTTCGGTTAGTTAATCGTCTCAATAACCTTAATTTACCGAATCGAAGCGGTGGCTGCCCACCAATTATTTACAGCAGTTTACGGACTCAATCTCCTCGGCCGAAGCCGACCTTCGACCGAATCAAAGTTTGTTCCGCTAACTAATACCAGACATTCAACGGTTGACGTGAGGAGCGGCCGTAGCAGCAAAGCCGCGAAGGGAATCCACAAACGCAGCTTGTGGGAAGCCCCTTCCGACGGAGGGGTTAGCCTCCTGGGCCACGAGGGAAGCTCCCTCCAGATGGAGGGTAAGTGGGTGTTGAGTCCGGCTTGTTTACTTCTATCCAGGTGTGCATAGATCGGACACTTGTAAATGGAAGTCCTGCAGCGCGTTGGTTGAATGGATTCGAGATGAGTAACTCCAAGTAGCCATTTGTGTTGGAGTCATCGCCTAATTGCAATAGCCACTTAATATATTTTTCAAATTGATTGAAGTCGGCACCTTCACGCCCAGCGAGAAAATTATCAATGAATTGGTTTTCAGTTAACCGCCTTTGGGGGGCAGGAGAATCATTGTAGGGGAATTTATCGCCCCAGAATTGCTTGTTGCAAACTTCATTAAAATATATGTTCGTTTCTATGTTTATTTCCGCAGTGTTATTGCTCCATGCGGCGAAGTGGCATTTATCGTGAAGTGAGTGTGCGTATGGATCAAAGTGCAATCCTTGGCAAAGTAAATGCCGTTTTTCTTTTTTTACCTCTGATGGAAGGTTGTCTTCTCTATACTTGAATTCAACGATTGCATATTTACTTTGAATTGAAAATAAATAGTCAGCCCCAGCCAGGCGATCCTGGCCATCGAGAGATGCGGCTATGAATGTGTGGTTAAGACTTCTCGCCGCTGCAGCGAAATTATCTCTGAATATATTCTCCACCGATTTTTCGTGACTGTATTTTGTGTTCATATTTCTAGATGAGGCTAACGTTTGAGGTAACAGGCCGCCGGAATGCGAAAGCGCGGAGGACATCAGCAAGGGCCGCTTGTTGGAGTCCAAGATTCCGAAGCGCATTGAACCCTCTGCAAATCAGCAATGGTTTTCCCCTTTGTCAGCTCCGCTCTTTCGAAAAAATATTCGCAAGTTCTTTTAAATCTTGATTATGGGGATGCGAATTCTCCATTTCATTTACTAATGCCGGCAGACCTCCCTTAAGTTTCCCACACTGCGCAGAATTTGCGGCCGTCTGCCAGCGGCTAGTGGGCGTCCCGCCTGAGAGCAGGTCCTTTCGCTTTCCCCCTGCTCGCTCCCAGATGTAATCAAGCTCATCAGGAGCAAGGTCAGCTCCCAACTCTGCCACGCGGAGAACGAGTCCATCCACCATATCCGGTTCGTGAACCCGATTTCCAGTTTTGACGGAAAATCGAATACGCTGCCATGGAGAAAGCAACGTCTTACACTTGTCCAATGCCGGTAATAGTTCCCGCCATTCTTCCGAAATGAACAAATCGTAAAATTTTTCTGCCGCTTTGCTCCATCGTCTATCGGAAACAACTTTCCCCACTGCAGAAACAATAGCGGGTTGCCAATCAATTCGTGCTGAAGATGAGATGCAGCGAATCAAATCCTTTTCGTCCAGCGATACACCTGAAGTCAAAAGCACTGTAAAAACCTTGATTGAAAAACCGGTTGCTCGCATTCGCTTCAGTACTTCCTGCGCCAGTTGAGGTTCAGGGCTATGAACACTCTGCCCAACATTGCAGGCTTGTATCAGGACATCGGCAACCAAGAGAAGCAATGCTGCGCGACTATCTGCCTTCAACACCTCCCACAGCTTTTCCCTATCAGGAAGATTAAAAGCAATTCCAGCTAAGTCTCTCGCAAGGGGCGCGATAAGACCTGAAGGCTCTTTTCCACCCGACACTAAAGCACTGAGCAGTTTTCGCCCTAGCACCTCGTGGTTCGCTTTCGGTGGCCAAATATCACCACCGGCGGCGAGATGAGCAGCCCATAGTTCCAGCCAAGCTGCATGCTCCGTATCCAAGTCTTGCAGTAAATGTGGCTCGCGTGCTGTACGTTGCGCAACAAGCTGGATCATTTGACTATCAGGTTTGTCGATTACTTCGTTGACGACATCCTTCCCTGGCAAATGCGAGACCAGATATTTCAGCCCTGCAATAACATCGCCCGCAAATTTCCGCTGTTGTTCAAGTGCCTGTGACGGCGAAAATAAGCTCATCACTGCCCAAGCGTGCAAGCGCGACCATAGACGCGTTACTGCTTGTGCTTGAAGTTGCCCTAACGCGTCCTTGGGCAGTTTTATCTCAGTAGCGGCATCGAGCAGTCTGCTTTCAACTGCTTCATTCGAGGGGAGAACATCTTCGAGCTTCTCGGCGCAATCGAGCAACCCCAGCCAATTAATCGCGACCTTTGCCCACTGGTTATCAGGCGCTGCAAAGCCATCATGAAGCGCCTTTCGCACTGAGACTTGCCACCACACTTGAGCTTTATTCTCTCCTAAGCCAGTGAGCAGTAGCCGCGCTTCGTCCAATGTTAAATGCGAGGCCCGACTATGAACCCAAGCTGTGAGTGCCGCTCCGGGATGCAGATCATCAGCGAAAGAGGCGAGATCAATGTTCTTGAGCATAAACACCAACTCAGGCTTCGCCTCGTTAAAGCCACGGTTCAGCTCCCGCAACGCCTCGGCTTTCAAGTTCATTGCTGTATCGGGCGATGGTGCCAGAACAGCCAAGGGGCGCAATAATTCAAGCGCGTTCATTGGCGTGGGAAATTCGCGCAACTTATCCAAACGATCCGCGGCGCGTGCCACCGTAGCAAGTTTTTTCAGATCCCCAGAACTAAAGTTGCAGGAATTCAATATCTCTTTAATAGTGCCATCGTCTTCACCAACCAACCAAAGTGCTGCACGACTTGATGGGCTTGTATCTGTGCCAGTGCGGATCACTGGAAAATCTGTCCACCCAGGCAGGCGTTGCGTTGGCACACAATAAAGTGAAGGTGGCGCAACCGACTCACCACCCTGGGGGGGGATCACGGCAACCCGCGCGGAAAAACCGCGCCGTGCGTCAGGCCACAACTGCAACCAAAGGTCGGCGACAATACCCACCCAAGCATCCATATCCGATACAACAGGAGGCTGCCTGATCTCAAATGACACCAAAGCCTCTGCTACAGCGCGCAGCAATTCGGGAGATGAAGCGGGGATAGACTCCCATCCTGAAAGCGATGTCAATATGGGACGCAAATCATTCACGGCCCCGATTTCATCCAAGGGCCACAAAGCAACCTCACTGCGCACCATGCCGCCTCGGCTAACGGCATCATCGGGCACTGTCCACCATAGCGCCCACCAATCGCCAACAGCGCCACACCCCAGCGAAGGCCACCAACGCTCATTCGGGGCGAGGTAGCCCGGTGGTTTGTCGGTCAGGCCGAGCAGTTCGGAAGGCAAAGGGGTAGACTGGCCTTGCCATTCCAGCAATCCATGACTGTTATTCTTGGCGCCATACCGCGCCCTGAGCGGCTGAATCACTCGGCTCCCAGCAACCATGCAAGCGGACGACTTAAATCAGAATCCTGTTGCCCATCCGGACTAACCACCCAGCCCTGATATTCAGGACCTTGGTTAATGAAATTTTCGTTATCACTGTTCTGCTCTAATAGGCAGCCCAATGCTGACAGCCCCCAAATACTGACTGCAGAGGGCTTCCAAATGCTGTCAATAAATGCAGAGACTAATGGCAGATGTTCGGCCAGTACTTGGCTGGGCAGCAGGCCATCTGTCGTTAACTCATCGTAGCAGGAAAGCAGTACCGCCAAGCGAGGCTGTTCGCCGTGTGACACAGTATTCACTCCTGCCACATGCAGCAAAATTTGCAGCAGCTCCACCCAGCGTGCGTTGCCATCCCATTCACCTGCCCGTGCAGCGGCACCATTGCTAGCAGAGGGGCGTTTTGCCAGCTCAGTCAGCGCGTCGGGATAGGTTATTTCTTTATTCAATCGAATGAGCAGCAGCCAACCATCCGCCTGCCGAAGTTCAGAACGCCAAGTTTCTGTTACTTGGCGTTCCGTAAATATTGTGCGCAATTGCTCGCCGCCGTAATCTGGCCAGCGCAAATCCAGCTCGTTGCCGCGATTATCCTTAAGCGGTAATAAAACATCAGTCCAAGTGCCCGCTGAGGTATGGCCTGCGGCATGGCCGTTTTCCAGGCAAAGCAGTACTTCTTCCAGCGCGCTGAGGTCGGCGGGCGTATCACGAAGCTCAAGCAAGCTGGGGTTTCTCTTCAAGCGTCCATAGAGTTGCCCCGCAAAGTGTGTTTTACCGCTATCCGGCCCACCTAGCAGTACGATTTCAGGCGTGTGCATGAACACCTCGAAACGCGGAGAAGGGTTGGTGATGGAGAATGGGTTCGACGATGCGACTGGCCTGCTGCGGAGACCAAGCGGGAAAAAGAACCGCCTCTAGCGCCTTGGTCAAAGAGTCTGGTTGGCTGGTGCTGGTATTCACCTCAATTGCATGGGGGACTTGTTTTTTCAGTGTTTGCTGAATGGAAGAAAGAATTTCCGAATTGGGTTCAATATCGTTTTTTGCCCAGACCAAAGCCGTAGGTCTATCACCCACATGATTGCTCAAGCGTTCCAATAGTTGGCGCAGCTCATTTCGAGCTGTACCACGTTGCGGATTGGACGAGGCAAGCCGGTTACAGTCAGCAAAGACTAAAAATGCATCCGCACTGCGTACCATCCATCTCGCACCCTCCGATTCGGGTGCATCCTCCTTGATAGCCCAGCGAGTGAACCATTCCCCTGGAGCATCAGTCAGCAGCACATCCCGAAAATCCCCTTTGGCATTACGTAACGCCAAATGAAGCAAGCCAGGCACACGGCTGGTGCCGCGCGGCGTGTGCGGAGGGAAAGTAGGTGAGCGAGCGGGGTCGTCAAACCTTGTCCAAGCAGCTAAAGATTCCCAGGCACCTAAAGTTCGGGATCCGGCGAACCGCGCATTTGCCAGTGACTGCCCCAGCAACAGTTGCAAATAGTTGCCAGTTAACAGCGTGGTCTTGCCTGCATCATGCGCCCCTAATACGCTGATCAGAATGGTGCGACCGCGCGGACTCAAATTCGCCATGTCCGTCAATCCCAATGCACTGCCCGACCAAGGGACACGTACTGATGTGGCAGAAAGGCTGGGGGCTTCGGGCTCAGTTTCAGGTGTTGATGCAGACCACGAAACACACCGCCTGTGATCCATTTCACCCAGGTAACATCCCTCACCGGCATTAACGTAGCAGTTGGGGTTTGAGCAACGCTCACTCATTTGGCACCCCAGTCAATTGCACCGCTTGTTCTTGTCTGAACAGTGCATGGGCGAATTCGGGGAGGCTCATTTCGAAATCGCCACTCGCGCCCATACGCTTAAGAGTCGTCGCGACATCATGTGCTTTGCCGGCCAAAACCAAAACCACCCCATCGCGCAAACTTATACGCCCAGTTTCGGTTGGCACATCAAGTGCCTCCAGCCATTCGCCAGCAAGCCGGGAGCGCCCACTGCCGAGCGCCTCTAGCAATGCCTGCAATGTTAGTTTTTGATTAAAACTTGCATCAGATCGCCGGTTAACTGCTTCGGCAAGCAAGTAACCGACGCTGGCCGCTGCAGGTTTGGCAACTTCGTTGAGTAAATCAACCGCCATCGCCACTGTTGCAATGACGGGCGTGAGTTCACGATAACTGCACCGCAACGAAGTCGAGTAAAGCGCCTCTGACCACCAGAGAGAATTCAAACGAATTTGTTCGGCTTGCCAAGCTTCTTGCGCTTTACGCTGCTGTGCAACCAGTGATTCATTCACTGTTTTAGTTAACTTGGTAAAATACGTTTGCACTTCCTTTATTTCCACAAGCTGAGACTGGCTAAACTTGGTTGCTAATGTATCCAACTCATCAGCAAGTAGTTGTTGCATCCTTGGCGCAAATTGCCAAGACCAGTTTTGAGCAGAATTGGGCCAATGAGGATTAGGATTGGGTGCTGTCTGACTCTGCTGATTATGTGGACCCGACGCGCCTTCAATTTTCGTTAACAGTGCTGCTCGATCTACTTTGGGTGATTCAAGCGAAGTGGTCTTTGAGAACTTTAAATCCACGCCTAGCACCTGTTCTGCCTCAGCAGAAGTTAGAGCATGCCCTGCCAGCGCTTTTTGCTCCGCACTCCTAGCCCACGCTTCGAGCATTTTGCGAACCACCACCTCTTCTCGCCCTAACCGTAACAGCGGCAAAGTATCCGCCGCCGTCAGCCACAGGATAGCCGCATTGCTTTCCTCTTCTGCCACTTGGTTACAAGCATCCAGCAGAATGGCTCTGAGCATATTGACAAGCCCGTCAGGGAAAATCCCGCGCACGGATTTCCACTCCTCGGTCAAAGCCTGTTCGGCTCTAACGATAATGGGATCGTCGTCTGCAATGTCAGGATCAAGCCCCGCCAAAATGGCCCGAATCAGTTGCGGCGGCTGTTCGCGAAGTTCTTGTGCGATGACTTTGGCGGCTTGTTCGATTTTCGAAAAACGCCCATCGTCGCCATCAAGTTTCTCGATAAGCCCCGCGTTTAACAATTCGGTTAGTAAATTGGTCATGCAACCCCCTGATAATGTTTATTGGACTTTAAAAGTGGCTAGATGCTGGTGCAAAACGGCATTGTCGGGCAAGTCTTCCAAAGCTGCTTGCAACAACTTTTCCGGGCGCGCAGAGGCGCCTTGGACACTGCGCAGCCAAAGCCGCTGCCAAAGATCGCGCGGCCTGCTTATATTCTCAACATCGCTGGCTTTACCCCCTGCACGTTGCCATAAAGCACGAGCATGTTGCACATCGGGATATTCTTCTGCAAGCACGCTAATGAGATCGGCTGGTATGCTATTAACGGACGCTGGTGATGAAACACTTACCGAGGCTAACCCCGTTGGGGTGTTTTGCATTGGTAGCAAGTCCGCCGCATTCCGTAGAAAGGAGATCAATAATTCGGCGGAGGCTCTGGCGGCAAATTCTCGGTAGCGGTCATCCTTAAATGGGTCACCATAATCGGACACCCCTTTTGCGACAACTACTGGTATGCAGTGGACTTCACCCAGCGCGCCCAATGCACTTGCCTCCATTTCGATGCCAAGAACTTTGCGCATTGAATCTGCGAGACGAGGAAATATTCCCTCATCTTCGCTAACAGCCGCTCCCGTCGCCATGGGAGCAACCTGAATCCCAAAGCCAGGTGGCGCAGGACGTGTAACGGGATGAAGTAATTGTAATTCTTCAGCGTGTTGTCGTCCCGTGGCGGTTAAGGTCAACGGTTTTTCCAACCATTTTCGTGTCCAAAGTCGCGGTAGAACATCGCTCCAGTTCGGACATGCTGAATTGAAATCTGGGTGTTGGCGTGGATCCTCGCCTGCAAGAAGGCGAAGCAACGTCCAATCTTCTTGGTGTTCTAACGGCAATTTTGGACGTAGACCCAACCAAGGAGTGCTTGGCGGAGGGGAGGAGACATGCTGCATGCGCTGCGCCCACACTTTATCCGGATTATATTGAATGGGATCACCTTGGAATTTTTCTTTTCCGCTTTCTACAGTTATCTTTCCTGAATCATAGGACCAGAGTCGTTCCGCAAAAATCACATCGCCCAAGGAGACTTTGCCACGCCGCCCAGCGCAGATTCCGCTCATGGCAATGCAGCGCGCTGGCTGTTCATGTATGAGTTTACTGGTTACAGCCTGTACCTGCTCGCGCCCCATGTGACTGGCATGCGTTGCCCTAATGCGTAGCGTACCGCCAGACGTAGTTGCAAAACTAGCATCGGCTACAATCCAGCCGCTAGCAAGTGGATGTTCGTTCCAGCCTGAATCCTGAAGGCCATCAGTGACTTTAAGGACTTGATCATACTCATCCTTAAGCGCACAAATCAGAAGCACATCTACATCAACCATTTTGTTCTTGCGTTGGAGCATAACTTAACGAAATTAGTTTAGTAACCAGATGGCAATATATAGGGAAGTTTATACAAACAATCTACAAATAGCTTATAAAGCTACTAAAGATAGACGCACATGGCCGAGGAAGAGGCAATTACATATAGCAAAACGAAGGGAGGGGGCTTAACCCACTCCCTTCGTTTTACTACCCTAGATCCTTTCTGATTTGTGTTGCAATCTCCTCAGCTTTCTTCCTGCTAGACAGCTGCCTTGTTACCCACTTCCCATCTACCACATTTCCACACGTTCCTCCCCGAGGACCGCATGGATTTGGTCCAACCGCAACTCGATACCCAGGCCAAGCAAGACATTTATAACCCGCCTTGGTTACCCAGTCCATTCGATGGACAACTACTTTTACTTTATCCGCTTCTTTCATCTCAAACTCCTTTGTTAAGTTTTTTCGCCTAGGGCGTTAGAGCGGGGGCTCTGAGAAGAAGATGAGAATTTGGTGCTGATATAAATCTTTTGCACGTATTGATGCGTATTCCACGCAACTTGGACACTCAGTCCAGGGCAAACTGGACAGTCGGAGCGTAGCGACGCGGGGGTTGTTTTTTACTCCTGAACCGAGCGTTTCGTCAAACTGGTTTTTCTCTTTCTCATCG
>Ga0210051_1005982_pt1 | contig 11525 bp, 11 predicted proteins | sample CryGey092014_all_FD_185464 | JGI IMG/M metagenome (GOLD analysis project Ga0210051, IMG submission 185464) | Groundwater microbial communities from aquifer - Crystal Geyser CG23_combo_of_CG06-09_8/20/14_all (SPAdes) (version 2) | ecosystem: Environmental > Aquatic > Deep subsurface > Groundwater...
ATTATTGTAAGAAAAACAAAATAATTTTCATCAAAATTGAACCTAACGTTGAAAAATCTAAGTTACAAGTTACAAGTTGCAAGTTACAATCTTCCCCCCACCCTCTCTTCCCCTCCTGGACTCAGGTTCTAGACCTCAACAAAACTGAGGACGAACTACTCAAATCCTTTCATTCAAAGACTCGCTACAATATTCGTTTGGCTGAAAAAAAAGGCGTTGTCATAAAAGAGATGTCAAATAAGGAGGGTTTTGAGATTTTTTCAAAACTTTATTTTGAAACCTGTAAAAGACAAAAATATTTTGGTCATTCTCCAAAATATCACAAAATAGTTTGGGAAAGTATGAAGAAAGATCTTGCCCATATTTTAATCGCTTTTTATAATGATGTTCCTTTAGCCTCTTACGAGCTTTTTTATTTTAAAAATGTTTTTTATTATCCATACGGCGGGACATCTCTTGAATATCGAAATTTAATGCCTTCTAATTTATTAATGTGGGAGACAATAAAGCTTGGAAAAAAATTAGGGGCGAAAAAATTTGATATGTGGGGTTCGCTTGGGCCAAACTACGAACAATCTAACGACTGGGCCGGATTTACAAGATTTAAAGAAGGATATTCAACAAAATTTGTAGAATTTGTAGGGAGTTATGACTTGGTCATCAATCCTATTCTTTACAAAATATATAATGCTATTTATTCGCTACGGGAGATTTATCTACGATTTAAACAATAACCTTACTTCCCCTTCAGCGCCACCTTGAGGACCTGGTCGACGTGGTCGACGTAGTGGAATTCTAAGTCTTTCAACACAGATTTTGGAATATCTTCCAAATCTTTTTTATTATCTTTTGGAATAATCACCGTTTTGATTCCCGATCGATGAGCGGCAATTATCTTTTCTTTAATTCCACCAATCTCCAATGCTCGTCCTCGAAGCGTTATCTCTCCTGTCATTGCCACTGTCCGGACAGTTGGAGTTTTTGTTAGAGCGGAAATCATCGCCGTTGTGATAGCTAATCCCGCTGATGGTCCATCCTTTGGTACGGCCCCTTCAGGAACGTGGACGTGAATATCGATTTTATGATAAAAATCTTCCTTTAACCCAAACTGTTTCCAACGTGGTCGAATGTATGAAAGTGCCGCCTGACAAGATTCCTTCATCACGTCACCTAAATGACCAGTCAGAGTGAGCCCACCTTTACCCGGCATAATGGCTACTTCAATAAATAAAATATCTCCGCCCGCTTGAGTCCAGGCCAGTCCGGTCGTAATCCCAATTGTATCTTTCGCTTCAATCATCGATGAGGAAAACTTAAATGGTCCAAGATATTTTGGAATATCATTTGTCCCCACTATTTTATTTTTTACTTTCTTCTCAATTATTTCCCGGGTTAATTTTCTAAAAATTGTAGAAATCTGACGTTCCAAATCACGGACTCCGGCTTCTCGAGTATATCTTCGAATAATAGTTTTAACGGCTGAATCTGTGATTGACCCCTCTTTGCTATCAAGACTACTGGCATCGAGTTGCTTCTGGACTAAATGAGTTTTAGCAATATTAAATTTTTCCTCTTCCGTATACCCCGGAAAATGAATCACCTCTAAACGATCGTGCAGTGCGTTAGGAATGGTGTCAAGTATATTAGCAGTCGTAATAAAGAAAACATCGGAAAGATCAAAAGGAACCTCAAGATAATGGTCGGAAAAGGCCGAATTTTGTTCCGGATCAAGCGCCTCAAGTAAGGCAGACGATGGATCGCCTCGGTAATCTTTTCCTATCTTATCAATTTCATCAAGCATAAAAATCGGATTTTTTGTCCCGGCTTGTTTTACCCCCTGAATCATTCGTCCGGGAAGAGCACCCACATAAGTGCGACGGTGACCTCTAATTTCAGCTTCATCCCTAATTCCACCTAATGAAATTTTGACAAATTTGCGACCAAGGGCTCTGGCAATTGATTTTCCGAGTGATGTTTTTCCGACTCCAGGAGGACCAACAAAACAAAGAATGGTTGGCTGTCTCCCTTTTGCCTTTTGTGTCAGCTCTTTCATTTTCCTCATTTCTATAACCGCTAAATATTCTAAGATTCTTTCCTTAATTTTTTTTAAGCCGTAATGATCTTCATCAAGTATTTTTTCGGCATCCTTAATTTTGACGTTATTCTCTGATGTGACCGACCAAGGTAGCTCCACCAACCAATCTAAGTAAGTGCGGACATACGATGCTTCCGGATTAAATTGAGACATCTGCTTCAGTCGTTTCAATTCTTTTTCGGCTTTTTCCTCAACTTCCTTAGGCATTTTTGCTTTCTTGATTTTATCTCTGTATTCTGAAGTATCTTTATCCTCACCTTTTTCGCCTAATTCTTCTTCAATGGTTTTCATTTTTTCACGAAGTATTGATTCCTTCATTCCTTTATTAAATTTTTTTTGAGTTTTTGAGGTTAGACTATATTCAATTTCAAGGACCTTAATTTCCCGATTAACAAAATCAACTTCTTTTTTTAATTTTATTTTTAAATCATTTTCTTCGAGAAGCATTTGACGTTCTTGTGGCTTCAAATCAAGGACAACTGCAATCTGGTGAGCAAAATTAATTGGATTATCAGTATTAAGAATGTTCATTAAAAAAACGAAGTCGACCGTCTTTCCAAGATTGATTGCTTTTTTAATCTGAGTGGCGATATACCTAATCATCGCTTTGATTTCATCATCTTCAATGACATTTTCCTTGATTATTTCTACTTTTGCTTCAAACCAAGAATCCTGTTTCGTAAAAGATGACACCTTCACAACCTCGATTCCTTTAAGCAGGGCATTGATCTCACCTTTATCTCCCGGGACAGTTTTATCTATCAAAGCAAGCACTCCAACCTGATAAAGCTCATTACTCTTAGGATCATCTTGCACAGAATTTCTTTGCATTAAAAGAACTACTTTCCTGTCTTTGCGCATTGCCTCATTGATGGCAGCTACGCTTTTTGCTCTTCCAAAAACCAAAACATTCTCAGTACCTGGAAAAACAATTCCATCACGTACTGGTGCTACTGGGTAAACGGATTGTCCTGACGCTCCAATTAAAAATCCCATATGTTTTAGCAGTATAACAAAGTATTTGCTAACTGTCAATAGCTATTTTTTAGTGATAAACCTATAGTAATATATACTATTGTTACCCTCTAAACTTATATAATCGTTCAACTAACTTAGACCAATTAAATAAATAATTTTGATATCTGATCAATGTCTGTAAATCTTTTTTTATCAACGAGTGTGCTGTCTTTAAGTTGGGGCAATTGGTCGCTATATGTTGCTTTTTTATTTTGATAAATAATTCCTAATGGAAATTTTTCATCGTTGATTTCTAAACTTTTTTGGACAGCTATTTTAAAATCATTCTTTTGATAATTTTCATCAAGTTTGTAAACTCTTTGTAGATAGTATTGATAAGTATTAACTTTATTAAATGTCACACAGGGTTGTAAGATATTAACAACTGAAAAACCTTTATGTTCTATCCCCGCCTTTATCATAGAGATCGTGTGGATCGCATCTCCCGCAAAACTTTGAGCTACGAAGGTTGCCCCTGACGTAATGGTTAGAGCCAATGGATTAATCGGCGTCTCTATTATCCCGGTAGGAGTTGATTTTGATTTAAATCCCTTTTGAGCCGTAGGAGCAGATTGACCTGTTGTTAAGCCATAAACCCCATTATCATGAACGATAACTGTTATATCATGGTTACCCCTACATGCATGCATCAAATGATTTCCGCCTTCACCATAGGTATCCCCGTCACCGGCTATAACGATAACCGGCATTTTATGATTGGCAATTTTAAATCCGATTGCATTTGGAATTGCTCGCCCATGAAGCGAATGAATGGCGTAAGCATTTAGGAAATCATTCATATTTCCGGAGCAACCGATTCCAAAAACGGCTCCCACCGAGGATGGATCTAAACCTAATTGAATTAAAGCTTGTTTGATAGCAATTCCAATCCCCCAATCTCCACATCCAGGACACCAGGTTGGATTGTAACCGCTAAAATCCTGTATATTTGCCATAATATTTGTCGTTTGAACGTTTTAACGTTTTAACGTTTGAACGTATTTGACTATTTCTTCTGCCGTAATCGCTCTCCCATCATATCTCAATATTTTTTCTTTTATCTCAAAACCCGTTTCCAACATCAATAATTTTCCAAACTGTCCCCAAGAATTATTTTCAACTAAAATATATTTTTTGCTTTCTTCAAATAGTGATTTAACTTTTTCTTTATCTAACGGGTAAATATGATTAAAATGGATAAATGCCGAATTGGTATTTTTAATTTTCAATTGTTTTTGCGCCTCTATCACAATCCCCTTTGTTGAACCCCAGGAAATAAAAACTATTTCCGATTTTTCTAAATCACCATATATTTTTGGCATTGAAAAATCTTCAGCTAAATAAGTTACCAATTTCCGGGCTCTTTTGTCAACCTGCTCAAGTCTTGGTTTGGCATCCTCTGAAGTATGTCCATCTTCTAAATGCTCATAAGAATTAGCCTGATAAAAATATCCAGGTGTTCCAGGAATTAGACGAGGAGAAATCCCATCATCAGTTATCTGATAACGTAAGTATTTTTTGGAAATTGGAAAGTGGTTATTGGTTATTTTGTTAATAAGCTTACCTCTATTAACTTTGTAATTTTTTACAAACTCATCAACAAACTTTTTAGTGATAGACTTATGTGACTCTGAAAGATACATATCTGACATTACAATTACAGGTAATTGATATTGGTCGGCTAAATTATAGGCCTTTGCAGTTAACTCAATCATCTCTTCATTATCACCAGGGGCTAAGACAATTTTTGGAAATTCTCCGTGTCCTGAAAAAACTGAAAATAACAGATCGCCCTGCTCTGTCCAGGTTGGCATTCCGGTAGCCGGCCCGGGTCTTTGGGCGATGAAGACAACCAATGGAATTTCGGTTATTCCTGAAAAGGAAATTGCTTCTGCCATTAATGCAAACCCTCCGCCCGATGTTCCAACCGCTGAGCGAACGCCGGCAAAAGAAGAACCAATTGCCGTATTAATTACAGAAATTTCATCCTCAGCATGGCGGACGATCATCCCGACTTTTTCCTGCCAAGACGCCAAATCTGTCAAAACAGTCGATGATGGAGTCATTGGATAAGCAACATAAACTCGAGCATCCGCAATTACACTACCTATTGAAAAAGCATCATTCCCAGTTATGACCAACTTATCTTCTCCTGCTTTTTTAACTAAATAATTTAAAATTAAATTTGAATAATTTTTCTTAACCGCATCATATCCCGCCTGGACAAACTGTTTATTAAAATTTATAACTTCTTCGCCTTTCTTAGAAAATTGTTCTGAAATTATTTTTATAAGTTCATCGATATCTCCACCAAGTAACCCAATTGAAGCACCTAGAGCAATTGTATTTTTCATCACCGGCTGACCTTTTAAGTCGGTTAAAATTTTTTTGAAAGGGATAATTATTTTCTTGATATCCTCCTTTATTTCAAATTCCTCTTTATCAAAGACCACTAAACTTGATGGAGTTAATCTGGATTTATGTTTTTCATAGGTTTCTTTATTCAAACAAACTAAAACATCAATCGTCGGACTCAAGTGCGAAACGTCATCACCCGAAACATGGACTTCATAAGCATTATGTCCACCACGAATAAGAGATGGATATTCAATGTAATCAAAAATGTGATAGCCGGAACGAGTTGCGATCTTAGAAAAAACCACCCCGGTGGTCATTATTCCAAAGCCTGCTTCTCCTCCAATTAACCAAGTAAAATTCATAAATTAGTTTATAAAGTTTATAAAGTTTTTAAAGTTCATAAAGTAGAAAAAAGTTTTTTCTTTACAAACTTTATAGCTTTACGAACTTTACGAACTTATTTTGGGAATACTCTATTCCCTTGTGCATCTTCAATTATTATGGCGGCAACGGGGCAAGCTTTAGCCGACTCAATAATATTCTCTATCGTGTCTTCGTCAGCACTTTCTAAAATAACTGCTTTAGCCTCTTCATCAAGAACATAAGCTTTTGGTGCAACAGCTATGCAAGTAGCCGCACCGATACACAAGTTTCTATCAACCCATACTTTATGCCCTGATTTTAATGTCACCGGTCCAGAAGGATTTTTAGAGTCTTTTACTTTAGTATCCATATAATATTTTTAATTATTATAAAATTTATAATTTTTATAAAAGCTTATGTAACGCCTCAAGTGGCAATACGGCACACTTGATTCTCGTCATTCCTAAATCAATCCCTAACATCTTAATGATAAACTTCGAATTGAGTTTTTTCAATTCCTCTTTTGATTTACTTTTAGCAAAATCAGTCAACATTGAAGCAGATGCGGTTGAAATAACACAACCTTCACCATGGAATTTAACTTCTTTTACTTTATTTTTTTCAAAGTCTATCATCATTTCAATTTTATCTCCACATAGAGGATTACTCACCTTGCCAGATTTATCTGGTTTAATAAGTCTGCCCTGATTGTGGGGATGATGATAATGGTCGAGGATAATATCTTGATAAATATTCATTTTAAAATATTTTTAACTTTCTTTAATCCTTCCACTAATTTTTCTACATCCTTTTCATCATTATAAATATAAAAACTTGCTCTAACTGTTGCCTGTACTTTTAGTCTCGTATGCAATGGCATTGCACAATGATGACCGGCCCGAACGCAGATCCCTTGATCAGCCAAAATCTGAGCAATATCGTGAGGATGAAATTTATCAAAACTAAAAGATATTATCCCACCCCTATCTTCAATTTTTTTAGGTCCATAAATTTTTATTGATTGTCCAAATGTATCGATTAATCGATTAATCGCAAAATCTGTTAATTTTTTTTCATGTTCTAAAATATTATTCATACCAATTTTTTCTAAAAATTTTATCGATTCTTTAAAAGCAATCACCTCTCCAATTGCCGGTGTTCCGGCTTCAAATTTATGAGGGACATCTTTAAAAGTCGTTCTATCAACATATACTTCGTCAATCATATCTCCTCCGTACATAAATGGGTACATATCTTTTAATATTTTTTCTTTACCCCAAAGGACACCAACTCCAGTCGGCCCTAACATTTTATGAGATGAGAAAACTATAAAATCTGCCCCCAATTCCTGAACGTCAATTTTCAGATGAGGAACTGCTTGTGCAGCATCAATTATGGCAATTATGTTTGGATTGATACTCTTTGCGGTTGAAATTATTTCTTTAATAGGATTAATGGTTCCGAGAACATTTGAGACATAGGTTAGGGTAAGAATTTTAGTTTTTTTAGTTATTATTTGTTTTAACAATTCTGAATTCTGAATTTTAAATTCTAAATTTCCATCTTCATCAATATCTATGATTTTAAAAGTCGCTCCTACTTCCTCCGCAAGTACCTGCCATGGGACAAAGTTTGAATGGTGTTCCATTATGGTAGTAACAATTTCGTCACCCGGGTTAATAATCTTGCGACCCAACGAATAGGCTAATAGATTTAAAGATTCAGTGGCATTTCTTGTAAAAATAATTTCTCGAGAATTATTAGCATTGATAAATTTTGAAACGACCCCCCTGGTTTCTTCAAATTCCGCAGTTGCCTTTTCGGACATCGGATAAATACCTCTAAAAACATTAGCTGAATATTCACTATAATATTCATTAATTTTATCTATAACTATTTTTGGCTTTAAAGAAGTCGCTGTTGAATCAAGATAGACCAAGCCTGGCTGATGCTTAAAAATCGGAAACTGGTTTTTTATATCTTTTAAATTAATCATATTTATTAGCCAAGCTTGCATAACCTCCGAGGTTGTACATCGGTCGGCTATGAAGCTCTATTTTATCAATAATTTCTTGAATGAAGCCTGAAATGTATAGTTCCTCGGCTTTTTTTTGATCCAGACCGCGACTTTTTAAATAAAATATCGACTCTTCATCTATTTTACCAGTCGTTGAACCATGAGTACAAAAAACATCATCAGCTAAAATTTCTAAAAAAGGTCGCGAATCAACAAATACTTTTTCCCCTAAAATTAGGTTCTTATTTTTTTGGTAAGCATGAGATTTTTGTCCGGTTTTTTCTATTTTTATTAATCCTTGATAAATAAATTTTGATTGATTTAGAAATACACCTTTTATTAAAAGATTTGAAGTAGAATTTGGAGCAACGTGATATTGATTAGTTTTTAGTTCAAATTTTTCAGATTCTTTGCCAATATAAAGTCCTAAAATTTCTAAATTAACTTCTTTTGCATTGATTTTAAAATCAAACTCACCAGAAAGATTATGAAAAAAAACTACATAATCCCCAGGTATATTAAAAGTTAATTTCGTTTGTTTTGTTTTGTTTAGATTAATGAGCTTCATATTTTTATTTTTATATTGCTAAATTGTTTAACCGATTCAACCGATTTAACCGATTTAACCGATTTAACCGACTGACCCCGACATCTCCATCCTGATCAATCTATTTAATTCTATTGAATATTCTAATGGAATTTCCTTGACTACCGGTTCAATAAAACCATTGACTAACATCGTTTCTGATTCTGCTTTATTAATTCCTCTTGACATTAAATAAAATAATTTTTCTTCGCCCAATTTTTCCACCGTTGCTTCGTGTTGGACTTCGCAATTTTTTTCATTAATCCTCATATAAGGATAGGTATCTGAGCGGGATTGCTCATCCATAATTAACGCGTCACAAGATACGTAAACCTTAGATTTTTTTGCCCCTGGTGCGACCTGGACCAACCCTCTATATGAAGTCCTTCCTCCCTCTTTAGATATAGATTTGGAAATTATTCTTGAAGTTGTCTCCTCTCCGATATGATACATTTTTGCTCCAGCGTCTTGGTGTTGACCTTTTGTTGCGTATGCGATTGATAATACTTCGCCGTGCGATTTCCTTCCTTTTAAAATAACAGCCGGATATTTCATCGTCACACCACTGCCAATATTACAATCGACCCATTCCATAATTCCATTTTCATCAACGATGGACCTTTTTGTCACTAAATTATAAATATTATGACTCCAATTTTGAACGGTTGTATAGCGGACTCTTGCTCCACGTTTAACAAAAATTTCCACAACCGCGGCATGAAGCGAAGCCGTCGTATAAATAGGCGCAGTACAGCCTTCAATGTAATGAACGAAGCTTCCTTCCTCAGCAATTATTAAAGTTCTTTCAAACTGACCAAAACGTTCAGCATTAATCCTAAAATATGCTTGAAGAGGCATTGGTAATTTAACTCCTTTTGGAATATATACAAAAGATCCACCCGACCAAACGGCAGAGTTTAGTGAGGCGAATTTATTATCGTAGGGACTAATCAAAGTACCAAAATATTCTTTAACAATTTTCGGATATTTTCTTAAAGCCGTATCCATATCACAAAAAATTACCCCCCTTTTATTAAGTTCTTTATTTATGCTTTCATAGACTACTTCAGATTCGTACTGAGCTGATACACCGGATAAAAAGTTTTTCTCTGCTTCAGGAACGCCGATTCTATCATAAGTATCTTTAATCTCTTTAGGTAAATCTTCCCAGGAATTAACCTGTTTTTCGGTCGGTTTAATGTAATAATAAATATCATCAAAATCTATTTTTGAAAGGTCGGCTCCCCATTTTGGAATTTTTCTTTTTTTATAGGATTCGTAAGCTTTTAAACGAAATTCTTTCATCCAAATTGGTTCTTTTTTTAAATCTGATATATCTTCAACAATCTGTTTATCCAAACCTTTTTTTGCTTTATAAATATTATTCTCAGGCATTGAAAAACCAAATTTATAGTCGAAATCTATTTTTGCTTGTTTTGCCACTTTATAAACTTTATGAACTTTATAACTTTATATACTCTGATAACCGTTCTTCTCTATTTCCTCCGCTAATTTATAGTCACCTTTTTTGACAATCTTTCCTTCCATCATCACTAATACTTCGTCAGGGCGGATATATTTTAGGATCCGATTATAGTGGGTAATTATCAAATAAGTTTTTCCTTTTTTATTTTTCTCCATAAATTTTGCCATTGTTTTTAAAGCATCAACGTCAACTCCCGTATCAATCTCATCAAACATTAAAAATTTTGGATTAAGGATGGATGCCTGCAATAATTCCAATTTCTTTTTTTCCCCGCCTGAAGACCCTTCGTTAAAAGACCTTTCTAATAACTCTTTTTTAATTTTTAACTGTTTGGCTATTTTTTCTATTTCTTCACGCAATGCCAGCGGGTCTTTTTTTCCGGCGATAGCCGTTCTTAAAAGTGAAAATACACTTACGCCTGATAATGATAGTGGCGATTGAAAAGAAAGAAATATCCCTGCCCCAGCCCGCTTATCAGATTCTAATTTTGTAATATTTTTATCATCAAAATATACTGTTCCCGATTTAATTTTGTAAAGCGGATGACCCATTAAAGTGAGGGCTAAAGTTGATTTACCACAACCATTTGGACCCATCAGGACATAGACTTTATTTTTTTCGAAATTAAGACTGATGTCCTTTATAATCGTTTTATTAGAAATAGAAACACTTAGTTTTTTTAAAGTCAACATATATACTTTAATTAATTAAAGTAATTAATTTAATTTTTTTAAGTTCTTTTATTAAAACTACATTCAGTTTTTTTTTGATGAAATCTTTATGGTTACAAATTTTTTCAAATTTACAATCGAAGTTCTCATCAACACAACTGCTGACAACAACATCTTTTTCAAAAATTAATAAATAATCATATAGTGAGATTTTTTTTATTTTTGGAGCTGTTAAGTACCCACCACTCTTTCCTTCTTTACTTACCAAAAGTCCACTCTTAACTAATTCGGCTGCAATTCGCGCCAAGAATCTTGGTGGTAATTTAGTCGATTTAATTAATTCAACTAATCTAACAATACCCTTCTTTTTATAAATGAATGAAATTAAAATCAGACCGTAATCAGATTGTTTAGTAATAGATAACATATACTTGAATAGTAATAGTTTAACAAAAAAAAATCCGAAGTCAATTAAATTTGGAGTCCCTGGATGTATTAGGTTTTGAAAATTGTTTAAAGATCTGATTTTATACTAGCTCAACACCATTAATAATCGCCTGATAAAATTCATTACTGTTAGACGTCCTCATCGAACCAGTAATTCCATCTACCCACGCTAATCCTTCACCAACTGGTTCACATGTACCTGCACCCATAAAATCTTCTATAAAATATGGTAGAGCACCCTCAACTGGAATACCTAATTGAGCAATTGCAATTTGTGCCATATCAATATGTCGTATATTCTCTCCAGGCTCTCTTATTGGTTTAGTTGATATAAATACCGGCTGATTTGAATATTTGCGGCACTGGTAACCAAATCCTGACCTGTAAATCTTCTTTAGCTCTTCATTAAGCTCTAATCAATCATTTAGACCTCGGTGTCCAACTGTTTTATACTTATTTCATGACTTATTATTGCCCAATATGTA
>Ga0210051_1005983_pt1 | contig 11525 bp, 5 predicted proteins | sample CryGey092014_all_FD_185464 | JGI IMG/M metagenome (GOLD analysis project Ga0210051, IMG submission 185464) | Groundwater microbial communities from aquifer - Crystal Geyser CG23_combo_of_CG06-09_8/20/14_all (SPAdes) (version 2) | ecosystem: Environmental > Aquatic > Deep subsurface > Groundwater ...
ATCCCTGTAAATTTTCAGAGCTTCCTCATAACAGCCGAGCGCTTCGTCAAAACGGCTTTCTTTTTCAAACAGCAGCGCGAGATTGACCCGCGCGGCCCTGAGATATGGGTCATTGGCGACAGCCTTTTTAAAAAAAACTTCGGCGCGGGCGGCATGTTCTTGAGCTTTGTACAGCTCAAGCTTTTCCCGCGCGGCCACGCCCAGACCGTTTAAGGCCATAGCGTGACGCGGATTTCTGCCGACGAGCTTTTCAAAAAAATATTCGGCGCGCTCAATCCATGACGGGGACCTTGTCTCATCATAGGTCAGCATACATCTTTTTCCGGCGTTCATCAGATGATGATCCGCGGGGAAGAACATGGCCGCGCGACGGAAAAGGATATAGGCCTTCGCGTCATCGGGGCTTTTAAATGCCGCGGCAAAAAATATCTCGGAGACAAGCGGCAGGGACAAGAGCAGAAAAGCGGCGCAGGCCCCGGCCAGCCTTCCCTTATTCCTGCTAATCTTTCCGGCCGGAGCCCGCCCTTCGCGCGGGCCGTATATCACGGCCGCGGAAAACCAGAAAATCATGAGCTCGGTGACAGACGGGAACGCGAAGAGATTTGTGACGATGAAAGCGGCGAGCGCCGCCCCCGCGGCTTTTTTGAACAGATCTTTTGAGGACAGCGCTTTTTTGAACAGAATAAATATAAGAAAAAGCCAGGCGCCGAATCCCGCAAGACCCGTTTCCGCCAGTAACTGCAGCGGATAGCAGTGACTGTATCCGGCGTGCGCGAGACCGCCGGTGCCGCTGATGAAAGAAATCGGAGCATGGGCGCGAAAAAGAATTGAAAAACTCTCGGGCCCGCCGCCGAACAGAGGCCTCTCCCTGAACATGGAGAGGCTTGCGGCATAACCCTCAAACCTTGAAACGATATCGGCATCCGACATATCAAATATGGAAGCGGCCCTGCGGAAAAGAGCTCCCGAGAAATTCGGAGATATTATCAAAAGTCCCGCTGTTATCAGCACCGCGGCGGAAAGCATCTTAAGCGCGGCTTTTTTTCTCGTAACGGCTATGCCCTCCTTGTTAGACGCCGCGAAAATAAAAAAGATGAGCCCCGCCCCGAGCCCTATCCAGGATGCCCGTGAAAGAGTCATCAGCAGGGCCGCGGCAAAAAAGAGCAAATGTGTCAGATAGAGGGGTTTTGAGAGCGAGAAATAAAGGGCGTAAGGCATAGCCGCGGCCAGAACAGCTCCGAAAAAATTGGGATTGCCGAATGTGGCCGAAATTCTTCCGCCTGAAAATCCGAAAACGGCCGCGGCGCTTAGAAGAATTGAGAAAAGCAGAGCGGACAGATGTTTCTTCAAAACCGGCTGAGGAAACATTCTCAAAATACGGAAAAGCGCGAACCCGGCAAAAAGCGCGAAAAAACCGGCAAAATAATATCTGTACAGCCCTTTAAAACTGAGCGACGGATATATTGAAAAAAGAGAACAGAGAAAATAGAGCGCCGTTAAAAAATAAACAGGACACTCATCCCTGTCGGAGGCAAAACTGTCCGCGGCAAAAAAAAGCGGGATAAACATCCAGAAAAGAAAAGCTTTCGGTAGAGCGAACGAATCATGCAGATACGGCAAAGCCGCGAGAGGTATCAGAAAAAACAGTATTCTTACAAGGGCCTGAGTTATAGCAGCCGTTCCTTTGCCGCCTTCGGCGAGATGCGGGCGATAATGAGGTCCACGCGGCGATTCCTGTTCTGCTGCAACGGAGAAAGATTGGCCATTGTCACTATCTCTTTCTGCAGTCTGTTATAGAAATTGGCCTTAATATAATCTTCTTTTGCCGCGAGTATCTCAGTCTCGTGGTCGGCGAATTTGAAAAGGGCGCGGGCTTCCTCCGCCCACCTGCCGGCGCGCTCCTTGAAAACGGATCTATCTCTCATTGCCTGAAAGATAGCGTCGTATTTCCTTGTAATCTCCCCTTTATAATTATTCCTGGCCATCCGCACAAGCACAGAGCTGTTTGGGTCATTTCTGTATTTCCGTTCAAAACTTTTATTCTTTTCCAAAGCCTGACTGTCTATTTTCATCGCCAGCATCTGACTGACCTCGCTGAAAAAAGCGGAGGACGCGGTTTTCAGCAGGTCGGCGCTGCGGCTTTCAAGAGCCTTGTATGTTTCCCCGTCCCTGCTGATGTAAGGTTTTTGCTCGGCATAACCCGCCGACGACAGGCGGTACGGCGGAAAATATACATTCTGGATGAGCTGCTTAGCGACAAATGAGGCGCGGGTTGAAGAAAGATTCCACAGAGACAGATATTCGCCCGGGGTTTCCGTCAAATCCGCATGGGCCTCTATACGCATTTCGTTGGGCTGGGGGCGGACAAAGGCCGCGAGGCTTGAGAGGGCCTCGAGCGCCTCAGGTTTTATCTCCGCGTCGCCTTTCTCATACATCTTATCACCGTGAAAGGAAACAACAAGTCCTCTCTCGTCCACATCAAGCGACACATCGTTAGAGAGCTTTTCTCTGTCAATATACCGCTCCATTTGTTTTTTCAGATTGAGCAGTTGCAGCTCGTTCATGGCCGAAGCCAGAGCGAACATCATGACGAAGAATATCAGAAGCTGTGTCATGAGGTCGCCGTATGTCACCATCCAGCCGGGAGCTGCCGACCCCACCTGAAGCGTCTGGGAAGTCTTTTTCTTCACCATACTATTTTTCTATGACTTTTCTTTCCCGTTTTTTCGGCGGCAGATAGGCATTGAGTTTCGCTTCTATCAGGGACGGTATCACGCCGTTTTTCATTGAAATTATACCCTCAATTATTATTTCCTTGATCAGCACTTCGTCTTCGCTTTTTCTTTTCAGTTTTCCTGATATAGGCAAAAAGATAAGATTCGCCGCCAGAGCGCCGTAAAGGGTTGTTATAAGCGCCAGGGCCATACCGCCGGCAATGGCGGACTGGTCTTCCAGCTTCGCGAGCATCATGATGAGACCCATGATGGTGCCGAGCATCCCGAAAGCCGGGGAAAATGTCCCCATTGTCAGAAATATTTCCTGGCCCACCTTGTGACGCTCCTGAATAAAAATTATTTCGGTTTCAAGCTCGCCCCGTATCGTCTCCACATCAATATTGGCCAGAATGAGGTTAAAACCGTGACGGAGAAAAGGATTGGGTAATTCCTTTATGTCCTGCTCGATTGCCAGAAGGCCCTGCGTTCTGGCCTTCTTTGTCAGCCGCACAATCGTGTCTATAAGACCCACCGGGTTCTCGTCTTTCTGGGTAAACACTTTTTTCGCTATGGCGAAAACGCTGACGAGTTCGTGAAAAGAATAATTGACCATGGTCGCGGCGAATGTGCCTCCAAGTGTGATGGCAAGCGACGGTAAATCTATAAAACTCGTTAAAAAGCCCACCAGGCCCACGCGGCCGACAATAGCGGCCACTATAAGACCCAAACCCGCGATAAAACCTATTATTGTCGCAAAATCCATTTTTCAGCCGCCTTTTCTCAAAACTTTATATTCCCGCCGTCTTCTTCTGTAATATCATGCTTTTTGATAATGTCCGCGCCGCTGTCTTTATTCCTGAGATGCGATATCTGTTCGTCCTGTTTTTTTATGATGTTCTCAAGCCTCTCATGATATTTCCTGGCTCTTTCCATCTCGGCCTTGAGCCTCGCGGCCTCCGCCGTCCGGGATCTGATCTCCTCTTCCAGTTCGGAAGACGCGGGAGAAAGGCCTCCCGACGGGCCCGAGCCGGAATGCGTGATCTGATTCCTGTATTCAGCCGCTTCCTTTTCCTTCCTCTCTATCTCCTCCCTGAGCATGGCCTCGCGCTCTGAAGATTTGATTCTGAGCTCGTCATTGATTTTCAGAAGCTCCGCGAGGCGTCCATCGTCAGGGGCGGCGCTCTTCCCCTCGAGCGCTACGAGACCCAATTCAAGCTCTGCCTTAAGGACGGATATGTCCTCGTCTTTTTTCTTGAGTATCTTATGGAATTCCAGTTCTTTGTTTCTGATATACTCCATCTTTTCGGAGATATCCGCCTTCTGTTTTGCGATTATATTCTCAAGCTTTCTCAGTTTTTCGCTGAATTCGTCTGCCTGACGGTTTTCGGAAGAGGATTCTTCTTTCAGGCGGGCTATTTCGTTTTCGGCTTCTTTCAACTGCTGTTCAAAACCGGCCGCCTTTTCTCTGTGAGCGTCTGCCGCCGCACTCAGTTCTTTTATCTTCCCGTCATAAGCGGCGGCGGTTTCGCTCGCGGTCATACTCAAGCGCTCCTTCAGATCCGCGACCTCCTTTTCCCGCTCGGCAGAGAGCGCTCTGAGATTCTTATTCTCACCGGCTTCGGATTCTTTCTCACTCAGCAAAGAGGCGTTCTCCTCGGATAGCGCCGCTAGTTGAAACCTTATGTCATCAATCTCCGTTTTTGTCTTTTCAAAGGACGCGGCGCGCTCCTCCACTTCCGAGCGGCGGATGGCGTATTCTTCCTTGATGGCCGCTATATCCTCATCGTATTTTTCCCGGCTCCTGAGCTTTTCCTCTTCAAGCGATTCTATCCGGGACCTGAGCTCCTGAAGTTCCGCGGAAGCCTCTTTGAGCTGAGCGTCTTTTCTGACGATTTCATCATCCAGCGCGGAGGCCCGCCCGGCGCGCTCTCTCATTTTCTCAATCTCGAAGGATGTTTCGGCCAGTTTGGATTCAAGACCGGCTATCTTCACTTCATAATCTTCTCTAATGCCTTCGGAAGAACGCGCTTTTTCCTCGCGCAGAGCCTCCAACTGCGAGCGCAACTGCCCATTGGCGTTTTCCCTGTCAATGAGCTGTCTTTTATATTCCTCAACACTCTCGCGCGGCTCGGCCTTGAGGCTTTCTATCTCAATATTGTATTCATTGATCCTGGAAAAAAGCTCTTCCATTTTTTTGTGCTGTTCCAGTATCTTGTTTTTCAGGTCCACCGTTTCGGCCTGCCGTTCTGCGCTCAGCGACTTCAGTTTGCCGTTCAAAAGTGCGAGCTCGGCGCCTGACGCGGCGAGCTCCCCTGATTTCTCTGAAGCTTCTCCAAGAAGAGTCTCTATCCGCCCCCTTGCGGATGACAGGTCTTCCGCGAGGGCGTTCTTCTCATCAAAAAGCGTGTCACGCTGTTTCGTCATGTCAAAGAGCTCTTCCGATATGGCCTTATATTTTTCAGAAAGCTTATTCTTTTCCTCTAAGATACCGTCAAGCCGGTCATTCAGACCGGCGATTTCGGCGCGGGCTTTTTCCAGCTCCGCATCCTTGAAGGCTCTCCCTTTGGCCTGCTCCTCTTTGAGCGAAACGATGTCTTTGTTGAGCTGCTCTATCGCTCTTTCATATTCTGTGAGCTTTTCCAGGAGCCGCTTTTCCCCGCTGATGAAGAGCGCGCGCTCTTTTTCTGATTCGGCAAGCCGCCTGTTCAGACTTTCAATGAGCCCCCGCGCTTCATTGAGCTGCTCCGAGGCCTTCACGGCCTTTTCATCCTCTGCCCTCAATTTATCTTTCAGGGCGCCGCTGTCTGACGCGTATTCGGCTATTTTCCTCTCCATCGCGCCTTTTTCGTCTTCAAAATTTTTGATTCTTTGCTCAAGAAGCCCTTTTTCGCGCGCGTATTCCTCCGCCCTGTCGTGCGACTCCGTCTGCAGAGCGCGGAGAACCTGCTCTTTTCTTGATATCTCAGATGTGATCTGCCGCATCCTGTCGGCATGACCGGATTTATCCCTCAAGAGAACATCTTTCTCTGAATTCAATTGTCTTATCCGCGCAAGCAGATCCTGTTTCTCCTGTTCAAAAGACCGGAGCGCCTCGGCCGAGCTCTGCTCAATGGATTGTATTTGCGCCGCTCGTTCTTTTATCTTCTGAGCCAGGGCATTCACTTCGGATTCCTTTTCACTAAGCCTCTCACGCGCGGCGCGCAGGTCTTCCTCTAATTTATTTTTCTCGTCGGCGAAACGCCTGACAGCGTCTGAGGAAGACTCAAGTTCGCGAACAAGTCCGTCTCGCGCCGAGCTTATATCCCTGAGGCCCGATTCATATATATTCCTGACTTCATCCTTCTCCCGTTCAAAAGAAATCTTCATGTCGGCCAATTCTTTTTCTTTTTCCGCGAGGCGCTCGGTCAGATCAGATTCCTGCGCGCGGGCGGCGAGCAGTTGGCGGGAAACGGCGTCCCTTTCCTTAACAATGTCCGTGTGGGCGTCGGCTGTCTCTTTTCTGAGACGCCTTTCTTCGGCGAAACGGCCGGACCATGCGGCGCGCTCTTCCTCAAAATGTTTTTTGAGCCAGTCTATTTCCCTCGCGAATTTGGAATTGCCCTCTTCCAGCGCCTGCCTTGCCGTATTCAGCTCTCTCTCCAGACGCGAGGCGCCGTCGGTCAATGCCGACAACTCCGATTCTTTTCTCTTCAGTTCGACGCTCAAATTATCCAGCTTCTGCCTGTTCGCAAGTTCCTGTATCCTGAATTCATTTTCCTTGATTCTGACGCTCTCTTCCCTGCTCTTCACCTGATTGACCAGATCTTCCAGCCTTGACCTGGCATCCCTGCGCGCGGCCTCGATTTCTTTTTCTTTCTGGGTCTCAAAGATTTTTTCGTTTGATTCCTGGCGCGCGATAATCTCGCGCTGACGCGAAATCTGCTCGCTGAGCGTCCCGATCTGCTCTTCCAGGGCGGATTTCTCCCGGTTGAAATTATCTTTCTGGCGGATCATGTCTTTCAGGAGATTTTCACGCGCGTTCTGCATGTTCTGCAGCTTGTCTTCGTAGTCCTTTGACGACACTATCTCTTTCAGCGCCATCTCAACTTTGAGAGAGGCTTCGCTCTCCTCTCTTGCTTTCTGCATTGATCTGTAGGATTTTTTCTTCTCGTCATCAAGTTCCCTTGAAACGCTCATCAAACGGCCTTCAAACTGCTCAAGAGCGCCGCGCAAAGAGCTCTCTTTTTCAGCCTGACTCATTTCCATTTTGTCCAGGGCGGCTTTCATTTCCTGCCTGATTTTTTCAGCTTCCTGTTCCTTTTCCTTGAGAATGCCCATCCAGTAGAATTCTCTTTCTTCAAGTTTTCCCTTTTTTCTGGCGCGGCTCTCCTCAAGGGTTTTCCTGGCCTGCTCTATTTTTGACCTAAGCAGATTGGCGTAGTTCTCTCCGCCTGCATTCGGACGCGGCGTCTCTTCTTCACGATTCAATGGAGCCCCAAGCGCGGCAAAGCCGCCGGGTTGCCCCTTCGGGGGGGCATGCGGCGAAGGATTTTTGGGCGCGCCGAATGACGGAGGTTTCGCTCCGCCGAAAGAAGGGGGTTTGATTCCTCCGCTTGACGGAGGTTTAGCTCCGCCGAAAGGAAACGGCTGTTTTTTATCCACCATTATTTAGGCTCTTTGATAACAGGCTCGGCGGCGTCTTCTTCCTGCCCGCCGCCCGTCCCTTCTTCGCGTTCCTTCTGATGATGTTCTTCCAGCCATTTTTTCAGATCCTCATTATCCGGATTTAGCTCAAGGCATTTTTCCCATGCTCGCACCGCGGCATCCTCTTTGCCCTGGGCGTAGAGAGCCGAACCGAGGAACTGGTATGTCTGCCATATTTCGGGGTTGTATTGTATTGACTCCTCAAATTCAAGGATGGCGTCTTCGTAATTACCCTCCTGGAAATATTCTCCGCCCCTGGAATAATGCTCAAAAGATTTTTCATTGTCCAGCACCGGCACGCTGTCGGCAACCATTCCGATTTTTTCCCTGCGTTTTATCCTGTTATCTTCACGCTGTTTTTCTTTTTCTATTTCCTCATCCACCTCTTCCATGATGCTCCTGGCGGACACCGATGCCAGTTCATCCTGTAACACGACTATTTCCTTTGCTCCGCCGAGGTCTATTTTCCCTTCGGCCTCCATGGCTCTGATTTTTGCTATAATGGCTCGGCGCTGGGTTGTGACCTGGGCCTCCGTGGCGGTGGCCGCGCGGCCGGCCTCGGATTCCTCATCAACGAGCTTCACGGCGGCCTCGGAGAGATTGCTTTTGATTTTATTCTTGAACTCATCGCCAATACCCTTCAGCGCGACGGCGAGGTCGGGGGCATTCACCTCCGCGAGTATGCTCTGCAGTGTGCGATTGTCAAGACGAGCCATGTGCTCAAATGAAAACATCATGGACTCAACCTTCTCGGCTATCTCAGGATTATCGGCGGTCAGATGGCTCATCACTTCCTTCTTTGTGCTGTCATCCATCACTGAGAGTATGTCCAAAAGCCTGTCAACACCGCCCGATGTGAGATCAATGCGCCTCTTCAGCACCCGCTCAAGACAGGCGATCTTGTTCTGCTCGACAAACTGCACTCTCGTGATTGCCACTATCACATCCGCTTTTTTGTGTTCGGGAAAAAGCTTGAGCAGTTTTGCGGCCTGCGCGTCATCAAGATAATGGATTACCGTTGCTGTCACCTCCGGTGTTTCATTGAAAAGCAGATACGCTATTTTTTTCAGATCTTTGTCTTCAACAAATTTAAAAGGTTTGAATGCCATTTTGCCGACCTCCTCGTAAGGAACAGGAAGTGATTCCACCAATTCCTTCAGTTGTTTTTCGCTTATTTTTTCCGACAGCTCTTCTTCGCCCTCGTCGCCTTCTTTGTCTTCTTCCGCCTTTCCTAACTTTCCGGATATTCCTCCGACACCTCCTCCGCCGCCTCCTCCGCCGCCGGCAACATCACCGCTGGTGTCAACCTCGCTTTTCATCTCCTTCAACTGTTTCAGCGTGGAAAGAAAAGAGAAAAGAAAGCGAAGAAAAAGAAGAGCCAGCAGTATGCCCGCCAGAGCCAGATAAAAATAAAGATTGCTGAGATAGGAAAGGAGTTTTCTGAAAGGAGAGAACTTGACCCTCATCGTTATCAGCTTGTCGCCCCGTTCAATATTTATTCCGAGCATCTGAGAAACGGTTGATTGTATAGCCCCTGTCTCCTCGTCGCTCATTGCCTGGTCAATAATCAGGGTGGCGTCCATTTTTTTAATAAAAGCTTCGGGAATTTTAACAACGCTCTCTATGCTTCTTTTCTGGCCTGAAGCCTCGCCGGCTCCGCCCGGGGCCGCTTCTTTCTGCATAACATCCTGTTTACGGGGAATGCCGGGCAGAAACTCCGCCATTTTGGAGGCCTTCGCGTCAACACCGCCTGGCTCTGACTGTTTCTGCGCCCATGATTCCGTTTCCACGCGCGACTTGCTGACATTAGGCGTCACATCCACCTTGACAATCGCTTTATCGGGCCCGAGCCATTTATCAAGAACGCTGTTGACATACATTTCAAGCTTATTCTCAAGCTTCATCTTCTGTTCAATAACAGCCGTATAATCAATATCCTGCAGCACAGGCTTGTTCTCCTGAGAGTGAAGAGATGAAACCCATATAAAAACCGCGGCAAATATTATAAGTTTACGCATTTTGGTATTATACAAACTATGGTTGAGAAGGAGCAAGGAGAAATTTCCTCACTCCATGGAATTCAGGAAATCCAGGCCTTCGGTCGGAGCTGTTTCAGCGGCCTCTCTCTCTATCTTTGACATAAACTGCCGAAGTTTATCATCCGTCGGGTCAAGTTCTATGGATTTCTTCCAGTTGGACACGGCATTTTCCCTTTCTCCTATGGCGAAAAATGCCGAGCCTATCCTCTTGTACGCCAGCGAAGAATTGGGTTCCAGTATGAGAACATCCTGCGCGAGTTTCAGCGCCTGCTCGTATTTCCCGTCGTAAAAATAATTCAGCGAATCGTAAAGATTCTTGTCCACAAGATTCATGCCCGACGGCAGTTCCGGTTCCGCCGTTGTCACACGCTCTTTGTTTTTCACCGCCTGTATCAGGGCTATGACTTTGGCGTTGCCGGGATCCAGCGTGAGCAGATAACGGAGTATCTGCAGGCTGTGTTCCACCCTGCGGTCCAGATATTTTTTAACGGCCCTGCGAAGAAGTTCGTGCTCTTTATTAGGCCTCGGCACCTCGTTATAGATGGGAAGAATCACATCTATCCTGTCAAATTCATAGGCATAATCGGTGTTCTGAGGATCCAGCGAAACGGCACTGCCGAGGAAATCCTTGCCCCGCGCGAGATAACCTTTCTCAAAAGCGGCGTGCGCTTTCAGATATTCCTGCCTCGCGTCAAGCTTCCTCTTGGCGGCGATGGAGGGCCCGAAACGAAGGCTTGCCGACATCCTGTGGGAAAGGCCGAGGTCGTGCATCGCCATCGCGTAATCAAAGCCGAGATTCTGCCAGTTCATGCCGAAGCCGAAAGTTTTTTCCTGCGCGTCCATACCGGCGCGGAAAGCGAAATGACCCATCAGCCAGTACTCAACGCCGAAATGGCTTTCCATGCCCGGCACGCCGGCTATGCTGACAATATCCGTCGTCACTGAAAGTTTATCTTTGAACTGTTTATACACAGCGCCCATCCTTACTGTCAGCGGCATGTCGTCTTCCGTGGGCTTGAGCTTATTCTCAAAAATATTCTGCACATTGAATCCCAAACGCAGATTGGGCATTTGCGGGACGGAATAAAGCCCGCCCATGTCAATGAGAAAACTTGAGTTCGTGTGCCAGGCGAGCGTGTGTGTCATGTATCTGAAATTCGCTCCGAGCGACAGGGATTTCATGAATTTTTTTCCCATGCTCATCGTCACAGCCATCTGGTCATCGCTAAAACTAATATTTCTCTCGTTAAAAATGTCGTAACCCTCAAAACCGCCTGTGGTCATTTTGACCATACTCAGGCCTATCGCCCCGAGCTGCGTAAGGGGCCTGACATAACTGAGAAAATCATAGCTCGTCCCGGCCCAGAGCATCGTGTGAAGCATCATGGCCTCCTGCCTCTCCACGGTCCCGAGACCGGCGGGATTCCAGTAGGTGGCGGAAGCGTCGGAGGCCTCGGCCACAAATGCCTTCCCCATGGCCATGGACCTCGCCCCGGCTCCATAAGATAGAAAAGCTCCGGGGGTACCGCCCGTTCCCTTTCTGGCTTCAAGCCAAAAGTTGAAAACGAACAGCGCAACGGCTGTCAACATCAACCCGATAGTTTCTTTTTTTATTCTCATAATAAATTAGAAAAAGGTTCAGCCTCTGTGACTGAACCTTACAGCATCCTCAGGCAACCCGGCTGTCCTGCGGCCGCATCCTGTAATTGTTCCCAGGACTGCGTTCAGGACCCGTGGCTTTGCGTCTCCGCCTCACGACGGATTTGCCGATATTGGACCAGCCAATTCAGAGGCGCCCCTTTTTCGGGCCTTTCGGTACTATTATAGTTTGAAAACTTGGAAGTGTCAATGTGGCGCCAGGAATGGTGACAGGGGTTGACTTTCGTGACTTATTGAAGTTTCGCTGTCCCGATAGATTGTAGCTGCCGCATTGCTATGCGGCCTTTTATGGCGGGATAGCAATCCCGCGGCTACAATTTTACTATGCGGCCTTTTATGGCGGGATAGCAATCCCGCGGCTACAATTTTTTATTGCCTTATAGAAACCGCCCCATCATCAGCGCTTTCTCAGAAAGCAGTCCAGCGGCAC
>Ga0210051_1005995_pt1 | contig 11513 bp, 7 predicted proteins | sample CryGey092014_all_FD_185464 | JGI IMG/M metagenome (GOLD analysis project Ga0210051, IMG submission 185464) | Groundwater microbial communities from aquifer - Crystal Geyser CG23_combo_of_CG06-09_8/20/14_all (SPAdes) (version 2) | ecosystem: Environmental > Aquatic > Deep subsurface > Groundwater ...
TTCAAAATCATTCTCGGGTATTCTTATAGCCTTGCCATCTATTGCCTTTACAAGTTCATTCTTCGTGAGTTGCATCTCTCAATTGACAATTGACGATTGAAAATTGACAATTTATCATCTGACGTCCTACGCCTTACTCCCTACTGCTTACTGCCTACTGCTTACTTCTTACTGCTTACGCCTTACGCTCGCCCCATCGCCTCCCTCACCACCTCCCTATCATCAAATGGTATCTTCTCATCGCCGATAATCTGGTATGTCTCGTGTCCCTTACCCAGTATGAGCACAATGTCATCCTTGTCTGCCATATTGACTGCCTTCTCAATTGCCTCTTTTCTATCGGGGACAACCTCATAATTTTTTATCTTTATTCCATCTTCTATCTCCTTTATGATAGAGAGTGGGTCTTCGGTTCTTGGATTGTCAGATGTTATAAATACATAGTCTGAAAGTTTAGTCGCAATTCCTCCCATTAGGGGCCTTTTCCCCTTATCCCTGTCACCACCACATCCAAATACCGTTATTATATTGCCTTTTGTAAATTCTCTTGCAGATTGTAACATAGCCATCATTGCATCTGGTGTATGTGCAAAATCCACAATAACATTTCCAATACGCTCAAATCTACCAGGGATTGCATCAACGCTTTCAATACCCTCGATTATACCCGATGGAGAAAGACCATCCTCTCTTGCTATGGCATACGCAATGAGTATATTGGATACATTATGTCTTCCCGTCAACCTTGAATGAATCTTTTCCCTGCCATATGGGGTGTCTATTTGCAATTCCATCCCGTTCAGTCCCATAGAGATTATGTTTCCACGATAATTTAATCCATCCGTGTATCCGTAACTTATGACCTTTGCCTTTGTATTGAACTTAAAAAGATCGAAATAATCCCCTTGTGGGAGTACGGCAATGGCATTCTCTTTCAAAATTCTAAAAAGGGATACCTTTGTTTCAACATACGCCTCAAATGTGCGATGGAAATCAAGATGGTCTCTCCCAATACATGTAAGCCCTGCAATATCAAAATCTACTCCTTCTATGCGACTCTGGGCTATGCCATGAGAGGATACCTCCATAACCACAGTCTCGACACCCTTTCCTATCATCTGGTGCATTAACCTTGAAATATCCAGCGATTCAGGTGTAGTCCTTTCTGCTGGTAATAGAGAAGTGGATATTTTATTGACAATCGTTCCTATAAGTCCACAAGGATTGCCACAAGCCTCATAGATTGAATGTAGGAAAATTGTTACAGTGCTTTTTCCATTTGTTCCTGTGATTCCTATTACCTTCATTTTCTTTGAGGGCTCGCTGTAGAACCTGTGTGATATAATAGCTAGTAGTTTTCTTGAATCCGATACAACGATTCTCGGGTACGGAATGTCAATATCCTCAGTCAATACGAATAGAACTGCTCCTCTTTTATATGCATCTTCTATAAAACAATGCGAGTTTATCCTCTCACCCTTTCTTGCAAAGAATATATATCCTGGCTTTACATCGCGTGAGTCATATGCAAGTCCCTTAATATCTATGTTTGCAAGACAGGAGTTAAAAGATATATTGTCCGGTATGAGTTGTTTTAAAAGCATTTCATTTTCCTTTTTACTTGTCCCTATTCGTCAATAGTCAATCAATCCCCACTCTCGCTCCCTTTCCCCAATTCACCGTTTCTCCCATTCCATCTCTCTTAATACTGCATACTGCTTAGTGCTTACTGCTTACTCTCCGTTTCTCCCTTTCTCCTTCTTATTAGTTTCTGGCAATCAGCTCTGAAGAGACAATCCTTATAACGATCTCTTTGAACAAAGGAGCAGCTACCAAACTTCCAAAATGTAAATCTTTTGGTTCATCTATCAATACACCAACCAGAAATAAGGGGTCATCTGCAGGAAAAAACCCAATAAAACTTGACATATAGGCTTCTGTATATTCTCCATTCTTGAACTTCTGCGATGTTCCTGTCTTCCCTGCAATGTCAACTCCTTCTACTTTTGTGAGTATACCGGTTCCGTCTCTGACTACGCCTATGAGAAGATCGACAATATCTCTGGTAGTAGATTCGTCAATAACCCTCCTTACGACTTCCGGCTTCGCTGTATACACCACATTTCCGTCGCCATCCACTATCTCCTTAACTATATGTGGCTTGAGTAATATGCCACCGTTTGCAATACATCCAAATGCCATTGAGAGTTGTAGAAATGTACACGATATCCCCTGTCCAAATGCAATATTTGCAAGTCTAAGAGGCGTCCATTCAGTAAAGGGATAAACATTTCCTGATGCCTCTCCAGGTAGTTCTATACCAGTTTTTTGCCCAAATCCAAACAAAATTGCCTTCTTATATAGCTTCTCTCTGCCCACCGTACGCGCAAGGTTTATAAAACCAACATTTGAGCTTCTCGCAACTGCCTCTCTGAGTGTCAGTGGTCCGTGCGGTTTCTCATCCTTTATTACCTTATTCATCACAACACACCTTCCACTTCCATCCTCAACAATTGTGTCAAATGAAGCAATACTGTCCTCAAGCACACAGGCAAGCGTAATCACCTTAAATGTCGAGCCCGGTTCATACTGATTCTCTACAACTACATTCCCATACCCCCTAACTGACGCCATACCAAGTATCTCACCAGTTTTCGAGTTCATAACAATTGCCATTCCATCCTTTGCATCAAATCTTTCTACTGTCTTTTTTAATTCCTCCTCTATTATCGCCTGAGTTACAGCATCTATTGTGAGTATTATATTACAGCCTCTCTTTGGTCGTTTTATACCATAAGAGGGATAAGGATACAATACACCACCCGGTGTCTTCCCCATAGTCACAGTGCAGGGTTCTCCCTCTAAAATTCTGTCAAATTTATATTCAATTCCCGATAGTCCTTTGCCATACGGGTCGGTCACTCCTATAAGAGAGGAGGCTATATCAAGTGGATAGACCCTTTTTACATCCTCGCATTGATAAACTCCTTCTATCGCTATCTTGTTTTCTGTAGTTATGTGCCTTTTAATCCAGACAAAATCAGGGTGTTTTGAAAACTTTCTCTTGTTTTCTGCGTATGAGCCTATTCCCTTTTCTGCTAAAGATCTCGCAGTCTGATCAGAGTCTTTAAGTTGCCCGGGCATAGTATACAGGGAATGTGTCTTTATACTTGTTGCAAGTAGTCCAAAGTTACGGTCGTATATCCTCCCCTTTCTTGGTCTTAATGTAATCTTACAGGTCGCCTGATCTTCTACCCTGTCTTTATACTCCCTCCACTTTACCGTTTGAAGCCAAACAACCCTGCCAAACAGAAATGCCTCTGCCAAAAAGAAGCAGTAGACTACACATAATAAACGGCGGATATTCATAAATGTAGTAGCGTAGCTTCAGCTACGCCTTTGCCAGACTATTGCCTATCCATCATCAGCGAATCTGTCTCTTGAATAATCACTATATCATTTACATGAGGATACCTGAATCCCCATTCAGATGCGATACGCTTTATTCTTGGATAAGAAAGTAGTTGCGAAGTGCTGGCTCGTAACCTTTCAACCTCTTCTTCTACACGAGAGAGTTCCCGTTGCTTCTCATTCAGTGTGAGCATTAGTTGTAAAGTCACAGAATGTTGGTAGAGATACAGGAATGAGAGCACAAATATTCCCACTATTACAAGCACATAGACAGGAGCACGCATAACTTTCAGTTATCAGTTATCGGTCATTCGTCATTTGTAATTGGTTATTAGGTAATTAGGTCATTAAGTCAATAGGGTCATTGGGTCTTTGCGTCGTAGGGGCGAATTGCTATTCGCCCATAATCTACAATCTAAAATCTGAATCTGTAATCTTAGTGCCTTTGTGCCTTTGTGGTGAAAAATACTACAATCTTGAATTGTCAATTGTCAATTGCTTCCGCCACCCTCATTTTTGCGCTCCTCGCCCTTGGATTTGAGGCGATCTCCACCTCAGACGGTCTTATCGGTTTCTTTGTCAATACTACCAGATGGCTATTCTCTTTAAAGAACTGCTTGACAATCCTATCTTCAAGGGAGTGGTAAGATATAACAATGATTCTTCCACCTTCTTTAAGTATTGAGAGGGTAGAGTGCAGACCTTCTTTTAGATTTTCAAGTTCATCGTTTACAAATATCCTGAATGCCTGAAAAACTCTTGAAAGAGACCTTGGATCTTTCCCTACGAGACCTCTAAGGTCACCAGTTGTCTTTATCTTATCCCGCAAACTATATATCTTCCTTGCTATCTCCCTCGCCCGTCTTTCCTCACCATAATCCCTCAGGATATTCTCTATATGAGCCCTTGTGAGATGTCTGAGCTGTCTCTCTAAAGGCAGTCCGTTTGTTCTATTTACTCGCATATCAAGAGGACCTTCCAGTCTGTACGAAAAACCCCTTTCTGCATCATCCAACTGGAAAGAAGATAATCCAATGTCAAAGAGCACTCCACAAACGGGCTCCGGTATTAGTGCCTTCAGGTTGCGGAAGTCGCTACAGATGAACTTAACGCTCCCTTTAAACCTTTCAAGTCTCGTTTTAGCGATCTCAAGACTCTCTATATCTCTGTCGATGCCATATACAAACACCTTATCAAATCTCGTTAATATAGCCTCTGTATGTCCACCTGTTCCCAGTGTAGTATCCACCCATATCCCGTTTTTAACAAACGAGAGCACTTCATCAACTAACACTGGTATATGAAACATTAATCTTGCAGGCTTTTCTCCTGCTGCTCTTATAACACCTCCATTCCTTCTATTCCCTCAATTTCAGAAGGATCACCACTAAGGTTCTGTTTTTCGTAATTTTCAACACTCCATACTTCAAGATGATTCAAAATACCAGTTATAACTACCTCCTTTTTGACACCTGCAAAATCAAGGAGATGTTGTGGTATATTTATTCTTCCTTGCCTATCCAGTTTTAAGACCTCTGCACTGCTAGAAAACCATCTTACTATCCTTCTTGCTCTCGAATCCGCCATAGTAAGTCTTGATAATCTCTTTTCAAAACGGCGCCATTCTTGCAGTGTATATATTGCAAGACAGCCGTCGTATCCCCTTGTTATCATGACCATACTATCCTCAATACCCTTCCTGAACTTCGCAGGAACAGCAAGCCTACCCTTCTCTTCTATGTTATGTCTCTCAAATCCATTAAACATAATCACCACTTTTCACCACTTTTCACCACTTATATATAATTTACATCAAAAATTGTATTTTGTCAAGAAAAAAATAAAAAAAAATTTTTTCACTAACTCCTTATTAAACTCGAGGTTACAGATAATTAAGATACTATTTCTTGATGGAGAGTACATTAGTGTATATTGGTAAATAAATTGCGTGATGTCAACTTAACCCTTATCTAGACGCGTTTTACGTAAATATATATTATTTCTTCGGGGTAATAAATAGAAAATAGCAAAGGAGGGTAGTTGGAGGGTAGCAATCGAAAATTGAAAATTACAGATTTAAGATTGGAGATTGTAGATTTTAGGTTCCAGATTGTAGTCGAGACATCGTTGTGTCATTGCGTCAATAACATAATAATTTAAAACTCAATAACTTAATTACCTAATTACCCAATGACCAATGACTAATGACCAATGCCCATTGCCTCAATAAAACCCACGAAGAGTGGTGCTGGAAAGGTAAGACTTGAGGTAAACTCAGGGTGAGCCTGTGTTGCTACAAAAAATTTATTATCTGACAGTTCTACAAACTCCATGAGACGAGGACCGTTAAGAGGCTGGTGAAATCCAGAGAATAGCATTCCTCCTTTTTCTAATGTAGGTACAAAATCAGGAGAGATCTCATAACGGTGCCTGTGTTTCTCCACAATATACTTTGTATCCGGTATGACCTTTCCCCTTCTCTCTGGTTCAAGTGAAATTGCCATATCCCTCTTAAATCTTCTTTCGTACAATTTATGCACTAAAGACCCCTCTTTTATATAAGCGGCGTAAGCCCCGAGCCTCATTGTTCCACCGTATCTATCTTCTTTCAATAATTCTCTTTGATAGGGAAGTATATCAACCACAGGAATTTTGGTATGAGGATTGAATTCCGTCGAATCTGCATCCATACTAAGGACATTTCTTGCATACTCTACAACTGAAAGTTGCATCCCGAGACAGAGGCCTAAAAATGGTATATCATGCTCTCTCGCATATCTGATTGCCACTATCTTTCCGTCTATTCCCTTTTCACCAAACCCCCCAGGGACCAGTATACCATCGAGTCTTGAAAGCTGTTTGGAAATTATAGAGTCAGAGTTAAGCCATTCAATATCTACCTCTGTGGCAAGCCTTGCACCAGCATGAATTAGTGCCTCATTTATTGAAATATAAGAGTCTTTCAGACTGTAATCCCCTATTTTGAGGTATTTCCCAATAATACCAATCCTTACCTTCCCTTTTGGCTTTTTTATTCTTGTAACAAGTTTTCGCCATTCTTTCCAGTCCGGCATCTTTCGGGAAGGTAGTTCGAGTTTTTCAAGCAGTTTGTCACCCAGTTTCTCCTTTTCAAAGTTAAGGGGCACCTCATAGAGAACCTGAATATCGGGGGCTGATATGACATATTCACTTTTTATGTTTGCGTATGTCTCTATCTTTTTCTTTCTTATCATATCAAGAGGTTTATGACCTCTACACAGAATTATATCGGGGATTATGCCATTCTCTTGAAGCAGCTTTATCGCCTGTTGTGTTGGTTTTGTCTTCATTTCACCAATATGATCGGGTACAGGCAGAAATGTAATCAGAACATAGCATACATTCTCTTTGCCCAATTCTCTCTCCATACCCTTCACTGCAAACAAAAATGGGATATTCTCATAATCGCCAACTGTCCCTCCTATTTCTATTATAGATATATCATATCCCTTTCCTGCTTCTCTTATTCTTTTCTTTATTTCATCAGGCACATGAGGGATAAACTGGACGGTTTCTCCAAGATACTTGCCCCTTCTCTCCCTTTCTATTATGGAGCTGTAAATCTGTCCTGTTGTGATATTGTTTCTCCTGGGAATCGGAATTTCTAAAAATCTCTCATAATTTCCAAGGTCCTGATCTATCTCTCCTCCATCGTATGTAACCCACACCTCTCCGTGTTCTGTGGGTCGGAGCGTGCCTGCATCATAGTTTATATAAGGGTCTATTTTTATAGCGGTAACGGAATATCCACACTCTTTGAGTATCTTACCTATGGACGCAGCAGCAACTCCTTTGCCGACGCCCGAGATGACTCCGCCTATTATGACTACATACTTTTCCATAGAGCTCATAATGTAGGGCAAACCTTTAGGTTTGCTTTGTTAATGTAGGGCAAACCTTTAGGTTTGCTATATCCCATGGTTTGCTCTATCGCAAGGCTGACTTGCCTATCTACCGATAGGTAGACCTGACGCCTGCCTGCCGGTAGGCAGGGCAGTCAGGAAGCCTTGCCCTACGTTCACAATTATCCCAATATTTCAATTATATCACAACTTTTTCTCCCTGTCAAGGAAAAAGTTGCAACAAAAAAATTACTTGCAAAATCTTGATTTTTGTGTTATAATATATTAAGAGAAACCAAAATACACAAGAAATACCCACGAAACACACGGAATACACTAAAAAAGAAATAGAAAAAATAATTTCCGTGCACTCCGTGTCCTCCGTGGGAAACAAATCCGACGCCGGGATGGTGGAATAGGTAGACACAGTGGACTTAAAATCCACTGACCTTTTGGGGTCGTGTCGGTTCGAGTCCGACTCCCGGCATATGCGTTTTCTCCGGTGGCCAACAGGACAGCCTTATAAGTACGCAGACTCGTCCACGGTAAAAAATAGCAGGGACCTACCCTGCTTTCTTATATCGATTCCCCGGTTCCGGGGAATCCTGTGCGGTTTTAGGAAAAGTACAAATTATAACCATCTTTGTTCAAGGATAATAAGACATCAAATAGTTTCTGATTTAGTAAGTTATCCTTTTCCTTGCTTATATATTGTGTAGCTAACATTTCTCTAAATCTCAAAAGCTCTTTCAATAAGCTTCTTCTTGTGACTACACTTATGGTTAAATCCAGAAGCTCAAATGCCCTCTCATAACAATTGTTTGTCTCCTCTAAATCACCTTTTATAATCCAATTCTTGGCTCTATTTAACTCATTGGCAACCATTAAAATCTGTTGGTATCTGTTAAAAGTCTGCCATTTTTTTCTATTCAGATTTTTATGTAGTTTTAACTTATACATATTACACCGGCTTATATCAATCTGAAGAATGCTGTGCATCCGAAAATTCCAATATTATAAAATCTAAAACTTTAAACAAATCTTAATTTCCAACCTGCCTGCCGGTAGGCAGGGGAGAAAAACAGCCCACTAAGTACACGAAGTACACTAAAAAAATAGCCCACGAAGTTCACTGAAATTAGATAAAATCAGTTTGAGAATAAATAAGAATCTTCGTGCTTTTCGTGGGAGAAGACAGCCCACAAAGTACACGAAATACACTAAATATAGATAAAATCAGTTTAAGAATAAATAAAAGATTCCGTGATCTTCGTGTCCTTAGTGGGCGAAAAAAATTTCGTGCTTTTCGTGTCCTTAGTGGGGGAAAAACCGATTTATTTGTGGGAGGCATCTCCTGATGCCGATAATCCACGCATTATTTAGGGTCATTTATTATTAATCTGTTTACTATATCTTTTATTTTCTCACGGATTCGGGGGTCTTCAACCTCCATCCATTTGTTATTGAGAGACGGGCGGATATTGATGAGAGCAGTATATTCTATTTGTTCATCTTTTTCTTTTTCTAAATAAAGATTAATTCCCCAGAGATCTTCCTGTTTAGAGCCTTTCTCCAATAATAATGCTTCAAGGTCTGCATGTAACTCGGCATCAATAGCTATTATCTGTTTTTTTATATCTACAACAGCCTTTATCAGTTTCCTGAAATAATGGCTACATTCCTTTAAAACTGTTCTTCGACTAATAGGAGTAGATATAATCTTCATTTGAGGTCTGGCGGTATTAAGTTAGATAAAATTATACTATAAAAATCCTTAAATGTCAAGGAAAAAGACACCACGAATTACATTCACCCCGCCTCTGGCGGGGCAGGTCAATCGAATGCACACAAATTAAAAACCTTACAAAATCTACTACATCTGCGTAATCAGTTAAAAATCTGTGTAATCAAGAGAGCTCAAAAGTAGTTTTTCAGAGCTCTCTTTTAAAAAACTTGACAAATTACAAAATTTAAAGTATAATAAAAAGTGGATCTGCAATATTCCCTTAGCTAACGGATATGATTTCACAGGAATTGAAGGAGAAAACGCTATTCCTGTCTAACTTTTAATCTGTGTAATCGTAAACTTGTACAGGCTTAACAATAGGGCTTTTTCGGAAATGGCTTTCAAAAATGTAGGCACGCCTGCCCGACGGCAGTCAGGATTTCAAATCGTATCTTCAGATTGAATCTGTGCCTATCTACCTGTCGCCTGCCTGCCGGTAGGCAGGGTAGACAGGCAAATGCTATAAGTGGAGGGTTTTATATACAAATATTCAAAGAGTAAGAATTCAAGGGAGTTTGTCTCTATCTACCTATCGGCAGACAGGTATTCTACCCACTAAATTGGAGAAGGACCATATTTCATATCTAATGGGGTGAATAATCAGGTATACCGAATATTAGGTACTGTCAAAAATAATATGAAAGGATATGAAAGAAACCACACCTGCCTACCGTCAGGCAGGGAGGACACAGAGATAAAATTAATTCCCTGCCTGCGGCAGGCAGGTCTGTGCTCTCCAAACAATGTTTTATATGATTTAACAGGGATTGCTTGCCTGACGGCAGGCAGGTAAGAGAACTTAAGAGAAAAGAAATAAAAAAGAAACAATAAATCTCTTTCAATCTCTTCAAATCCCTGTTTTAACTGATAAATTTCAATGTAGAAAGACCAAAAAACGGAATAAAGAGGTTAATTTTGTGAGAGATCATTTACCCCGTTAGATAGTAAACATCTAACGGGGCAGGGAGGGGAGGGACAAAGATCTTTCATAAATCTTTAATGAATCAAAATCTCTGTGTTCTCTGTGGTTAGTTTTTTGACAATACTGAATATTATACCAGGAGGTAGAATGAAGAAGATATACGGCGTATGTGTGTGCATCCTTGTAGCCACAATGGCATGGGGATACACCGGCTTTCTCCGGGTGGAACCGGCAACAGGAATGCCAAAAGGAGGCTTTGACATAGGACTTCTTGTTAGGGGATTTACATATACCCCACAGGGAGCAACCGACGCCTACAATGGTGGCAGGGTTGTGCTTGGTATGGATTACGGAATAATAGATAACTTTGCAATTGGACTATGGGTTCCCTACTGGGGAGATTTTAATCCTGATTGGAACAATAGAGAGATGGGTCTTGGTGATATAGGAATTGGCGCGAAGTATAGCATTGCAGATATATTTGCTATTGAACCTTTCCTTCTGACCGGTACAGGCAAAGATGTATACGGACCCAATAATGGAGAGGGTCGATTCAGGTACTTCACCACAGGTGCGATGGACTATGGAGCAAGGGCAGCATTAAGCTTTAACATAGGAAAGCTAAGGCTCACAGGTGGTGTGGGTTACATATACCATAGTGCAAAGCGAACGCCTATCAATGCTGACCAGTATATAGGACAAGTTGGAGTAAGTTACGATCTTGGAAAGGTTCAGCCCTTTGTCGAGCTTATAGGAGAGGAGCTGGGAGGATTTGAAGGGGATAATCCTGTTTTTGGTCCAGAGAGGGCGTATCTCATACCGGGAGTTGTCTTCAAACCCAACTCAAACCTCTCTTTACTTCTTGCAGTTGATGTTGATGTGAGTGGAGTCAGCGAAGATGTGTTTTGTAATACATATCCGGCGGACTGGAAGAATGCTTATTATGTAACTGCGGGTCCTGGTAAGGAACAGCCGTGGGCAGTAAACTTCGGAGTGAAATACACTATTGGTGTGAAGCCTGTTAAGGAGATAATAGTTGAAGTTGAAGAAGTCGCTATAACAGGGAATATAATAGGCAGAGTAACAGACAGGGTGACAGGCAAACCAATCCAGGCATCTATAGCGATAGCAGGAATGGAACCAGTAACAACCGACATTGACGGAAACTATACTATAAAGATTGAACCCGGAACATACAAGTTGGAGGCAGAAAGTGATGGATATGTCTCTGCTACAACAGAGGTTACAATAGAGAATGGTGAGATATTCAGGGTCAATTTCTTGCTTTCACCTACTTTTGTCATCCCGGAGGGGGGGCTTTCATTGGAGGAAATCACCTCACTGCACATACTATTTGACTTTGACAGGGCGACATTGACAGAAGAGGCAAAAATCATTCTTGACAAACTTGCCCTTACACTTATGCATAACCCGGGTCTCAGGGTCGAAATACAGGGTTATGCCTGCGAAATCGGTACAGAGGAATACAATTTAGATCTCTCTATAAGAAGGG
>Ga0210051_1006002_pt1 | contig 11498 bp, 12 predicted proteins | sample CryGey092014_all_FD_185464 | JGI IMG/M metagenome (GOLD analysis project Ga0210051, IMG submission 185464) | Groundwater microbial communities from aquifer - Crystal Geyser CG23_combo_of_CG06-09_8/20/14_all (SPAdes) (version 2) | ecosystem: Environmental > Aquatic > Deep subsurface > Groundwater...
TTCTTCTTTGATTCTTTTCAATACTTGTTCTTTTACATCGCTTGATATGCGATAGTTGTGTTTTGTGTTGCCCATATGCTTTTGATTATATCTGAGAATCTGTGTCTAGTATATGGGGTACCTGCCATGGAGTTAATCTTATTGAATGTGAGATAGAAAAGATTGACCAGGGGCGAGAATCTATCGAACTCATGTTATCTATCTTAGTGGATATACATAAGATAGATGAGAGTACCCCCAAACACGAAGACATAGCGAAATTTAAAAAAACAATTCAGGAATTGTATGAGCTAAGAGAAAAAAAACTCGAGGAACTTAGGGGGGCCAAACAGTCTCTCGAGAAAGCAAAAGCTCTTCCTGAATGAATTCCAATAAATGTCCCTTGTGATTAAATTTCACTCGGGGCATTTTTATTTTTCAAAGCTTCTTGTAGGAATTTTAAATCTCTTTGCTGAATAAACCTGCCTTCATAATCTTCCGGTTTATCATTCTTGACTTTTAAAATAGCTTCATCTAAAGATAGCCAAACAATTTGAAATCCATCGCTTAATTCCTCTTTGGTAAAATCAGGGTCGCCTTTTGCGGTTATTTTTCCTAGATAGCAATAGGATATTTGTTTCAAATTAAATTTGGAGCGATACTCAATGATTTCGCCCACTTCTCCGGTAATTTCCATTTCACATCCGGTTTCTTCTCTGACTTCCCTAAAAAGCGCTGTTAATTTATCTTCACCCTCATCAATACCTCCACCTGGAAGTTTGTGGTAATTATTTTTGGCAACAAAAAGCATGGGAATTAAATTGCTCTCATCAAAAATTACAGCCCTTGAAGCTTCTCTAAATTTTAAAGTTGATTCGTCGCTTGGCCACCTTTTATCTGCTATTTCTTTTAGTAGCTCCATTTCTTAAAATTGTCATCCTGAGTGAAGTCCCGAGTAATCGGGACGGAGTCGAAGGATCTAATTTAATAAATTTTAATTAGATTCCTCCACTTCGGTCGGAATGACAATTATTTAATTTTTTAAAAACTCCAGCGTCTCTTGGGCGCATTTTTCCCAGGAGAATTTTTGGAGCTGAAGCAGGCCTTTTTGAATAAGGTCATTTTTTAATTCCGGATTTTCCAAAACTTGCTTTATTTTTCGCGCTAAATCTTGCGCGTTATTGTTTTCAAAATATAAAGCGGCCTCGCCGGCCACTTCCGGCAAACTGGAATTTTTAGCGCAAACGACGGGAATTTTGGAGGCGAAAGCCTCCAAAATAGGCAATCCGAAGCCTTCATAAAGCGACGGGAAGGCAAAAACGCCGGCTCCCCTGAAAAGAACGCCTAAATCGGCAAAGCTAACTTTTCCGGGCAATTTTATTTTAGCGGAAAAACGGCTATTTTCCGCCTTTTTTAGAGTGTTTTCTGAAAGCCAAGCTTTTTCTCCGGCCAGGACCAGTTGACCCGAAAAAACACCGGATTCCTGCAAAATATCAAAAGCTTCAATTAATAAGCCGATATTTTTCCGGGGCTGGATAGCGCCGGTGTATAAAATATAATCCCCTTTTATCCCAAGCTTATTTTTAAGCGCTTGCTCTTCCTCCTGATTTCTAGTTTTAGCGAATATTTCTTGATCGAAGCCATGATAAATAACTTTGATTTTCTCTTCCAATATTTCCGGATAAAATTTCAAAATGTCTTTCTTGGTTGAATTGGAAATAGCGATGATTTTGTCCGAATGGCGGATGGCGTAATCCGAAAAATAATCAATTTTATAAAAATCTTTTATTTTAAAATCTTTGGGAAAATATTTAAACGCCAAATCGTGGATAGTGATAATGGTTTTGAGTTTTTTCCGGCGAAAAACGGGCAGAGCCTGAATCGGCATCCACAAAACATCCGGCTGGTCGCGCCAAATTTCAAAGGCGAAGCGGACTTGCGTCCAAAAAAAGGGCCAAGCTTTTTGTATAACGCGATAATTAGGGAAAATCGGCGGCGCCAGTTCCGGATTAAAGTCGCTTCTGTGGTAAAGCCAAAAATCATCAGCAGGACTGATATGGCCGAAATGTTTCAATAGATTCTGGATGTAAACGCGCGTGCCGTCGATCCGGGAAGAATCCAAATCGGCGGTTTGGATGGCGATTTTCATGAAATGATTATAGATTCAAATTTTTTAAATAATTTTTCAGTTTTTCTCCAATTTCCGGATGCTTTAATCCCATATGAATGGAAGCTTTCATAAAATTAAACTTATCGCCGGTATCCAGCCATTGTCCGTCTATTTCTTTGCCGTAAATCGGCCGGTTATTTTGCAGCATTAATTCAAAAGCATCGGCTAAGCGGATTTCTCCCGATTTTCCCGTTTTTATATTGGCCAGAATATCAAAAATTTCCGAAGTAATAATATATTTTCCCACCGCTACTAGGTTAGATTCGGTTTCTTCCGGCTGGGGTTTTTCCACAAATTTGGTTATTTTACAAACTCCGTTTTCTAATTTTTCTCCTTCTATCACTCCGAATTTAGAAACTTCTGCTTTTTCAATTTGACTTAATCCTACAATGCTCTCGCCGTATTTTTCATAAGTTTCTATCAGTTGTTTGGAAGCCGGAACTTGGCTGTCATAAAGACAATCGCCAAAAATAACCAAAACCGGTTCGCGATTGATAATATTGGTAGCCTGCAAGATGGCATGGCCGTCGCCTAAGGGCATTGATTGCCGAACATAAGAAAATTTAGCCAGACTGGAAATACCTTGGACGGCTTTAAGCAAGTCTTGCTTGTTTTTTTCCACTAAAGTTTTTTCCAATTCGAAAGAAACATCAAAATGATCCTCAATGGCTCTTTTACCCCGTCCGGTTACAAAAATAATTTCTTCTATTCCCGATGCCACGGCTTCTTCGACTAGATATTGAATAACAGGCTTGTCGACTATGGGCAGCATTTCTTTGGGTTGCGCTTTAGTGGCAGGCAGAAATCTGGTTCCAAATCCGGCTACGGGTAAAATAGCTTTTTTGATCTTCATGAGAGTTAGCTTTACTAATTACTAATTTTTTACGAATATACTAATAATTATTTTTTTAATTCGTATATTAGTACTTGATTCGTAATTAGTAAAGAAATTACTTATTGTTTATAACAGTTTTTTCCTGGCGATGGTTTTCAATTCCTCGTTGAATTCTAAAATAGCCTGATTGATCAATGGGTCGAATTTTTTGTAAAGTTTCTTGTTTTTGACGATATTGCCCGCTTCCAGCAGGGAGTCAAAAGTTCCCGCGTCCAGCCATTCTCCCTTGACTATTCCAACTTCTAATTTCTTTTTTTCCAAATAATAATTATGAAGCGATGTGATTTCTATTTCTCCCCTTTCTGAAGGCTGGACTTTTTTAGCTATTTCGGAAATTTGTTTATCATAGATATAGAATCCGGGAATAGCATAATCGCTTATCCATTTTTTGGGTTTCTCCACAATCTCCACGGCTTTATTATTTTTATCAAATCTCACCACTCCGGATCTTTCCGGATCTTTGACTTTTTTAGCAAAAATTTTTCCTCCGGATTTAAAATTTTTGATATCATTGGAAAAATCGTCTTCAAAGATGTTGTCTCCTAAAATCATAGCGACGTTATTTTGACCAATAAAATTTTCTCCTAAAATGAAAGCCTCTGCCAGGCCCTTGGGCACTTTTTGCACTTCGAAAAAAAGATGAACCCCGTAATTCTTCAATATCGATCCTAAAAGATTTAAAAATTGCCCGCTGTGTTCCGACGAGACGATGATTAAAATATCCCTGATGCCCGCTTTAATCAGCGTATTGAGCGGGTAAAAAATCATCTGCCTGTCGTAAACCGGTAATAATTGTTTAGAAGTGGTGGCGGTGAGCGGAAAAAGCCTTGTTGCCGTCCCGCCGGAGAGAATGATGCCTTTCATAAGATTTCTTTACTAATTACTAATATTGGTACTAATATACTAATTTTTATTTTAAATTAACTATTCTTTTATAGCGAATTCCATTTTTTGTAAAATAAATCAGTATACCTAGTTTTAAGTTTGCTGCTTTTAAATAAGAATATGTTTGGTCTATGTCTTTTTTGGAAAAATAATTTTTTTGTTTTAATTCTACTACTATCTTATCGAATACCAAAAAATCAAAAAAATAATAGCCAATCTCTTTTTCTTTATATTTAACCCTGGCTTTTAGTTGTTGCTTAAAGGGAATTTTGTTTTCAACAAACGTATTAGCAATGGCATTCTGATAAAAATTCTCTTTATGACCATAACCGATATTGTTAAAAATCTCAAAAATCAAACCAACAATTTTATAGCATTCATCTTTATAAATTAAATCATTTCTGATTGTCATTTATTAGTATATTCGTATTTGATTAGTAATTAGTAAAGATTGCGGTAAATTGGGAACTTCTTGCATAATCTTATCACTTCTTGATGAATTTTTTTCAGCATTTTCTTGTCCATCCGATTTTCAATCGCCTCTTTGATCCACTTGGCAATCATCTTAGTTTCTTTTTCTTTCATCCCGCGAGTAGTAATGGCCGGTACGCCGATTCTTATGCCGCTGGGATCCATGGGACCCCGGGGGTCATCCGGAATCATATTTTTATTCAAGGTGATTCCGATTTCATCCAAAACGACTTCCGCTTCTTTGCCGGAGACGCCTTTAGAGCCAAAAACATCCACTAAAACCATATGGTTGTCCGTGCCGCCAAACATTAATTTAAACTCGTATTTTCTCAATTCTTGCTCCAGAACTTTGGCGTTTTTGAGTATTTGCCTGGCGTAAATTTTAAAAGCCGGTTTTAGCGCTTCTCCAAAAGCGACGGCTTTGGCCGCGATATTATTTTCGTGCGGTCCGCCTTGAAATCCGGGGAAAGCCGCTTTATCAATAGCTTTGGCGAATTCCTTTTTGCATAAAATCATCCCGCCGCGCGGTCCGCGCAAAGTTTTGTGCGTGGTCGTGGTGACGATGTCAAAATACGGCACGGGATTGGGCAGCGCTTTTCCCGCGATCAGTCCGGCGATATGCGCGATGTCAAACATCGTTATGGCGCCAATTTTTTTGGCAATGTCTTGAAATTTTTTGTAATCCAGTTGCCGGGTGTAAGCGGAAAATCCGGCCAGAATCAATTTGGGTTTATATTTCCGGGCCATTTTTTCCAATTCCCTATAATCTATTTTTCCGGAAGTGTCGGTTTTATAGCGGATAAATTTGTAAATTTTAGCTGATAAAGTTACCGGATGGCCGTGCGTGAGATGCCCTCCATGGGAGAGATCCATGCCTAAAACCGTGTCTCCGGGCTTCAAAACAGCGCTGTAGGCGATCATATTGGCCGGAGCGCCAGATAACGGCTGAACATTCACATGTTCGGCTCCGAAGAGCTTTTTGGCCCTCTCGATAGCCAAGTTTTCCACTTGATCGGTATATTTTTGACCCGCGTAATAGCGATGTCCCGGGTAACCCTCGGAGTATTTATTAGTGAAAACCGAACCCAGAGCTTCCAGCACCGCCTCCGAAACATAGTTTTCGGATGCGATCAATTCCATCCCCTCTTGCTGGCGCTTAAGTTCTCCTTGGATAGCTTTATAAACTTGCGGGTCTTGTTTTTTGATATTTTTCATAGAATTTCTTTACGAATTACGAATTATTTACTAATATACGAATTTTTATTTTAAGTTGACTATTTAATAATCCTATGGCACTCGTCTTTATAAATTAGATCATTTCTCAATGGCATTTATTAGTATATTCGTATTTGATTAGTAATTAGTAAGGATTTTCTAAATATTCTTTTAGCGCTTCTTTCCAATCCCGGAGCGGATTCAATTTAGTATTCAGTAAAACGGAATAAGCGGGGCGCTTGGCGGGACGCGGAAATTCGCCAGAACTCACTGGAATAACCTTGACCTTAATCTTGGCCTGGCGATACAATTCTAGCGTGGCTTCATACCAGGTGCAAGGCCCGCTATTTACAATATGGTATATCCCAAAAGGCTTTTGAGATTCAAGAATTTCTTTGGTTTTTTGAGCTAAATCCGGGGCATAAGTAAAACAGCTTATCTCTTCGTCTACCGCTTTGACTTCTTGGTTTTTTTGTCCCAGTTCAAGCATCACATCAAAAAAACTTTTTTTCGCTCCCTCAATTTGAGCCGGTTTTCCGAAAAGCTTGGAAGTGCGGATTAAATAATATTTTTTGGCATTTTTAGTTATTTCTTTTTCTCCCATTAATTTGGATCGACCATAATTGGAAATGGGATTAGGCTTGGCATTTTCATCAAAGCCAATTTGCGGTTGAAAAGATTCGTGCAAATGGCAGGAACTGCAAGAATGCGAACAGCCTGTAGGCTCTGTAATATCTGGATTTCCATCAAAAACATAATCCGTGGAATAGTGGATTAAAACCGCGCCGATTTTTTTAGCGGTTTTGGCCAAATAGCCGGGAGCCAGACCGTTTATTTTTTTAGCCAAAGCCAGTTCCTTTTTATCTGCTTCGCATTTATCCACGGCGTTATAAGCGGCCGCGTTGATAATAATCGCCGGCCTAATCGCCTTAATTTTGCGATAAACCGCCGTTTCTTGGGTAATATCCAAATCTTCTTTATCCCACGCCAAAACTTTATAACCGCTGTCTTTTTTGAAGATTCTAACTAATTCCTGTCCCAGCATTCCTTTGGCGCCAAGGATTAAAATTTTCTTCTCAATCATAATAATTTAAATTTTATATTTTTATATTTACTCCCGTATACTGTAATACGGGAGTAAAAAATATCCTAATAATGTTTTTTTATGTATTAATTTTAGATTTGCGGTTCCTGATTTTCCATCCTCAATTTACAATCCATTCTTTCCATACTGTTTCGCGTAATATTTCTGATATTCCCCGCTTTTGATATTTTTCCACCAGCTCGGGTTATTTTTATACCACTCGATGGTTTTTTGCAGTCCGTCTGCGAAACTGGTTTGCGGTTGCCATTCCAATTTTTCCTGAATCTTGGAAAAATCAATAGAATAACGCTTATCGTGTCCCGGCCGGTCGGCCACATATTCAATCTGATCGTTCTTTCTGTCCATTAATTTCAGAATTTTTTGCGCGATTTCCAGATTGGTTTTTTCGCTCCGGCCTCCAATACAGTAAGTCTCCCCTATCCTTCCATTATGGATTATTAAATCAATCGCCGCGCAATGGTCTTCCACATACAGCCAGTCGCGGACATTCAGACCGTCGCCGTAAAGCGGAATTTTCTTGTTTTCCAATAAGTTAGTGATAATAAGCGGAATAAATTTTTCCGGAAATTGGTAAGGCCCGTAATTATTGGAACAATTGGAAATAGTGATTGGCAGGCCGAAAGTGTGGAAATAAGTCCGCACCAGGTGGTCGGAGGCTGCTTTAGAGGCGCTATAAGGGCTTCTGGGGTCATAAGGCGTCTTTTCGTTAAAGGACGGCCAATTAAGCTCCAGAGAGCCAAAAACCTCATCAGTGGAAATATGATGGAATCTTTTTAAACCATTATTTTTGGCTGATTCCAACAAGGTGTGGGTGCCGATAATATTAGTTCGAATAAAATCAGTAGAGTTTAAAATTGAACGATCGACATGCGACTCGGCGGCAAAATGAACAATCAGATCAATTTCCGGCATCAAACTATCCACTAATTTTCGGTCGCAAATATCGCCGTGGACAAATTTATAATTTGGGTTAGATTCGATATCTTTCAAATTTTCCGGATTGCCGGCGTAAGTTAAAAGATCCAGATTAATAATATGATAATCCGGCCCGCCTGCATTGCTATGCGAAGCATTGCGGGCAGGATATTTTTTAAGAATATAGCGGATAAAATTGCTGCCTATGAAACCTGCTCCTCCTGTAATCAATAATTTCATAAAGTATTTCTTAAGTAAGCTTTTTTATCTTCTCCGCTGTTTTTTTCATTTCTCCTTCCGGATAAGCTTTGGTTGGCCAAAAAACCGGCAAACCGTCGTTAGCGTATCTGGGAATCAGATGAATGTGGAAGTGCGGCACATCCAGCCCTATTACGGACACGGAAACATAATCCGCCTCAAGCGCTTGTTTGATTTTTATCATCAACTCTTTGGCTTTGACAAAACAATGTTTCAGAAGTTCATCCGGCACATCTGTCATTAAGGCGTGATGGGTTTTGGGGATAATCAAGGTATGGCCATAATTTACCGGCCGGATATCTAAAAAAGCCAAGATTTTTTCATCTTCGTATATTTTTTCGGCGGGAATTATTCCCGCGATGATTTGGCAAAAAATGCAGTTTTTCATAATTTGCAATTGCTTTTTCTCCCTTTGGAAAAGGGAGACGTCCGAAGGACAGAGGGATTTGTAAAGCTTAATGTAATTTCAAATCCCCCCCATAATCCCCCTTTTTCAAAGGGGGAGATTAGTTTATACAATTTTAAATGGCGAATTAGAGTCTTGTTCGTGGCGGATTTCGTCCACCGCTTCTTTTTTATCCGCGCCTTTGTATAATTTATCCGGCAAGTTGACGCAGTAAGCGTCAACGGCGGAAATATTTTTATAGCCGTGAACGACTCCGGGCGGAACAATAACGGAAGATGGATTCTTTTCTCCCACCGCTATTTTCAGATATTCGCCTTTAGTCGGGCTTTTTTTCCGATTATCCCACAAATGCAATTCAAAATCCCCCGGCCCCATAAAAACAAAAAAATCCGACTGCGCCGTATGCTCGTGCGGTCCGCGCACATATCCGGGACGGGTCACGCTCAAATAGCTCATAGCCGGATGAAAAGCGCCTTCATCTTCCCGGAAAATTTCTCCCAGCCAACCGCGCTCGTCGGAAAATTTGTCTATTTTTTTGACGATCAAATCCTTAATCATAGTTTAATGATAATACGAAATTGGATAAAATAAAAGAGCCCCTAATCCTCCAACCAGCAGACTTGGGACTCTCTAATTCTATTTAAGGATAAGTTTTTTATTTATTCCCCCACTATTTTTTCCGCAACTAGAGAAAAAGCATATTCTTGAGATTGGCCGTCTTTTCCGATAACGGTAACTTTAACAGGAATCTCCCCGACTCCGGATTGTTTCTGGATTTTCAACTGGTAATCATCCGGATTTATTTTATCCGATATTTTATATCTCAATTCCACGGTTTTAGTTTGACCCAAAGGCAAACCCATTAAAAAACCAAAAACTTGCTTGTTTAATTCTTTTCCGTAAACCGGCTTGTCGGCATTAAGCTGGCTTATAAGCCAGGATCCTTCCGGCGCATAAACGCGCAAGAAAGTCAGATAATCTTTCGTCATCCAATCTTTCTCTTTAGCTGTATGCGTGTAAGTTATTTTCAAAATAGCTTCAGGAACTGATTGGGAAAAATCCGCCGTATAATCGATCGACCGTTGAATAACGCGGTCGCTTTTTAGAGCGCCCATATTGGCATCCACCACCATCAAATAATCATTGGACCATTCCATATCTACTAATCCCGCCCAGCCGGCCGCGATAGCCTGTTTTTGCATTTCCGGATCTTTAAAATAAAGCTGGATGTCTTTATTTTTCAAGTCTTCTAGAATTATTTCCGCCAGTTTAGCTTTATCAGAAAGACTGAAAGAAGAAACTTTTTTGACTATTTCTTGACCTAAAAGGCCAAGAACCGCTTTTCTTTCCCCTATTTTAATATCTTGTTTATAAAAACCTTTTTCAACTTGATATTCTAAATCCACGATGGCATTTTCACTTTCATACGTTCCGGAAAATCCGGGAACTTCTACGGGTCCGGTAACTTTCAAAAAAGAAGACAAAACATTGGCATTGATAGCCACGATTCCGTCGAATTTTTCCTCTCCTTTGCCTATTTTATAGAATTCTTCGGCTTTTTCGGCATTGACCCAAAAATCGGGAGAAAAATTAGAGTCGCGCAATTTCCAAGAGCTCACTTTTAAAGTTTCTTTGATCGGATAGGGCGGCGCAATTCCATCAGGAATGCGAGCGTCAAAATTGGAAAGATCGTGGGTTTCCAGTTTAGTAACAGATCCATTTTTAGTTTTTAAAATTCCAAAAGATCCGATATAGCCTCCGCCCGGACGCAATTCCATATTATTCTGGAAAAGAATTAAAAAAGTTTTTTCCCGATCATCTTTTTTAGTCAGGTAATTGGCGAATTTAGAAAGAGCTACAAACTCCTTTCCATCTTGTTCTCCCCAAGGAAAAAGATTCACCATAGTTTCCAAAGTATCATATTTTTGATTGTATAATTGGCAAAAGAAATACCAGCCAATCAAAAAAATGGCGGAAACAGACCAAAAAATTATCCAAAATTTTAGCGAATATTTTTTAGTCATAAAGTTTTTAAGATTAAAATTATAATTTTCCGCCCAGAAGTTTATTTAAGCGATCTTTAACCTCTTGCGAAGTGGCTTCCGGGAAAACAACCGTTTTTTCTTCGGGAAAAATATCCGCTTTTTCCAGTTTCTCTTTTTTGGCCGGAATCGGCAAATTTTCCGGCGGAGCCGCTTGGCGGGAAAAAGAAGCGAAGTAATCTTCTTCCGGCATGGCAGACAGTTCCTCTTTTGGAGGAAAACTATTTGTTTCTTCGGTTATCGGATTAATTTCAAAATAATTTTTATTTGCTGAATTATCCGGGGTTGTATTTTCCGAAAAAATATTTATCTTAGCGGTTTCTTCCGTAAAGTAGAAAAAACCCACGGAACCAATTATGCCGATCAAAAAAGCCAAAAGTGAATTTAAAAGCACATTGGGACGAGCTTGATTTTGACTGGTAATCGGTCCGTCAATAGCGTTGACAACGATTTTTTCTCCCCCGCCATGATATTTTCCATTGTTAGTGGAAAGATTCCAGGTGATAGCCTGCACGATTTTTTCCGCTTCCTTGCGGGAAAGATCGAAAACGCTGATTTCCAGTATGCCGGTGTTGTTGATTTTTTTGACTTTGACGTCTTTTTCCCATTCTTTTTTTCTGTCTTCTTTGTCAGCGGAAAATCTCCGGCTGATATTCAAGGGAGATCCGATAACATCATTGATAAAAGAATCGGAATAAATGACTTTGGAAAAAATATCGCTTAAATATTCCGCCGATTTGGCGGCGGAAAAAGCATCCACTTTATCCTCCGGCTGTTTTTGGATCACTAAAATACTCATGTCCGATTCGTATTTTGGAGTCAAAAAAGCAGACACGGCAAAAACCAGGGCGGTCAGCAAAAAAGTGACCAAAAAAGTAGTTTGCCAATGATTTTTAATAATTTGAATTAATTTTTCCATAAAAGTTTAAGCTGATTTAAACTGTTAATTAAGCGTTTTTTTGAAAGTTCAAGAGCTTTCAATCAAACACTACATGTTAGCATAAAAGGAAAAACTTGTCAAGTGCCATTGCCTACATTCTACCCACAAGTGCAACATTGGGATGAAAAAGAAACTGCAATCGGTATAATGGATAATACGCTAATATTACCATTAACCGATAAAGAAATGTTCTACAATCATATCGCCGCTTCCCAGC
>Ga0210051_1006004_pt1 | contig 11498 bp, 13 predicted proteins | sample CryGey092014_all_FD_185464 | JGI IMG/M metagenome (GOLD analysis project Ga0210051, IMG submission 185464) | Groundwater microbial communities from aquifer - Crystal Geyser CG23_combo_of_CG06-09_8/20/14_all (SPAdes) (version 2) | ecosystem: Environmental > Aquatic > Deep subsurface > Groundwater...
TGATACCGATGCCGCAAAACTTATGTTCGAATACAGTATTTTTAATAAAGATACAAAAGATCTTATTGATTCCGCAAAAAGTATTCAGGTGTTTTTAAATATGAATCGTGAACTGATGTTAACTTTTCCCGAATTCTTTATTAATTGGAAAAAAATGGGATTAATCAGAGTCTGTCCGTAATGTCGGCGTTTTAAATTATTTTAGAATTAAGAATTTAGATTTTTGATTAATTATTAGGGTTTTAAATCTTAAATTGGAACGAATTATAAACTTTATGGACAAACTCTAATTAGAGTTTGTCCATAATGTTAGGTATTTTTGAAAGTTTAAAAGTTTTTTGTCCGCTTGTTAAATAAGTATAATCAATATTTATTATTTCAAAAAAAGGTATTTAACAGGGTGAATAGTTGATTGTTTAACAACGAACTACAAACTATAAACAAAAAAAATAAGGATTGACTTTACAGACAGACACTTTATCCACAGGTGATAATGAAAAACGCATATTTTATTGCAGATAATATAATTTCTTCGCTGGGTTTTAATACTGCCGAAAATATTGCCGCAATTGAAAAACAAATATCAGGAATTACTCTAATTTACAATGTGCAATTATCGGCTCAATCGTTTTATGGTTCGCAGGTAAATTCTGAAAGATTAAAAAACGAATTTCAAAAACATGCTGACCCAAATGAATTTACAAGATTTGAACAATTCTGCATAATTTCCATTTCCGATGCTTTAAAAAATTCAAAAATTGATATAACAAATCGCAATACACTTCTAATTTTATCAACCACAAAGGGCAACATAGAGTTATTAAATGAAAACCGGCTCCCCGAAATTTCCCGTGAACGTGTGTTTTTATGGAAAACAGCCGAAGAAATTCAAAACTATTTTAAACTTAAAAATACTCCTTTGGTTTTGTCAAATGCTTGTATTTCGGGAGTTGTAGCAATAATTACCGCAGCAAGATTAATTGAGCGGGAAAAATACAAAAATGTAATTGTGTGCGGTGCCGATATTCTTACAAAATTTGTTATTTCAGGTTTTCAATCATTTTTAGCGTTAAGTTCTTTACCATGTAAACCATTTGATAAAAACCGCAACGGGCTTAATTTAGGCGAAGGCTGCGGAACTGTAATTTTATCATCTGAACCAAATCAATGTCCTGTAAATAACATCGTGTACTGTGGAGGTTCAATTAGTAATGATGCCAGTCATATTTCAGGTCCTTCCCGCACAGGTGAGGGCTTATATCTTGCAATGAAAAAAACCGCCGAGCAAAGCCGGAAAAAATTAAAAGATGAAATCGGTTTTATTTCAGTTCACGGAACAGCAACTCCTTTTAACGATGAAATGGAAGCAATTGCATTTAAAAAAATGGGTTATTCCCAAATTCCTTTAGTCGGATTAAAAGGCTATTTCGGACATACACTTGGTGCTGCCGGTGTTATTGAAACAATTGCAGCAATGCACTCTTTAAAAAGGGGGATTCTTCATGCAACAGTTGGGTTTGAAAATTCCGGCGTTTCGGTTCCCATTAATGTAATATCTAAAACAACAGAAAAAGAAATAAATTCTTGTTTAAAAGTGGCTTCAGGATTTGGTGGCTGTAATGCCGCCGCAATTTTCGCGAAAATATGACAAAACAATTAATCATATCAAAATATTGTAAAATTATTGATAATATGATATTTGTTAATGGGAAACTTGTTTTTTCATTAAAAAAAAATATTCAATTTTCCACGTTTGTGAAAGCAGCTTACCGGTATAATAATATGACATATCCAAAATTTTTTAAAATGGATAATCTTTCAAAATTGGGATTAATAACCGCTGAATTTTTATCTGATGAATTTAAAACAAAAAATGTTTTGGGTGAAGAAATTGGTATAATTCTTTCAAATTCAACTTCTTCGCTGGATACCGATAACAACTATCAAAAAACTATTTCAAATAACTCTGATTATTTCCCAAGCCCGTCACTGTTTGTTTATACTTTACCAAATATTGTTACAGGTGAAATATGTATAAAACATAAAATTCTTGGTGAAAGTGTTTTTTTTGTTTCAAAAAGCTTTGATGCCGGATATATTCATACCTTGGTTAGTGATTTAATTTTAAACCAAGGCATTAAAATTGTTCTTGCAGGATGGGTAGAGTACCTTGATAATGAATATGTATCCTCACTTTGTATAGTAAAAAACATTTCCGAAAAGGCGGAGATTACAAAGGAAATTATTAATTTTACAATTGAAAATCTGAAAAAAATTATTACCGGTTAAGAAATATAAAGAATGATGGTAGAATTAATTGAAAAACTTAAAATAGATATTATTGAGGCTTTAAATCTTGAAGATGTTAAACCTGCCGATATTGATGCTGATGCTCCATTATTTATGGATGGACTTAGTCTTGATTCAATTGATGCCTTAGAACTTATAGTGTTATTAGAAAAAAAATACGGCAGCAAAATTCAAACTGCCGAAGAAGGTAAAAAAATACTTTATTCAATTCGCACTATGGCTGATTTTATTTCAAATCATCAGAAAAATAAGTGACTATAAAAATATTTGTTACCGGAACGGGAATTATCTCTGCCATTGGCAACAATGAAAGGGAAGTGCTGGAATCTGTTAAAACCGGAAAATCAGGAATAGGTATTTCAAAATTATTGCAAACAATATACAGTAAAGAGATTCCCGTGGGAGAAGTTCAGTGTAACAATAAAGAACTTTCAGATTTAGCCAAAATTTCTAACAAATTGCCAAACTCCCGCACTTCACTGCTTGGAATTATTGCCGCTAAAGAAGCTGTTTTAAATGCCGGAATTAAAGATATTAACGAGTACAGAACAGGTTTAATTTCTGCTACAACCATAGGCGGCATGGACAAAAGTGAACATTTTTACAGAAATTTTCGGAAAGATAAAACAAAAGGGAAATTACGATATATTTCAACCCACGATTGCGGTGAAAGCACTCAAAAAATTGCAAAAGAACTTAATATTCATGGTTTTTATACAACAATAAACACTGCATGCTCATCATCGGCAAATGCTGTAATGCTTGGTGCAAGATTGATTCGTAACGGTTTTGCCGACAGAATTATTGCAGGAGGTACAGATGCGCTTTGCCTGTTTACTTTAAACGGATTTAATTCGTTAATGATTTTAGACCACAACCTTTGTAAGCCGTTTGACGAAACCCGTAACGGACTTAACATTGGCGAGGGTGCAGGATATATTGTTATGGAATCTGAAGATTGTATCAAAAAATCAGGAAAATTGCCACTGGCAGAACTTACAGGTTACGGAAATGCCTGTGATGCTTATCATCAAACAGCTTCATCACCCGAAGGAGAGGGAGCGTATTTAGCAATGTCAAAGGCATTTGCATCAGGAGATATTAAACCCGAAATGATTGATTATATTAATGCTCACGGAACAGGCACAACAAATAACGACCTTTCCGAAGGAATTGCTCTGCAAAGAATTTTCGGAAATAATGTTCCGTATTTTAGCTCAACAAAATCGGCTACGGGTCACACTTTAGGTGCATCGGGAGGAATTCAAGCCGTGTTAAGCATAATGGCAATCCGTAATAAAATTATTTTTCAGTCGTTGAATTTTAATCAGCAAATGAAAGAATTAACAATTTGCCCCGTACAACAAAGAATTGATAATTTTAATGTAAAACATGTTCTTTCCAATTCATTTGGTTTTGGCGGAAATAATACATCTTTAATATTTTCGGCAGTATAATATGGAAATATTTATTAAAGGCACAAACAGCATTTCACCGGCTGGAAATTTTGGTAACATTACTCATGTTCCCGAAATTAAATTTATTGATGGTTTGCTGAAATACTATTCTTGTGTTGAGCCAGTTTATAAAGAAATTATAAATCCTGTTTTGCTTCGCCGAATGAGCCGCACTATGAAAATAAGTATTGTTTCGGCAATGTTATGTTTAAAAGATGCAGGTGTTGAAATTCCCGATGCAATTATTGCCGGAACGGGTATGGGTTGTGTTGAAGATAGCGATAAATTTCTTTCGTTGTTAATTGAAAATGAGGAAAGAATGTTAAACCCCACTCCTTTCATTTATTCAACACATAACACAATTAGTTCACAAATTGCAATTATGCTTAAATGCCACGGGTACAACAGTACGTATGCCGGACGTGGAGCTTGTTTTGAGACTTCAATACTTGATGCCTTAATGTTACTTTCCGATGGCAATGCTTCAAATGTTTTGGTTGGCGCTTATGACGAACTAATTGCCAATCAAATAAGAATTTTGTATCGCATGGGTTTGTTCAGAGAAACAAAGGAATCAAATTCAAATGAAATTTCGGGAAATCATCCGGGTGAAGAAGCTGCTTTTTTTGTTTTGTCTGCAAAACCATCCGGAAAAGATTATGCTAAAATATCAGGAATGTCAGTATTCAGCGAAAATGAACCTTTAAGCGAAAGCATTACAGGGTTTTTGAAAAAACATTTTATTTCTTTTGAAAATATAAATTCAGTTATGTTTGGTAATCTGCATAACAATATACAATCAGGTTTTTATAAAAAAATTGTTACTTTGTTTCCCGCCTTCACAAATTTATTATGGTTTAAGCATTTGTGCGGCGAATATATGACTTCTTCGGCTTTTGCATTGTGGCTTGGTGCAAATTGTTTAAAAACACAACAAATTCCGGAAATCGCTTTTTTACGAAAAACGAATAATTTACCTGCTAAAAATATGCTTATAATAAACAATTTATCAGGTAATCAATTTGCAATATTCTTACTAACAAAATGATTAATTTTTCCAAATATTGCATATTATTTCTTGTACTGGCAATTCCTTTAATTATCTCATATTTTTATATGTCTCGTAGTTTGTTATGGATTGTTTTATATTTTTTGTTTTTTTTAACAGGTTTGGTTTTTGGCTCAATAAATATTTGCTCATGTTTTTACATAAAAACAATGTGCAAAGGGAATTCCGATATAAATGCAATTTCATTAACTTTTGATGACGGTCCCGACCAAAACATTACCCCAAAAGTTCTTAAAATCTTAAAAAAACATAATGTAAAAGCGTGTTTTTTTTGTATCGGTAAAAACGCCGGAACAAATAAAGAATTGTTAAAACAAATTAATGAAGAAGGACACATTATTGGTAATCATGGTTATTCGCATTCCTTATGGTTTGATTTATTTTCACTAAAAAAAATGAAGAGTGAAATTTTAAATGCCGATAATTTAATTTTTGATATAATAAATAAAAGAACAAAATTCTTTCGCCCTCCTTATGGTGTAACAAATCCCACATTGGCAAAAGTGATAAAAACTACCGGTTTAATTTCTGTGGGATGGTCGCTGCGTTCTTTAGATACAACCGCAAAAGGAAATACAGGGAAAATTCTGAAAAGACTGGAAAAAATAAAAGCAGGCGATATTGTTCTTTTTCACGATAATATTTCAGAAATACCCGAAATATTGGAAAAATTTATAGAACTTGTAAAATTTAAAAATATAAAATTTGCACGTTTAGATGATTTGTTAAACTGTAAAGCGTATGAGTAAAAAAAATATATTTTCAGTCTTAATTTTCTTTGTTTTTATTGATTTAGCGGGATTTTCACAAACTGCTTTCACTGCTATGAAAAATCCCGAAGCATTTAAAACAAAGTTTAATGAAATATCGGAATCTACGATTTCTATTGAAAATGATTTTATTCAAAATAAAAACCTTAGTATATTAGCAAAACCAATTGTATCTGAAGGAAAATTTTATTATAAGAAAGAAAACAAAGTGCGTTGGGAGTATTCCGAACCATACTTTTATCTAATTATTATTCAGGGGAATAAATTGTACGTTAAAGATAAAAATAATCAAAAACAGTACGACACTCAATCAAATAAAATGTTTCAGGAACTTAATAAGTTTTTGGTTGGCTGCATAAATGGCGACATTTTAAATAAAACCGGCAATTATAAAATTGAGTTTAAAGAAAACAACGAGCAATTTTATGTTATTTTAGTTCCCAATGACCCAAAAATGAAGCAAATGTTAAATGAAATTCATATTTATTTTGATAAAAAAAATTACTCCGTAGTACAACTAAAAATGGTTGAACAAGACGGTGATTTTACAAATATCGAATTTTTCAATAAAAAAATAAACGGCAATATTTCCGATGAAAAATTTAATTTTAATTAGTTTACTCGTTTTTATATTAAATAGTTGTACGCTCTTTTTGTTTAATTTCCATAACAACCTTCACAAAGAAACATTACCTGTTAAAAACATAAATTCATATTTCAGCAACTCCGACAGTTCATATTTGTATCAGGCAGAGATTTGGTTTATGAAAAATTATTACAGCGGGTTAATGGTAATTAAACCTCAGAATGACAGTCTTACAAGAGTAGTTTTTATTACAGAAACGGGAATAAAGATTTTCGATTTTGAAATTCGTAATCCATTACTTTTCAAAAAATTCTACAAAATAAATTACATTATTGAGCCGATGTCGCGAAGAATAATTTGCAATACTTTGGCTAACGATATCGGATTGTTATGCCAGAATGGTAATGTTAAATTTATTGATGCTTTTAATGATGACGACAAAACAATTTTTCGAATTCACAACCGTTGCAAACGCTATTTGTATGTATATAATCAGAATGACTATGGGTATAACATAATTCACGTAAATTCCATTTTTTCGAGAAAAGCCGAAGTGATTTTTTATGGTATAAATAATTTTGCACCCGACTCAATAAAAATTCAACATTTCGGAAAAAATTTGAATTATATTTTCAGACGAATAAAACAATAGGAAAATGCTTACGGGAAGTTTATTTAATATTATTCAAAACGCAAAAAAAACTGAAAGCGAATATAATATTAGTTTCAGTTGCAACCCGAATCATCCGATTTTTGAAGGGCATTTTCCGGGCGAGCCTATACTTCCTGGCGTGTGTATGGTTCAATTTGTTAGAGAAAGTCTTGAAATAATTCTAAACCAAAAACTCAACTTAAACTCGGCAAAAACTATAAAATTTATTCACATAATTGACCCGCGAAAAGAACAAATTTTGATTTTAGAAATTAAAACAAATAAAACCGTTGATGGATTGATTGAAACAAAAGCCATAATTAAAAACGAAACAACAGTTTTTTTTCAAATGAGAGGGGTTTATACTTTGAACGGTCATAATTTACGTTTCCTGAACAAGTGGCACTAAGCAGCGGCAGTTGGCAGCAGCAGTAGGCAGCAGTACTGCCTCCTGCCAAGTGCCAACTGCCGCTATCTTCTGCCTGCTTTGATAAGTAAGTTGTGCCCGATTGTAGTATCTCAAGGAGAATTGTTGAATAAAATCAACATAGATTTTCACGGTAATATATGATACCAACCCGCTAACAAGATGCTGTTTTTAGCCAACGAGCAAGAATCTTAGACTGACAAAAAGAGCAAAAGAGAGATTGCTTCAGTCGTGCCTCCTTCGCAATAACGGCATTGTGTTATGAATTACGAATGCTTCGCTCCAAACTCACTGCCTGTCATTTCGAGCCCTGAACTTGTTTCAGGGGAAGCAATCTCCGCATCACCCAAAACCCCGCTATCTTGTTAGCAGTTTGTTATGAGTAACGGGTGACTTGTCATGAAATAGGTTTACAATAAATTTGAAGACAAATGGACAGACACTATTTATTTTTTGCCGCAGTTTTTGCAGCATCAACCTTAAATGTTGCTTTTTGCGTAACTAATGGTTTTGCTGTTGATTCTGAAAATGAATCTTTCCAAACAATATTCATTGTTGTAAATTGCATATCGGTGATTTTGGCAGGAATTTGAAATTCTACCAAAAATTTAGATTCATCGCCTGACAACATTATATTGTCTTTTGATTTTAGGTTTACAGTAGCAAATTCCTTTCCATCGGGCAATTTTACAACACATTTAGCAGGATTACTGAAACCAATTTTTGAACCATTGTATTTGCAACTGAACTTTGCCCATGTACTTTGAGTTTCCTGTTTAGTGTCAAGCAAAGCACACGAAAACTGACCGGCTGTAAAATCTTTTGCATTTGGCGGAAGTTGAAAATCGGGAGCGTTAAAAACATTTTCGCCAACAATAATTTTATAAATTCCTTTAACAGATACTTCAAAATTATCAACATGAAAATTTTCGGTTCCTTCAAATTCTATAACTTTTGATTTTTTAGAAAACGGGTCAATAAATACAGGTTTTTCAACAGCTTTGCTGCTTATATCGCCGGAAGTAAAAACACATTCTTCACCTTTAAAAAGCAAATAATCGGCGGTTTTATTTGTTATAATAATTTTGAATTTTGCATATTTCACAGTTGAAACAACATCTTCAATGCTAATAATATATTCACCCGTTTCAATTTTTGGTATTTCGTTGTAAACGTTTACATGTTTTGGGTCGGTGGTACCGGTTTGCCCGAAACAGGAAATTGCAATAACCGAAAAAAACAGAACGAACGATTGTTTTATAAATGTTTTCATATTTCATTTTTTTTACAAAGGTAATAAAATTCTATAAAAAAATTTAATTTTAGTGATTTTACAATATTAATTCTTTGATTCCCTGTCGCACAATATTTATTTCTCCACCTGTACAATCCACAATTGTTGATGCTACATTTTTTCCGAAGCCGCCATCAATAACTAAATCCACTTTGTCTTTGTAGCGTTCGTAAATTAATTCGGGGTCGGTGGTATATTCAATAATTTCGTCGTCGTCAATTACCGAAGTAGTAAAAATCGGATGTCCTAATTCTCTAACAATTTCCAAAGCAATAGAATTATCGGGAATTCTTATACCGACAGTTTTTTTCTTATTCATTTTAAACATCTTTGGAACGTTACTGTTTGCTTCCAAAATAAAAGTAAAAGGTCCTGGAAGATTTTTCTTCATTACTTTAAATATGGGGTTTTCGAGTTGTTTTGTGTAGTCGCTTATATGGCTTAAATCGTGGCAAATAAGACTAAAATATGCTTTATTGGGGTCTAAATGCTTAATTTGTGCAATACGCTCTGCTGCTTTTGAAGAATATATATCACATCCTATTCCGTAAATAGTATCGGTTGGATAAATAATTATACCATCATTTTTTAAAATCTTTATTACTTTCTGAATTTCTTTAATATTAGGGTTCTCGGGGAAAATTTTTATAATCATATTTTTAATTTAAAAAGTTTAAAATTACTTTAAATTCATTATTCTTCAAAATTAAAAGTTATAAAGTCAGATATCCTTACCTGTCGTAAACTAAAATCACAATGGTTTCCAAATTCAAAGCTCCAAAAACTTTTGGAAAGTTCTATATTAGGAGTATTGGTAATTTGGAATCTGAAATTTATACTTTCTATATACCAAGGTTTTTAAATTCCTATATCTTGCCCAAATAATTCTTCTTGTGTCGTAATTTTTTCCTGTAAAGATAATACAAATTATATTTTACTCACACCCTTTTATAAAGAACCATATAAAGGATATGAATGGTGCAGTATAAGACCAAAAACTATTTATTAAATAATTTGTAATTTTGCACTATGAATAACGCTGAATTACAGTGAAACAAAAAAACATTTCCATTCCTTTTACAGAATATTCTGGTGAAGCCGAATTGCCCGAAAACATTAAGAAATTAGTGGTTGAGGCTAAAAAATCTGCCGCAAATGCTTACGCACCTTATTCAAAATTTAAAGTAGGTACAGCGGTTTTGCTTGCAAATGGTAAAATTGTTACAGGAAATAATCAGGAAAATTCTGCCTATCCTTCGGGTTTGTGTGCCGAACGTGTAGCAATATTTTATGCCAATGCCCAATATCCCAACGTTGCTATTAAAACAATTGTTATTGTAGCTTTTCAGCAGAATGATGAAGTGGAACATCCTGTATATCCGTGTGGTGCATGCCGTCAGGTAATTCTTGAGAGCCAGGGGAAACAAACTTCTCCTATCAAACTTTTTTTTATTAGTAAGGAAAAAATTCACAGCGTAGAAAATGCTTCCTATTTGCTTCCACTTGAGTTTGATAAAGAATCTTTAAACAGATAAACCGTTCATAGTTTATATACTGAAAACGTGATAAATCCGTACACTTTATAACAGGTATAAGGATATAAAGGTATATAAGGTAAAAACTCAAAGGTAAAAACTTAAAGATAAAAGAATGGAATCATTTTTTTCTTTTTCCTTTTATCTTGGGGCTTTGAGTTTTATTCCCCTATACCATATACCTTTTTTATTTTATTAACAAATGTATAAATTTACTCCGTTTCAAGTATAGTTCGTTGTTCAATTGTTCGTTCAACTTTACAAATTTAACTTCTACGGTTTTAGGAAACTTTTTATTTCCGCCAGATATTTTTCTTTGTCAACCGAAAGATTATTATCGCCGTTACTGTTTTTTACAACATAAATAAAAGAAATACCACTTCTTATTTTCATTAATTCTTTAATATCTTTTGGAGTATAAACTAAATCTTTATCGCCAACAATATAAAAAATTCCACTAAGTTGAGCACCTTTACTTTCGAGTGCATATTTTGGTTCACACTCAACTTTATTGTACCCGAGAGGCACAAGAACATCAATATTTTTAGCTTCTTTGATGCGGGTTTTGGCAAGTTCAAAAGTAGTATATGGTGAATCGGCTATAATAGTTCCTAAATTACGGTTAGCACCAACAGCAATTGATAATCCTGCTCCAATGCCAATTCCATATAAATGAATTTTTGGAATACTTGTTTTTTCTTTTTTAATATAATCAACTACTGCATTCAAATCTTTTTGAAACTGGGAATAAATGTAAAAATTCGGTTTAATTTCAAAATCGCTGCTTGTTCCAAAACCACGGTAATCATAAGCAAGAACATGGTATTGGAGCGATAAAAAAACACTTACCTGTTCAATTAAATCAGACATATTTCCATTACCATCATCACTTAAAACCATTATTTTATAAGAAGTTTGGCTTGAAGGAAAATACCAGGCATTCAGCAACATGCCATCATCGGTTTTAATTTTTATTTCTTCGTAATTCATTCCGAAATCTGATGGTTTAACCAAATATGTACGAACCGGATTTAGGGCATTTGCATAGTTTGTTTGTAATAAAGCTAATGTAAATAATAAGGCAAGTATCTTTTTCATAATTCTAAATTTTAAATATTGGCATAAAGGTAAAAAAATAAAAGTAATCAATATTACTTTTTTAAATAAAATTATAAAAAAAAATTGTACAATGTTTTATTTCAGAATATAACAATTTGTAGTTTAATTAGAGTCTGTCCGTAATATCAATCTTTTTCATTTTAAGAAATATGGTATAAGGAAATAGGGAATAAAGCGAACCCCTTATACCCTAATGGCACTAATATTAGAAAAATGAATAACGAACAATAGAACAACGAATTTCGAATTTCGAAGTTCACCCCGTTGGATAATCGCATT
>Ga0210051_1006008_pt1 | contig 11493 bp, 19 predicted proteins | sample CryGey092014_all_FD_185464 | JGI IMG/M metagenome (GOLD analysis project Ga0210051, IMG submission 185464) | Groundwater microbial communities from aquifer - Crystal Geyser CG23_combo_of_CG06-09_8/20/14_all (SPAdes) (version 2) | ecosystem: Environmental > Aquatic > Deep subsurface > Groundwater...
TTGTGTCTATTCTATTTGGGCTTGATGATGACAGCGTTAAAAAATTTAATTTAAATAAAAGATGGAAAAGGGCGCTATGGTTGATGAGTGGCTTTGCCTTTATTCCTGTTATTGTTTTTATTTTTCGAATGCCCTTTTTTGTTTTCGGACAGATAAAGAAATTTATCACAGGGAAAGAATAGAATAGGAGGAATTTATATATGTCAGGATATTTTGATTGGCACGCAAATCAGTTAAGGCGTAATCCCGGCGCGATCCTTGAGATAGAGGAGGAGGTATGGGCTGACGTCTTGAGAACAATAAATATGAGTGGTTTCCCAAAGAAATACAGACTTACCGCCCTCAAAATGAAAGAAATGTATATGTTTAATTCGACATATGAAGACGAATTTACCGTGTTTCAAAAAGATACTCATACAAAAAATAGACAGAGCCTTTTTATAGAAAAAATGCATGATCTGTTCCATGAAGTAAGGGAATTTGCGGAGAGAAAGAGAATGCGAAACAGACAAAAATACAGTTATGACTGGGATAATGTGACTTTTAAGCCTATAGAGGAATATCTCCCCTGAGAGAAGTTGAATTACTAAACTAACTAAGCTTACTAAGCTTAGTTAGTTTACCCAAGCTTCCGGGCTATGGCATCAATAATCCAATCGTGCAGTGATACATCATCTTGCTGAGCACTAGTTCTTGCTGCCGACCAGAGAGATTTCTGTATCCTAAGTAAAAAGGTTTTGTGCTCAGTCTCTTTTGTTAGATTTTTATCCGAGGCGGCGCCGTGGATAAATTTCTCAATGTCTTTTTCTTTTTTAGGCTTTACTGTCATAACCATTTTTCTTTTACCCCTTTCCATAGATTTTTTATTTCAGCAGCTGCCTTCCCGGCCGGCTCGTATTCAGATACTCCCTTGCCCTCGGTTATGGCGCGCTTAAAAGCGATCCGCTGGCATATCTCTGTATCCAATATAGGCAGCTTAAACTCCTGTAGGGCTTCCAGAGCGTCTTTGGCGATAGTGGTATTACGGTTCACCTGGTTTAGCAGTAGGACCGCTTTAATGTCCATAAGACTACGCGCCTCTTCTAGTATCTCTATTGTCTTGGCTGTTGCCCAGATATCATATTGTGACGGCAATACAGGAATAAGAAGGAGAGGGCGGGCGCTTAATATAGCGCTGCGCAGTGTTGCGCTGTCACGGCCGCCGGCATCGATGAAGATATAATCAAAATCGGTAAATGATCCAATATCTTTGTGAATGGTATTTTTTGCGATGCTGACGGCCTGAAATTGTGTGAGAGTTTCGTTTTCGGCCCTGGCAGATCTAAAGTTAAGAGAGCTCTGCTGCTCGTCCGCATCTATTAGCAGGACCTTTTTCTTTTCCCTGGCTGCCTCGACCGCCAAATTACATGCTATTGTGGACTTCCCGGGGCCGCCTTTGCTATTCGCTATTACGATTACCTTTGAGCGCTTACTCATATAACTAAGCTTACTAAGCTTAGTTAGTATTGTCAAGGGGGATAGTAAAAGAGGATCCTATTCTTGGTGTAAATCGTGGCACATTGCCGTACGCTTGACAACAATTATAACGATATGTGTTATACTGGTATAAAGTGATTAGGTCATTTAACAACAGGGAGACCGAACACCTCTACACAATAGGAAAGAGTAAAAAATTTCCTTTAGGTGTTTGTAAGGTTGCAATCCGGAAGCTGGATTATTTAAATGCAATTATAAGGTTAGACGATCTCAAAAGACCGCCAGCCAATAGGCTTGAGGCGTTAAAAGGCAAGCATAAGGGCAAACATAGTATCAGAATAAATGACCAGTATAGAATAGTTTTTAAATGGCATGATCATGATGTTTATGAAGTAGAAATAACCGATTATCACTGAAAAGGAGGGGAAAATATGTTTAATATTAAAAGGGAGCCAACTCACCCGGGCGATATTTTATTGCATGAGTTTATGGAGCCGTTGGAAATATCCCAGACTCAGCTTGCTAAAGATATTGATACCACATTCAGAACGATAAATGAAATTATAAACCATAAAAGGGGTATAAGTCCTAAAATGGCGATTAGACTTGCAAGGTATTTTGGCACATCAGAGGAATTATGGCTTAACTTGCAAACACAGTATGAGCTTTATAAAATCAAGGTTAAAAAGGAAAAGGCATTGGAAAGAGTGAGGGCATATACGGAACTGCATCCTGTTATGGTTTAAATTTTAATGAGGGGTTAGAACACCTGAGGCACACAAAGACCTTGCAATAAAGGCGGCGGAAGTTGGGGTAAGCCTAAACCGGCTTGCTGCCGCTAAATTGAGCCGCTGAAATTTTGTGTGATTTTGCGAAAAGCTTATTACTAAGCTTACTTAGCTTAGTAAGCTTAGTAAGGGTCGCATCAAAAACTTTATACGTATAAAGTTTAGAACCTGCAGAACCTGAAATTGCAATCTGATTATAAAAGTTTAGATGCCTAAACTATACTATTAGGTTATGATTACTAACTATTACTAACTACCTTAATCACACCGTATTTACACCTTAATTACACCCCAATTAAAAAAATGCCAATAAAAACAATAAGTTAAACACGCCGAAAGATGGCGGAGCAGGCAAGAATGTGAGGGGTGGAAGCAAGAGAAGGCGGGCGCATAGGTTGGTCCCGGCAATGATATTGACATGATACTATTATTGATACTATAATTTAAGCAATGAGTAAGGTCGCTGAGATAGTTATGCAGATGAAGACCACTCCGCAGAATATACGGTTTTCTGATTTATCTATTGTTTGTGATTATTATTTTGGAGCGGGCCGTCAAAAAGGAAGCAGCCATAGGATATATAAAACACCGTGGCAGGGAGATCCACGGATTAATATTCAAAACAATAAAGGGAAGGCTAAAGCATATCAAGTGAAACAGGTACTTAAAGCTATTGAACTTTTGGAGGTGAATTATGGGAATAAAAAATGACCACTATACTTATAGAGTAACATGGTCAGTAGAGGATAATGAGTATGTTGGGTTATGCGCTGAATTTCCGAGCCTTAGCTGGTTGGCAAAAACACCTGAAGATGCCTTGAAGGGTATTCGCAAGGTTGTTGCTGAAGTTATAGAGGATATGAAAAGAACTGGCGAGGATATTCCTGAACCTATAGCAAATCGTCGTTACAGCGGAAAATTTGTTGTGAGAGTTACACCTGAGGCGCACAAAGACCTTGCGATAAAGGCGGCGGAAGTTGGAGTAAGCCTGAATCGGCTTGCTGCTGCAAAATTGAGCCGCTGAAATTATTTCTCCAGAGGAGGTGATAGGCGGTGGAGATGCGGAAATATAAATCCCTTGAGTGGATACATAAGGTTAGAGAAGAAAACTATAACAAAACAAAAAGCCTTTCGCCAGCGGCGCTAATAGCGAAGACTCGGAATAGTACGGATGCAGCCATTAAAACAATGCGTCTTAATATTGTGCGCCCTAAAGAGCAGGTGCATACAAGATAGATATCTGTGGGATTTTGCGAGTGCGCTTACTGTCAGCCATTTAGGGATAGGTATGTTCGTTAACGAATATTTCCAAATGAGAGGTTATTAAGTTTTATAACTAAGCTTACTAAGCTTAGTAGAGAGAAGAATTAAGCTCCACATATCTAAATGTGTGGCGCCACACATTTAGAGTCTGGGTATGATTAATAACCGTTAGTAACGCCTATAGCCTGTTGAAATATGCCACTATATGTGATACCATAAAAAATGTCTAAGATTGACAAGCTATTGCAGAGGACGAGGAACAATCCTAAGAATGTAAGGTTTGAGGACATAGAATCTTTGCTTAACGGGTTGGGATTTAAGATAAGAAGCAGGGGGTCTCATTATACATTTAGGAAGGACAGAAATATTATTATGGTGGTAAAACCGCATGGCAGCAAGAAATTTACAGCAATGGCGGATGTTAAAAAAATACTTGCGTATTTAAAGGAGGAGGGTTATGTATAAAGAGTTTGAAATAATAATAGAGCCAAATGAAGAAGGTGGGTTTTATGCTCGCATTCCAGACCTTCCTTCTATATTTACTGGAGGCATTACCGAAATTGAAGCTCTAAGAAATGCAAAGGCTGCAATCAAAGAGTATCTTGAAATATGTGAGAAAGATAATCTTCCAGTGCCACAATCCAAAAGCGGTAAGTTTAATGTGCGGGTGCCGAAAGATCTTCACAGGGAACTTGTAAGGAAAGCTGTGGAGCAGGGAGTGAGCCTTAATCAGTTAGTTGTGTATCTTCTCGGGCGCAGTATCGGCAAAACTACAACATCGGCCAATTTGACTTAAAAATTATGGCACAGAAAAAGATTGAGACTCGCCTTTACGATGTGGCGAAATATCTTAAGACCGAGAAGGACATGGCAGATTATTTGGAGGCTGCCCTTGAGGATGGACATCCCGCGGTAATAGCTGCGGCATTAGGAAATATCTCTCGCGCCAAGGAGGAAGATCCTACAGAGGTGATTCCTGCTGACCCTAACTTTAAAGAAAGCCTTTTAAATACCATCTCAAGGATTAAAACTGGCAAAATACAGTGGCATAAACATAGGCCAAACGGCTAAAATTACCAACATTTTTTACATGCCAGTTACAACCCATTTACACCCCACTTACATACCAGTTTGAAAATTGCCAATAAAAACAATAGGTTAAGCACGCCGCATAAATGTCGGAGCAGGCAAAAATGTGAGGTTTCATGTAAGAAGAGGATTTCAGTCGAACTATGGGGATGTTTTCAGTTACAAATTACAAATTTTTAATAATCTTTTTTAATTTTTTTACATCAAATGATGGAATAGCCTTTTTTAATTCTTTTATGTTAAGTGGCGGAAATTTAGGAGGCCATTCTATCCCCTCATATGGATCATAAGATTTAATATCCTGAGATGTTATTTTATAGTCCTCCATAATTTCTAATATCTCTAAAATTTTATTACTTTTAATTTTTTTTACAATAAACTCTTTTGACTCTTCTATGAGTTCTTTAAAGTTGCGCGGGTTAAAAATAAATTTAGTCTCTTCAATAGAAAAGAATAACTTTATAAATTCAGAAACCTTTTCTTTCGGAAATGGAAAATAAAAATATCTTTCTATATCATTATCAGTCAATTTAATATCGATTGAAATTGTTTTAAAAAAATTATCCGATGTTTTACTTGATATTAGCTTATTTGCAAAGTTACTTAAAATAAAAATATATTGGTTATTGGCATTTAGCACTAGTACATTCTCATTCACCAAAAATGCCTTGCTAATTTTATAATCCTCTATAAAATTATGTAATCCTTTAGCAATAATTTCCATCTCTCGCATAGAATCTATGGAAGTCGAAAAAAAAACCACATCGGAAATAAAAATTGGCGGGGCATTAAAATGATAATATTGAGGTGAAATAAAAAAAACTTGTGTGATGCAGTTCACAAGATTGCTTCTCAAGAGGAAACGTGAGGATTCTATCATAGAGACGTTTCTCTGCTTCACTCCATATAATACCGCAATATTATCTTGAGATAATCCATTAATTTGCCGGAAAAATTTAATTAAAGCACCCTTTTCCATTGTAATAGAATCATACAATAAACATTGTAATCAATTCAAACAGCAAAAAATAAAAATAGGGCTTGACAAAGCAATATATGTGATAGTATACTTATTCTGGACTTTAAATTCCAGAGAAAAAAACTACATGGAAAAGACGGCAATAAACGGAAACCTAAACACAAGGGGACTCCTGACTATTTCACAGGTTTGTGAGAAGCTACAACTAAAAAAACAAACAATATATGCTCTAATCTGGAAGGGGAAAATCCCCTGCGTAAAATTGAGTCGGCGGTGCGTACGGTTCCTGCCGGCCGCAATAGATGACTGGGTCGCCCGTAAAAGCTTTGAGGCCGTCACAGCGGCAGAGCCACCCCAGAGCCCCCCCAGAAAGAAAAAAAGCGCAACCGGAAATAATATCACCGTAGCCAAGGTCAATATCGACAGTCTCGTCGCCCGGGCGAAAAAGGAAATTCTGAAAAAATGAAACGGCCCATCATGTCGAAGGAAGAGGTTGATGAGTTGGAAAAATGGCTTGAGGATATCCGACGCGAGCAGGACGAAGCGGAAAAGCGGCGGAAGTTGGAAATATGGCGGGCGATTGAAGAGGGCGTGTGCGGAAAAGGGAAAAAATGAGTGAACTGATCAAACTTAAAATCGAACGAAACGAAAAATTCTCGACGATATCTCTTGCGGCGGTTGAGGATCCTCGTCTCAGCTGGGGAGCGAAGGGGCTCCATACATATCTTATCTCCCGGCCGCCCAATTGGCAAATTAGATATGTAGATATCCTCCGGCGATCTAAAAATCGGGCGACAGCCCTGAAGGGACTCATCCGCGTGCTCAAGTCCATCGGATACCTCGAAATCAAGCCAATCCATGGCACCTCAGGAAAATTTTCAGGCACAGAGTGGACCGTTCGCGAGATGGCAATTCCACCGCAAGTTCAAAAACCGTCACGCGGAAAAACCGCCGGGCGGAGAAACCGCCAGACGGAAAACACGGCGGGTAGTAAGAATGAAGAAAGTATATATCAGAAGGAGAAAACAACAACAGCACCTGTTGTTGTCGCTCCGCAAGAAAACGAAAAAGAGATCCAAGCCATTATCGCCATAATCGGCTCCTCGAAGTTGGAAGGTCACATTTCAGCCGGGGTGATCGCGAAGGCGATCAAAGACTATGCGCCCGCAGCGCACGAGGCATATCAGCCCGAAACTCCAGAGGAGGGCATACAGCGGATAGTGAAATGGATGACAATTATGCCTCTGCCGGCTAACCCGCCAGGGTTTCTACGTCGGATGGCGCGGAGCGGAATGGACAAGCCCCCGGCGGTCATTCTCGCCCAGCAGGCCGAGGAGCGCCGGGCGGAAAAAGAAGCCCGCGAGGGAAAAGAAAAAGTGGAGCAAGAAAAAATCGCAAAGGAAGTGGAGACGGAGAGGTTTTCTAAGGAGGAACTCCAAAAGCTCAAAGCGAAGAATGCGCCGGCGTTAGCGAGCCGGTCGGATGATGAAGATCACGAGATTTTTCAGGGGATGGTATGAGGCCGGTGAATGTCAGCGGCGCCGGAGCCCAAAAATATTACTACGAAAAAGATCCAATTTTGAATCCCGACGGAAAAAATGAAAATACTTTTTTTTACGGCAAAGGCGCGGAAAAACTCGGAATAGAGCCGGGGAAAAAATTCACGAAGGAGGAATTTTCCAGATTGTCCGAGGGCAAGCACCCGATCAGCGGAAAGCAATTAATTCAGTCCGCGGTCGATCCTTCAGCGAAGACAGAACACCGCGCAGGAGTCGATATCCCTATGCCGCTCCTGAAATCGCACTCAATTGCCCTTCGAATCCTCGGCGAAAAAAATATTGAAAAAATGCAAGACGAAACAGATAAAGAGTTCATGAATCGGGTGGAAAAAGAATACTCTTATGGCCGTGATGCGAATGGGAAACCAATCAAAACCGGCAATCTGGTTTTCGCGGTTGCTCGTCATTCCACTTCCCGGGCGAATGACCCACATAGCCACAGCCATATAATTATTTTCAATATGACCATGCGGCCGGACGGGAAATGGGTCGCAACTCACAATGATTTTCTATTCCGAGATCAGAAATATATCACATCGATTTATCGTTCAATCCTGAGTGAGAAAATGGTGCAAGCAGGCTACCAACTCGGTAGCAGGGGAGAGATCATTGGCGTTCCGAAAGACCTTATGGAGCAGTTTTCAAAACGGCGGGCGCAAATTATCGAAAAAGAAAAAGAGCTGAAAGAAAAAGGCGAGATCAAAAGCGATGGATTGAGGAATAAGAAAGCCACGCTGGAGAGTCGGCCAGAAAAGGACTCAAAAATCACAGCAGAGCAGCTTAAGGAAAAGTGGGACGAGGAGTGTAAGAAGCTTGGATATTCCAAGCAAGGACTTGAAAAAATCTTCAACGAAGCGCAGGAGAAGGCCCGGGCGGAAAAAGAGAAACAGGCGCCAGAGGAAAAGCTCACGCCGAAAGATTATGTCCGATTCGCCGTGAAAGACGCCGTGTTGAAAAAATCCGTCTTCACAAAAACAGAAATCCTTCGCGAAGCAGCGAAATTGAGTTACAAGGATGGAATCGGCATAGATCGGTTAGAGAGGGCCTTCCAAGAGCTTAATGCGGGAAAAGAGATAGTTACCCTGCGTGAGAATAAGAACGCCCAGCAGAGAGGCGGCTATAGCACCAAGGAGCAGATCCAAGCAGAGAAAGAGATAGTGCAGATGGCGCAAGAAGGAAAGGACGCTGTAAAGCCGATTATGGCGAGGGAAGAGGCGGAGAAGGCGATCAAAGACTACGAGATAAAAAAAGAAACCATATTAACGACAGGACAGAAAGATGCTGCGCAAACGATCCTCACTACGACAGATAGGATTAATCTTATTGCCGGTCATGCCGGCTCTGGGAAGACGCATACAATGGATGTAGTTAACGCTTCTATAGTAGCTCACAATGCAGGTACTCCAATTCGGGCAATGGGCTTTACCGGCAAGGCGGCCGCAGAGCTGGAGGCTAAGACAGGCATATCCGCAACCACAGTTGACCGAGCGTTGATCGATGTCAAGAAAAGTACGCCAGATGGAAACCCAAAACTCTGGATAGTGGATGAACATAGTATGTTATCTTCCCAAAAATACCACGAGATAGCAAAATTAGGAGCTAAACATAATGCAACAATCATCAGTGTGGGAGACACGAAACAAAAAGCCGCTATAGAGGCTGGGAAGCCCATCCGGGACATGCAGGATCACGCTGGCCTCCAACCAACTAAGATGTCGGAAATCCTGCGGCAGAAGCCAGAGTGGTACAAGGAGATTACCACAGAGCTCTCGTCTGTAGAGAACCAGAAAGGTATCGACCAGCAGAGAGCCAATAGGGCTGTGGATTTTGCTTTTTTCAAATTGGATAAGCTCGGAAAAATTCAAGAAGTCAAAAACGATGCCTCGCTGAAAAAAGAAACCGTCAAGGAGTACTTGAAAAATTATAAGGGCAGTCTCATTGTCACAAGTACAAATAAAGATAGAAGCGAATATAACTCCATGATTCGTGAGAAGCTGAAAGAAAAGGGGGAGGTATCCAAAGAAGGGCAGAGATTTACTTGTTTTGAAAGTAAAACATTAGGGGATACTGATAAGAGATTAGCCCACAATTATGAGCCCGGCAATTACATTTCTGTTGACCTTGGAGCTAAAGGGTTAGGTGTGAAATCGGGGGTGATTTCTGAAATCACAAACAGGGACCTGTCGAAAAATACAATCACCATTGAATACGAAAATCGATATGGAAAACAGAAGCGGACCATCAATGTTATGCGCTATGGAAATAGTCTATCCCTTTATGAGAAAAAGAATATTGAGTTTGCGAGCGGCGACAAAATTCTCTTTCTAAAAAATTCAACAGAAGCACATAAAAGAGAAGGGATTAACATAAAAAACGGTATGACAGGAATCATAAAATCCATAGGCGGTGAAAAAATTATAGCACAGGTCTGGCAGAGAGAAATCTCATGGCGAATCCGGGACTATGCTTATGTAAGTCATGGGTATGCGATGACCACAGATAAGGCACAGGGGAGCACAGAAGGCAAGGTAATAATGCCGAGCGACACCTCAAAGCCTGGCCAGCATTTCAGACAATTTTACACAGGCATAACCCGAGGCGAGAGAGATGTGAAAATAATTACCACCTCAAAATCGGAACTCCAAGAACAGGTAAAGAAGGTATATGAAAAATCCTCAACCCTCGACTTTTTAAAAGCAAAAACCCAAGTAGAGAGAAAGGCAATTTCAAAAATGCAGAAGGATTTATATCCCGGCGGGCTGAATAAAATCGGGTATTTTTCGGAAAAGCTGGTAGACAAAATACCGCTCGTAAAAAATTTTATGCGAGACATCGAAAAAAATCATTTTTCGCCAAATGAGGCCATTGAATTACTCAAAAAGAAGGAACAGGCGTTGGGAGCAAAGGACGTGGGCAAGGCAAATCGAATGACCGAAAAGATTAAAAAGGAAGTTTCTAAAATGACACCAGAGCAAAAAGCCAAATACAGGCAGTTCGCAAGCCAGTTAAAACCAAAAAATGCAAAAGCTCTGGGGCCAGAACCCCAAATAGCTCAATTGGACAAATCTAAATCCGGCAAGTCTCAGGGAGCGGATGCAGGGAAAAATCAAAAGACTGAAACTCAAAAATCCCAATCAACGGGATTGGAAAAATGAAAGAAGGAGGGTTTTAAAAATGGCAAAAGTAAAGGAAGTTGTTACAGGAAAATCCGTAGACACTATTGAAGCAAAAATTAAAAAGCTGCAGGAAGAGAAAGCCAAAATTGAAGCGGCTTGTCTAATGAAATTAGGAAAGCTCACTCTTGGTTTTGCTAAGGATGGGTTTCAGGATTTTGAAAAGTTTCAGGCTGCGGTAAGGGGGATATGTGAATAGTTTTGTGATTAGGATTTGTTTTGTTGGGGCTATGCCCCATACCCCTTTTTTTAGGAGGACACGTTACGCAACGGGGTTGCAATACAAACGTAACGTAAGTGATTGAAATGGAAAGGTATCACTGTATGACGGGGTGTGTGACAGAGGGAAAAACTAAAGCAAGAAAAGACAATAAAAACAATGTCATTCAATTGTATGACAGGAAAAAATGAAAAAAGGAGAGAAAAATTGGAAATGAAAGTAAGAAAAATAACAGTAGAAGAGTTTATGCAAATAATTGAAAAAAAATTAGCGCTGCTGATAAAAAAAGAAAAAGCCGAGAGGAGGAGGGGGCGGATGAAGAAGATGGGGGCGAGGGATGAGGCAATTAAGCATCAGGCTTAGTGAGGATGATTATATTCAGCTCGAAAACTTGGCAAAAATGCGAGGGGCAACTGTGACTGAAATTCTCCGAAGCATGATTAAGTTCTACAGTTCAAATGCCGAAATTGTTCAAGACCTGAAGACAATGCGGGACGATATGGATGCTATCGCTTCAGTCGGATTGCTGGCTGAAGAACTACAAAACCTCAAAGCCGAGTTGGAGAAAATCAGAGAAACCGGAGGCGGCTCAGCCGGCGGAAACGGTGGGAATGACATCAAGCATCTTAGGGCGCTGATGCTTTATCACTACTCTAAAGTTCTTCCCGGCGGGTTGAAAAGACTTGAGAAGGATATCCCTGAAAGTTATGCATATTTGACTGGAGGAAATAAATAATGGAAGAAAAAGAAGCGAGAGAAAAAGCAACTATATCAGACGGTATGGAGCCATTTTCTACGAAATGGAAAATGAATGCCAAAGCATATATGCTGATGGGATTTGTTTTTTTCACGGCTCATATTATAGTTACTTTTGTTATCTCATATGTCTTCAACCGGCATATCTACGGTCTGGTTTTTTCATACCTTTTCTCTTCGGTTGTCAACA
>Ga0210051_1006009_pt1 | contig 11491 bp, 7 predicted proteins | sample CryGey092014_all_FD_185464 | JGI IMG/M metagenome (GOLD analysis project Ga0210051, IMG submission 185464) | Groundwater microbial communities from aquifer - Crystal Geyser CG23_combo_of_CG06-09_8/20/14_all (SPAdes) (version 2) | ecosystem: Environmental > Aquatic > Deep subsurface > Groundwater ...
TTTGTTTGCTGGCTGTTTTGTTTTTCATTACTGTGTAATCATGTATTAAAACAAAGTATTTTTCATTCTTTTTTTAATCAAGATCGGCACCACTTTGGTCATCTACCGGCTTCTCTCACAGTCCTGCGCCACTCTCATCATCAGATTTTTTTTCTGTCTTGACTAGCGATAAATCGACTCATACCTCTTCTGCGTATGATCATGCCTTCATAGAGCTAGAAAGATTCCTTCCTGCGATTGTAGTAGAGGCGACTTTATTTTCTATCGCCACACCTTGTGCATCATATTTTTTGTAAATGTTTTCATCTTTTGTCTCTTCCACGGTGAGCTCAAGTATTTTCAATCCAATCGATTCATTCACACATTCTGCCATCAGATAGAAGACAGCTTCTTTCTTTATTGTAATTGTTTTCTTCCTATTGTCAATATCATGTGTTATTGTTCAATTTTCACTTTCCAGTAGCTCAAACATCTCCTTTTTGGTGAACCATTTTGCGTCTTCGGCAGGCAGCATATTTTTTATGTTCTCCAAAAGAATTTCTGTTTCGGGTCATTCTGCTTTCATATTATTGATGATCCAAGGCATCGCTTCTTCCTGGTTTTTTATCGGCTCGACTGATTGGGTGAGTATATTCATATCACCTATTGATGTCATCAGATATCAATGCTCTACTCATGCTCTATAAAATGCAGTGTACCCAAAGATATTGTTTATCTTCTCCTGATCCGCCTCATTAGGCTTCTGTGACATGTAACTCTTTCCTTCTCCTTTTCTGAATTCCACTAATTCTTTTTGTATGTCTTTTGGTAAAGCACCTTTGAGCGGTCATCCTTCATATGGTCATTTCAACGTCTTGGACATATCCGATCTGCCTTTATGATTCTTATCTCCGATAACAATTTGCTGAAGCGTTAAGTTCTCATATTTATTTTCATAAGCGAATATCGCCACAAATTTGTCTATAATATATGATTGCGTCTTTTTATCTGAATTGTTGAGTAGTGTGATTATATTCTTGAATTCTTTTTCCTTCAATAGCTTGATTAAGGCATCTTTCGTTTTCGCAAGTTTTTCTCACAACGCAGCCCTCATGAAATCCTTGAACTCCTGTTTGAGTACGCCGGCGTCAGTATTGGTGATCTTTTCTAGGTTCGCCAATCTTTTGAAATAGAGCGCATCTATAGCATCTTTCGCTTGGAGCATGTTTGTATCTCCTTCAAAACTTATCAATACATCTCATTTTTCAAAATTCTTATGAACAATTATATCTGTTTTCTTTTCTACTTTCTCGACCTGAGACAAATCTGTGAACTCGATTCATAATTTGTTTGATGGTAGTGCATCATATCACAAGGTATATGTTTTCCCGTCAGCAGATTTTTCTATCTTTAAAGTCCCTGCAGATAATTTCGTTCAAATCAATTTATTATTGTCTACTATCGTTATTCAGGCGATAACCGGATTTTGGAGTGTTCAGTCCACAGCGAATAGCTTGAGTATGACATCCTTGTCCACGTTATTTTCCATAGCAAGTTTATTTATGATATCAGATTTTATCTTTTCTTGGTCCCATGTCTTATAGGTTCCATCAAACTTATCAAATGACATTTTTTGTTTTATTTCATTTTCTTTGTATAAGTCAGGATTTAATTTGGTAGTATTTTTCATACCCTCTCCTCCCAGCGTTAAAAAGCATCTTTTGCCTTCACCATCAGACTGTGTATATGCAGTAATTTTTCCTGCGTCTCCTATAATTATCGTTCTTTCGTCTTCAGAAAATTTTATGATTTCCTCTCGCTTATACTCTTCACCTGTATCCTCTTTTACTTTTTTTTTGCGGATATCGATAATGTCTGTGATGCGATTTACCGCGGTTCCATTGTATCTGATATATAAAGATCATTCTTTAGTTTTTCCTGTCTCTAATATATCTATCGAATTACCACCATCGTCTGTCACCTCGTTTCCTTCCTTATCTTTTAACTTGCCAGGAATATTAAATCTGGATTTGATGTATGCGGCATATGCTTCGATACTTGGCGGCTCTGGCGTAAATATATCAAACTTTTCATTAATTGCTCCTTCATTGATCAATGCCTCATCTAGTTGTTTTTGTCCTTTGACGTTGATATAATTATTTCTCCAATGCGTAAGTTTCAATGAAAATTTGGGATACAACATAGGATATACTCCTGCTATAAGAATAGCACCCACGCCAATTCCAACTTTGGATACATGCATCGTACCAGCCATATTTTCATATCTCACTTCTCTCCATTCATTAGTAATGCCTTCCTGGAGAACATTCAGAATCATTTTTGTGGCCTTGACTTTGTCCGCAGCACCGACCTTGATAGCATCAAACACACCATTGATCTCAAAATAGTTAGCTATCTGTGGGATGGCATCCTTAATAAACTTCTCATTGTTCTTCAAAAATGTTGCCATTTGATTGTCTTTTTTTGGAGCTGTATCCAAATTTAATGATTTGTATAAATTATTATATCTTTCTTCGAGAAATTTTGTTAAGTTTTCCTTGCTGGAGACGTCGCTTTTTTGGGCTTTCTTCAATCATTTGGATGTATCATTGTCTATGTCGAAGAGCAATGATGTGACATCATTGTATTGTTTATACATCTGTTCAATGGCAGCTTTAGGAGAAATTTTGTAGGCGACTCCTCATTCCAAGATTGAAATTTTCGGCACAGTTCTGATGAATACTTCTGCTACTCCTCACTCTAAACCAAGATATTGTGCTTTATTTATGTCGCCATCCAAACTACTTGTCACCACACCAGCATAATTAAATTGATGTGCATATTCTCATCACACATTTACTTTTACAATTCATGTACCTATGAGATTGGAAATATTTATATTCCGTGCTCGTAAATCTTTTAGATTTTCTGACGTGCCAGATTGACCAAATTTCAGACCTAATGATGGTGGAAAGCCATCAAAAGTCACACTTGCTAAAACACCCGAAAGTGTCTTGAGGAAACTATTTTCCAGCTCATGCTTTCTTTTTTTGAGATCCCAGGATTTATCGATACCTAGCGATAAAAGTTTCCCTTGGTCGTTAAGCATTGCTCCGATATTTACATTATCAAGCATCGTCATGACGCTTTTCCTCATCTGGAGCATACCTTCCTCATGATATTCAGCAAAAAATCTTTTCCCTGCTTTTTCTTTCCCAATTTTTCAATCTTTCCAATCATCCAAGAGAACATTTGATCTTTCGATAATTGATCGATATCCTTCTTTCTTTTCTGCTCCTTCTCCTACTTCCTGTTCAGCTTCCAGTATTCTTTCTATACTGCTCAATTTATCCACCAGGTTTGGCGCAAATGGGCTGCTTGAACCAGCGATTCTTTCTATTGCCTGCGCAAACAGCGGCTGAAATGAAGGATGCTCTTTACACAGCTCAAGTAATTTGCCTCTGTTACAATCTTCTACTTTCAGTGGTTTTAGTATTTCATCAATTTCTTGATTCTGATTTTTCCAGCGGATAACTTTGAAAATATTGAATATCACAATATTTTCTCCAGAAACGTCTGGCCCATATGCATCAATTATCGCTCTATCATTGTATTGTATCCTCGTATCTAGTACGTTGCTTGCAGTCTGGATTGCATCGTATAGCTGTCAACCAAAAATTGTTCACACATCTCAGAGATTTTCGATATCTTTTCCTGATTTTCTTTCTTTTTTTTCTTTCGCTTTCTGAGTTTTCCATTCTTTTTCTCGAAGTTTTTTTCGATCTTGAGGAAGCTTGGGATGCTCCTTTTTCCATGCTTCTTGATGCTCTTTTTTTCTGCGATATTCATACACGTTGATCGACAATTGACCATCTCCATTGAAGTCGCATAGTGTTTGCAAAATATTATCTTCATTGACATAACCAAGATTGTTTTGGAAATTAATTTTCTGTTTAAATCTTTTTTCATAGCTTGATCCAAATCCTTTTGCTTCATTTGCAAATTTCAATAATCCCGCTTTGAGTGCATCATTCCCATTTGCTTCTTTTATAATTTTTGCAAGTTTATTTCTTTCTCGATCTATTCAACCACCATGTTTATACTCAAATCCTGGATCTTCGTTGGCGAGATCTTTGATGTCTTTTGCAGAAGCAATCTTTTCCCATTTATTATTTTCTTTTGTGCTATGCTGGTCTAGATACAAAATCAGCCCAGCTAAACCATCCTGCGGACTCAGATTGATTTTGAACGTCTTAGAATCTAAATTCCCCAAACCTTCTCCGATGATTGTTTCTATATGCTTTTGCAAACCTCATTTTTTGAAAATATTGATCAAATCTTCATTGTTGTATCAGAGATTGATATCTTTGTACTCAAAGTCAATTTTCCCTGGATCTCCAAGTTCTGTCAACGAAAATTTTTCTGCATCCTTGTCTCGTGTCTCTGCCGTTTTGGTGTAAGAATATTTATCTGCTCGCAAAGGATTTCCGCTAGAGATGTTCTTTTTCAATCCTTCAGCTTCTATACCTAATCTGAGATCATTAAGCTCGAATCTATATTCTGCTATGGTTTTTTCTAATTCTTGATTGCTCAATGTATTTACAAAATCCATGATGTCGTGCATACATTCTTCATTGAAGGCTTTTTCTGCCTCCTCTGGCGAACTGAATCTATTTTCGTTATTGAAAATCCAAGTATCAAATATCTTTTCGGCTGTCCAATCAACTGAATTAAAGCCATTTTGCAACAGAGCTAATTTTTCATCTATCTCTTTCTGAATCTGTTCTAGTGTTTTCGCCTTATTCAGGGCATTATAGTCAGCAATAAGCTCTTTTTTTAGCTTATCTAATGCGCCTACGGTATTGTCTATTGTTTTATCAAAAAGATCTTTGGTTTTTGCTTCAAATAATTTCAAATTCTTTGTATCGTCTTTGAGCTGATCGAGCATAGACCTCGTCATCATCTGAAGTCTTGTTTTTTTGTCTTCAGCAATATCTATGACGTTATTCACCCCTTCATACGGATTTGATCTTCTTTCGATGCTGTTTACACTGGCTGTAGTGATTGCCATATTCCTGGTCTAAAGTAAAAAAGAATTTCCATATACTATATAATACCCGGTTTACTATTTTTGTAAACTTTTGAGTGGAAATTGCTCTACTTTGACTACCGTTATTGAGAAAATGTGATATAGATATGGTCTGTAAGGTCGAAGGTCTGTAAGGTCGAAGGTCATAAGTCTTTTACCTGACTTTATGGACTTTATGGACTTTGGACTTTATGGACTTTATTTAAAAGCCGTGATCTGATTTTGAGGTTTTGTGTCCTTGTTCAGAAATAAATCTGCGGTTCATAACCGAATTCTTTGGCGATATTCACCCTATCTTCTTGCCATACATAACTTCGAAGCCCGACTATCCTCCGCAATTCGATTTTTTGAACCTTCTGAAATCTTGCTGTGGAAAGTGTGATGTCTGGAGTATTCGTCGCCTGAATGTTTACGGAGATTTTGCTCATCAAATAGTCTCTGATGAGGAGATTCTGCGCTTTTGTACCTTTGTAAGTCTCTAGATCAATTCCGGCCTGTTCAGCTAAGGCTTTTCTGTCTGTTTTCCGATCCATCCCCCATTCTTTGACGAGGTCGTAAAGTGTTGATGTATTCAATTGTTGGTAGGTTTTCACATTGTCTAAGATAATCGGATTAACTTTTATTACTTGCCCTGGTTCGCGAATCACGGTGCCTGCGGTTGTGGCTGGAGTGCTGCCTAAATTTTGAATGATAGTAGATGGGGCCTCGGTACTCGGCACTTTGTACTCGGTACTCGTAACTGCCTTCGGCGCACATCTTATGGCATTGAGCATACCGAAGTCGTAATAATAGAGCCTGAGATATTGATTGTCGGATTTTACGTCAAATATCCCTCTATCGTTCCGATACTCTTTTCCGTTTATTCTGATTTCTGGATGATTACATTTTTGTCACAAAGCCACGGTGTATTTTGTGTCGCCTATGTACAAATCTTCCACATATTTGAGATTTTTGTATGATCTTCTCTCAAAAAGCATTTGGAAATATCGAAATTTTTGAGAGGCTGAATTCATTTCGACGTCACCTGATGTCGTTTTCTGATAAATTGTTCAACTTTGCACGTAATAAAGAATATTGCTGTTGGTCTGCAAATCTTGTGGCGTAGCTGTTCATTTCTCGATACAACATTTCATGCCAAACATATCAAAACCATTGCAGCTAGTATTTGCCAACGCAGGTGATATAATACACAAAAATGCCAATCAGAGAATACTATACATCACTTTTAAGTACCTATTCATGCCTTTTTAACTTAAAAAATAAATAAACCATTTACAAAGCTTTTTAATTATTGTTAAATATAATGCAAGACTTTCTGTCCATATCTGTCGCGACAGTGTCTAGTGAAGATTTGGGGTTGAAAATATGATATGAAAATATAGATTGTGAGGCGTGAAATGCCTGGATAGTCCAGTTGGTACCTCGAAGCGTCAGGGCCATGGTAAGGGAGAGATAAGAAATTATAAAACGCCTACGTAGCTTAGCAGGTAAAGCACTCCCATGGTAAGGGAGAGACCGGCGGTTCAAGTCCGCTCGTAGGCTGATTTATTATTTATCATGACATATGGGGTATCTTTATATTCTATTAATGAATAATGATAAATACTATGTATGAAGTAGTAAAAATATAGATAAAAGAATGGAGTTCCACTTGTCTTGATGCACCTATACGACAAAAAATAAAGACCCGAAATTAGTGTTTTCGAAAAAATTTGATACATTGAAAGACGCTCGTTGTCGAGAATTGTTTATAAAAAAGATGAAAAGTAAAAAGGTAATAGAACAAATAATAGCTGGAAATCGAGAATGGAAAAAATAAATTCATTAATAGTTCAGTCGGTACCCCGATCCCGACGTTTCGGGAGGCCATGGTAAGGGTGAGATCACACCGACGCTTCGGGGTTCGTGGCTAATTCAACTAACAACTAATAACTAACAGCGAACAACCAATCAAAAATAACCATGTACTGTTCACTTTTAACTGTTAACTGTTAACTAATTATGGCCTCTAGAACCAATAAACAAGGAATAGCCAAAAAGAAATCCCAACAAGCGAAGCAAGCTGCTAGAACCAAGGGTGCTAAGAGATTCGAATATCCAAAAAGAAAACTGACGCTCGAAGAAGCGAAAGAGCTTGGTGTTGTCGGAAGGAAATCTAATCTGAAGTGACACGACTATAACCGATTCATCAGAGGGAGAAAAATATGCCGGGAGACCAAAATAAGAATCGATCCTGATGGATATAGATATATCAAAACCCCTTCCGGTGGCTCAGAGATGGTACAAGCCCCTGTTTCTGGATGGACAAGAGTAAAATTACAAAAGACGGTGTACAAACGCTAAAATATAGTCCTTAGTCTTTAGACCTTAGTCCTTAGTAGATTATGTGACAACTATTAAAACAGAATGAACAACCTGAGCATAATTGAATCTTCTACATCATCAAAAAGGATTTTTTTTCTATTCCCGTTTCGGTCAAGATCATTTCCTTTTCCCTATTTTTGTTTGTATTGTGACGATGACTCTGAGCAGATACATTTTTTTCTATTTATATAAAAACCATCGTCGACAATGTCTTCCGAGTATCAGTGATTGGAGCTTTGTTGGCGCTAAGTAAGCTCTTTTTCACGCTGCCGATAGGAACCGTAGATGACCATTCGGACATGAAGTCGATTATCGTTCTCAGTAAAGTATTTTATGTGTTCGCCTGATTCTTATATTTTGCCGCATGAATGTTTATGTCTGTTCATCTCTTACTTATCGCCGTGATATTAAACGGTTTCGCGAGCGCTACATTGATGACAACGTATCAGACCTTTGTCCGTGAACATTCAAGAAAAAGCAACAGATCAACAGTTTTCTGACTCTATTTTTCCAGTCTTAACCTAGCGTATCTCATAGGCGCACTCATCAGTGCGGTTCTCATAAAATATATCCATCTCCCTTATGTATATTTGTTCATCGTATTGTTTGCATTGATTTCTCTGCTTACCGACAGGAGATTTCCAAGTCTGAGTAAAAAGAGATTCCATGAATTATTGTGAGAAGAAACATTTTTACATAATTTTTTTCGTGAAGTATTCTCACTGAAACTGATAAAAGATATCTTGATGAGCATGAAATGATATTCGCGTAAGTTGTTCGGTGCGCTCTGGTTTGAATTCCTGTTCAACTTCCTCAATTATGTCTGATTTCTCTTTATTCCTATCGTCGCTATCGCAAATAATCTTACCTTATCTGAAATCGCCATCCTATTTGGCGTGATGAGGCTCCCATATCTGGTAAATTTTTTCACAGGTGAAGTCGCGGATAGATATAACAAAAAAACTCTGCTTCTGATCATCACTATCTTCCTCGCATTCTTGTTCGCACTGCTAGGATTCAATGAAAATTTCGGTGCTATCATGACGATATCATTTGGTATCGCTGTGTGATTAGCGATGATGAGACCTATCATATCTGGCATGATATCTGACTATGTTCATCCGAAGGATGGCTGAACGGTGACGAGCGCATGAGAATTTACTTGAAGGATCGGAGAGATATGTGGAGCGTTGATTTTCGGTATCTTATCAGCAATCGTATGATTGAATTCTTCATTTATGATCATAGGCGCTATTATTTTCGTCATCAGCACCTATCAATTGGGGAGAAAATTTCTTAGAAGATAGAAGTATAGCATTTGCTTGACGATGGACCAAACTAGATCCATCTTTTCTTTCTGAAAATCACGAGTAATGTTACTGCTATAACAAACATCGCTCACACAATGGCTAAGAAAAAATGGCCATCATTTTGTCATGGAAGAATGACATTCATTCCATAAATACCGCTTATCAAGGTCAATACTCCTGTCACTGCTGCAAATATAGTCAGCACGCTAATCATGGAATTGGTCTTGATGGTCATGAGAGAATTGTATGTTTCGGCGAGTGATTCTATATTTTCAAAACTGATAGCTACATTGTTCAAAATCTTATCTAGCTTTGATGATAAATCTTCGAAATACACATCCAAATCTTCTTTATAAAATTTTGGAATAACATTTTGAAGGTCTACGAGAATATCTCTGTGTGGCAGGAAAGTGTGCCTGAGAAAGGCAATATTACGTTTTTTAATCATCAGATTCTCCAAGAGTTTTTTTTCTAATCTTTTGGAACTAAAAAGTTGATCTTCAAAAGACACCACATCTCTGGAGGATTTATTGAGCATCCCAAATACCTTATCATACATGGTATCGATTATTTTATAGAGAACATAATACGTAGATATCTTAAAATCCTCGTCGTCCTCTCTTTCTTTGAGCTCCTGCTGATATTCCTCAATGATTTTTTTGACGTGATTGGTTTCAAATCTGGTCATCGTCACGACTACTCCTTTACCGAGGATAATGCTGAATTCATTGAGTGTATATTTTTTTATGTCAGCATTATATTTGGGAAAATTGAGCACGATAAACATATAGTCCTCATACACATCGATCTTTTCCTGAGTAGACATATCAATCAAATCCTCTTCTATCAATTCATGAAAATCATAGGTTTTGACTAGCTTATTTATCTCTTCTTTGCTTGGCGCAGATAAATGTATCCGCTTGATTTTTCCGAAATTGAGTGTCTTTTCCATGATGAATGGAGAAATGGTAAAATTTATTTTGTCCTCCTTTGTAAAGGAGGGGGACCCGAAGGGTGGAGAATTTTAAATCCCTCTGCCCATGCGGGCTTCTCCCTTTGCAAAGGGAGACAATGTTTTTTCTATTCGTAAAGAATTTCTCGTCCTGAAAGTGGTGCGTCGACCAATACGTAAATTTCTCATGTGTTGCACGTCGCCTTATCTAAAGGCTTTTTTTTACTATCCAGCATGTCGAGAATTTCTAATGTTCACATAGTGTCGGGAGAAAAATATTTGAGTTTCATACCTTTGGTGAGTACTTCTTTGGGCTCTATCTGGAAATATTTTTTTCATTCATTTTCAACGAATTGGTCGGTGAAAACTCCGAAATAATTGCGGTTGAAGAGCGGTCATGCGGAAGTAAGAGTTGTGGAAGTGACTGGCACGTCTTTGTCATCGCGAATGGAATGTAGCGATCTCAAAAAGGGTTGTTCACTGATTGCCACGTCGCTACGCTCCTCGCAATGACGGTTCGCAATTACAACAGACGGATCGCCTTCTCATTCAGGGAATTGTTCTAATTTGTTAAACAAAAATCCATCTCGATAAGTCCTGTGTGGGATGACGTTTACTAAATTTTTAATCTTAGGATCTATTTTTTTTCAATTGAGAATGCAGTCGCGAACGTGCTTGTAGGCCTTTACAATTGCGCCGACGTAAAATTCTGATTTACTTCTTCATTCTATCTTGAGTGCGTCGACATAGGGTAAGATTTCTGCTAATCTGTCGATGGTGCAAAGGTCTTTGGAAGACAAAATATAGCTTCAGTCTGCATCATTTTCGAGCTGAAAAAGCTTTCCGGGCCTGCGTTCTTCTTCGAGTCGGAGTTTGTATTTGAATCTGCAAGCGTGTGAGCACTCACCTTTATTTCCTGGTCTGCCATTCATGTAATCACCGAGCAGACAGCGGCCGGAATATGACATACACATCGCTCCGTGAACGAAAACTTCTAATTCCATACCCGGCACATGCTTTTTGATCTCTTTGATTTCTTCTATCGATAATTCCCTGGCGAGAACTACTCTTCTAATGCCCAAATCGTATCGGAATTGGACGGATTCGTAGTTGAGCGTCGAGGTCTGTGTACTGAGATGCATTGGGATATCCGGCATATATTTTCTAATAATCCTGTAGGTTCCCGGATCGGAAAAAATGATGCCATCAGCGCCGAGTTTTGCTACTTGCTGCACGACAGACTCAAATATCTTGATATCTTGATTTCTAGGAAAAATATTCATGGTCATGTAGGCTTTGGAGCCTAATACATGAATATCATCAATGCTTTGCTGGAGTTCGTCAAAGGTTTTGATCTTGTTCTGCCTCATCCTGAGCGAAGTGAAAGGCACGCCGAGATAGACAGCTTCCGCTCAATATTTTGCAGCGACGATTGCTTTGTGATGAGAGCCTCCAGGCGCTACTATTTCAGGGATTTGTGGCATACATATTCAAAAATGATAAAATTTTTTTGCATAGGAAATAGGTCATGCGCATTGTCATTGCACAATAACGAGACCATTCTACATAGGACCTAATCCTCTAGCATCTCTAATCATATTGATGAGCTTGGTATCTTCGGCTCCCCCGTCTCTGATATATTCTATGTATAATTTACCTGCCTTGTCGGCGTCTCCAAGCCTTACGTACATTTCCATGATTGGCTTTGCGTAACCCATCTTGCTGTCTGGGACTAACTGTACTATCTTCTCGAATAGCGTGAGTGCGCGTTGATATGCACCAGCCTCAGCATATATA
>Ga0210051_1006010_pt1 | contig 11489 bp, 10 predicted proteins | sample CryGey092014_all_FD_185464 | JGI IMG/M metagenome (GOLD analysis project Ga0210051, IMG submission 185464) | Groundwater microbial communities from aquifer - Crystal Geyser CG23_combo_of_CG06-09_8/20/14_all (SPAdes) (version 2) | ecosystem: Environmental > Aquatic > Deep subsurface > Groundwater...
TTGCGGGTTTGCGATCGACAATCTAAAAGTGACGGTGCGGTAGGATTACATAACAGCAGGGTGGGAAGTCAACTCTCCTCTGCTGTTTCTTTTTTACTCGTTTTGTCATTCTGAGGGTAATCCCGAAGAATCAAGCGTAGCGTTGAAGGATCAAGATATATGTTAGTGCTTAACCTATTACGTTATCACTAGATCCTTCGTCCCGATGTAATCGGGATTCAGGATGACAAATTGTTCAGAATGACAGAATTATTCTGCATTTTCCCCCCAACCAGCTCGCTTGTTGATATCTTCCTCCACTTCCGCGCGATCTTTTCCGTACTGCATTCTTGAGTATTCCACAATTTGTTTGGCTATTTCTTCGCTTCTTGGAGAACTCTTCATTTTCTCCCAATCGGTGGTCAAAGAGAAGGGGGTTGTCGGCTGACCTTTTACCAGTAATCTCATATAAACCCTGCCGGTCGGGTTATTGATTAGATCACTTTCTGTAAATTTAGGTTCAAATTGGGTTTTAAGATACTCCGCGTCATCAACGCCCACGCGAAAGGCGACCAAAGTGCCCACATTTCCAAAGACAGCATTTTTAATTTCATCCGAAAGCTGAGAAATAAACTGGTTAGCGACGATCAGGCTTAGGTGGTATTTTCGCGCTTCGGAAAGGATTTCCGCGAAAGTTTCGGTGGCAAAATTTTGAAACTCATCTACGTAAAGGAAGAAGTCGCGTCGTTTATCCTCACTCACATCTACTCGCCCCATCGCCGCTGCCAAAATCCTTGGTACCAAAATCAACCCCAAGAAATTAGAATTTTCCTCCCCAATTTTTCCTTTGGCCAAGTCCACGAGAAGAATTTTTCCTTGATCCATTACTTCCCGAAAATCAAAGGCGGATTTGGCTTGGCCGATGATATTCCGCATCACTTTCTCGGTGACAAAGCGGTCAAATTTAGAAATGAAGTAACCAAGCATCTCTGACTTGTGGAAATCCGACGTTTGGGCGAGCTGTTTCGTCCAGTATTCCTTGACCATCGGGTCAGTAATCAAGGGAAGCTTGGTTTTGGCAAATTCGGGATCAATTAAGAGTCTTAAAACCTCAACCAGGGTATTTCCCGGTTCGCTCATCGCGGTTAACATCACGTTTCGAATTCCTCGCTCGAGCATTGGTCCCATGATTCCTTGCTTATTGGGATCATAAAGTTTGTATAAAAGGGCAATAAACGAGTTTATCAACATATGTTTCTGCTCCTCGGTTTTTGCCTCCAAAATATTAATTCCCATTGGACGATCAAGATCTCCGGGGGAGAAATAAATCACATCCTTAGCTCTTTCGGGAGGAATTTGCTTTAAAATGTCTTCGATGGCGGTGCCGTGCGGGTCAATGAAAGCGATACCCTTTCCGGCCTTAATATCTTGGACGGCTAAGTATTTCATAAACTCCGATTTTCCCGTTCCCGTTTGGCCGATGATGTACATATGGCGGCGTCTGTCATCCTCTTGAATGTGGACTTCCTCTTTTTCCCCTCTAAATTCTGAAAACCCAAGATAAAGTCCTTCTTTGGGCAGATTTGTGGGGGCGGCAGAAACCCGGGCTTTGATCCAGTTAATATGAGGAACCTTAACGTTTTTGTTAGGAAAGTGAAACATTGTGGCCAGTTCCTCGGAATTTAAAACAAAGGATTCTTTAAATAATGGCAGGGAGAGTTTTGGGATATCAAAGTTAATGATCGGGAAGAGACGGAGTAGAAATTTATACATAAAGTTACGCTTCCCAAACACTGGAGTTTTCCTTGAGAAACTGTTGTACATCGGGTTTACAAATTGGGAAAAGGAATTGGCGAGATTGTCCAAGTTGGCAAAGGCTTCACTCGAGTCCTCGGCAACGGAAGAAATCCTCACAATTGTGTCAAAACCCAGTTTTCCGCATTTTGCTTCAATACCCTTGATATGCTCTTCGTCCAAAGGAATTCCTGGTTTGTCATCCGTTCCTTTTGCTCGCTGTTTTAGGGAAAAAATGTAATTTCGGCCATTTACCTGCCAAGAGGGGGAGGCGGGTTTAAGGAGAATTTGAAGAGCAACCGCGTCACTTTCGGAAAGCTTACTCATCGGCGAAATAAGGCCGTTTAAAGGGTCCACCTTTTCTCCCATTTTTTCAAATGTATTAATCGGGTAATAGCTTGGTCCGGAAAGTTTCATTGAGCAAAAGGCAACCTTCCCGCCTTTTTTCCAGATGTTATATGGAGGGACCGTTTCAATTTCCGCCTCTGGGTAACTGGCGTGAATTTGTTTCTCGAGAAGAGGGGCAAATTCGGTTGGGGTGGAGGCGTAAAAAGAAATTTCGTCGTGGGTGGCAGTAATTTCGAAGGAGATGGCGGAAGCGTCGCCGAAGTTAAATAACCCCGATTTCCTCAACCCATAAAGAGAGCTAAACATCTGAACGCCTGCCTTAAGATCAATCTCATTTTCTTCTGGAAGGGCGATTTTAAAATATGTTCTTTTCCGTGCCTTCTTCCGTTGGCTTTTTTGGGAAAGAACTAAGATAAGGATAAATAAGCCAGCAGCTAGGCCAGCAATCAAAACCAGGCCAAGAATGTTGGCAGTAAGGGCGTCAATTGTAATTTCCGTTTGGGCAGGGTTCATATACTTTGACTATTGTATTCCTTTTTGTGTTTCTTGTGCGAGCGCATCCCAAGCCTTGGCTTCTTTTGGATCTTTTTCTTGAGGTTCTTGCTGAATGATAACTGCCTCGGGCGCTTTTAAGGCCGATTCAGATATTGGTGTTTTTCCGACTGGAGTAGGCGACTCCAAAGAGGAAATTGCGCTGCGTTCTCTCGCAGTAGTGACCATAGGTTGTTCGGAGGTGACAAGACCCTCTTCACTGGGCAACTTAACCTCTGATAGTGGAGGAGTTACAGTTTCTTGTTTTCTTGAAAAAAAGGCAGGCATAGAAATAGTGTAATGAGTATTTTTGGAATTAGCAAGAATGAGTTATGAGTACATTTTGTACCCATAGTGTTTTACTCCTCAAAAGTGGATTGGGGTTTGGCTTCATCGGTTTCGCTTCTTTCCTCAATCGGGGATTGATCAAGAGCCGGTTGATCGGGAATTTCTTCGGGAAGGGCATAAGGACGGATTTCTTGTTTAGCTTTTTCTTTAAACATTGGCACGCTTCCTTTTAAGATAAATTTAATGACGTTCTCTTGACTGCTTACGAAAGTTCCCGAAAGTTTTGTTTTTTGTTTGATCGCTTTTTTCATTTTGTCGGAAAGTTCGTCAGTAATATTGCCGATAAAAAGTTTATTGGGACCAAAAACGGCGAATTTCTTGCTTCTTTTATCAAGAGATAAAATGTCGCCGGCGGCAAGTTTTCTGATTCTTAATGGGCTGGCGTTGGTTTCTATCTCAACAATCAAATCTGTCCCGGGCTCTTTAACAAAGGCGTGACCGTCTTCCGAAGGAAGTTTGGGAGAGGCAAATCCGCGCTTATCAATATTTTCAAGATTTTTCTTGGCGATAATATTAATGGAATCAATGAAGAGGGTTTTTTTAAATTGCTTTTTGGCTTTTGCCTTTTCCCCAATTTCCATATAGGCTCGACCTAATCTATTCAAGGCGTCCGTATTATCCGGCTCAAGCCTTAAAATCTGTTCGTTCAATTCGACTGCTTTTTGCCAATCTTGGCGTAAAGCGGCGTCAACTGATTGTTGGGTAAGGGTTTGGATGTCCATTTTTAGCGTAAAGCGAAAAACGTAAAGTTAAAAAGTTCAGAGATAGCTTTAAGGAGATTAATCGGTTAGAAAAAAATTGTCAATGGGGGTAAAAATTGTGCTATACTTTCTTTGATCATTCTTCAGCTTTGCGTTTTGAGCTTTGAGTTTTGACATAACTTATGTCAGGACATTCTAAATGGTCGACAATTAAACACAAAAAAGGCATCGCGGACGCCAAGCGGGGGAAGCTTTTTACTAAACTCGGTCGGGCGATAACTGTCGCCGCTGCTAAAGCTAATGCTAAAGGCTTAAAGGCAGAGTACCTGATGCAAAATCCAGTAGGTCCTTTAGGAATTACGATTGATAAGGCAAAGGCGGCCAGTATGCCCAAGGAAAACATTCTACGGGCAATTGATCGCGGGACGGGCGAGGGGGTTACCAGCGGTTTGGATGAGTTTACTCTTGAAGGTTATGGTCCAGAGGGAGTGGCGATTCTGGTCCCCATTCTTACCGATAACCGAAATCGTACCTTGGCAGAAATCAGAAAGATTTTTGAATTAGCGGGGGGGTCTTTAGGGCAAGCGGGCTCGGCCGCTTATGTTTTTGGCTCTGATCCAGAAAATCCCTCATTTACCATTCCGGTGACTGATAAAGAAAAGGCGCAGAGAATTCTCCGATTAATTGAAAATCTTGAAGATCAAGATGATGTGCAGGAAGTCTATTCTAATTTTGATATACCGGACGAGTTTTTGGAAGAAGCGTAAAAGGTAAAACGTAAAACGAAAAGGTTATGATATTGTTTCTTCACTTTACGCTTTGCCTTTTTAGTTTTTCGCTGCTATGGTTATCTTAGGCATTGACCCCGGAACTGCCAGAATGGGTTGGGGGGTTATTAAAACTCAAAGCGAAAAGCGCAAAGCGCAAAGTTTTGAGAATACGGAAGAAAATGTTGAGAAAAATATTCTTGTTGAATACGGTTGTTTCGTAACGCCGGCGGGGGAGTTGATGGAAAAGCGCCTTCTTAAGCTTTTTAAAGAACTTCGGGAAGTGACCAAGAAGTTTAAGCCCGATGTAGTCGCGGTGGAGCGCCTTTTTTTTAACACCAACGTCAAGACGGCAATTTCGGTAGGGCAGGCGCGGGGAGTGGTAATGCTCGCAACAGCGGAGGCGAATGTTCCTTTAGTTGAATATACCGCCCTTCAGGCAAAACTGGCCTTAACCGGATATGGGCGGGCGGAAAAGCAAGACATCCAAAAAGAGGTCAAAAAGATTTTAAAATGTAAAGTGGATAAGATTAAACCAGATGATGCGGCCGACGCCTTGGCGATTGCCCTTTGTCATATTTTAAAAAAGAATGGCACGGACAAAAAGAGTGCCAAGAAGGTTAAACCTTCTAAAAAATCCCTCAAGAAAGCGAAGACGCGCAAGTAATTATCAAGTTTATGTCCAAAAGATTTTATTTTATCGCCCTGTCCTTTATATCTGCCTTTGGCTTAATCGTTGTTTCTAGTGTTTCTCTTTCTATCAGGGGGTACCTTGCGGTACTTCTTTCTTTGGTTTCCTCTTTGCTTCTATTAGCGGTATTCCGACTAAAAATAGGCAAATTCTCCTCTAAAAATATCCTTTCTTTGTTTGGCCCAACTTTGCTTCTTCCTCTTGGTTTTGGCCTAATTTTTGTTCATTTTCCCAATTTCAGCGTTTTCTTTAGACTTTTAGTTTATATTTTCTATTTGATTTCCTATTACTTTTCTATTCTTATTGGTAACATTCTTTTTGTGGTATCGGAAGAAGGGGAGAAGATTCCTTTACTTCGCGCGGCCCAGGCGGCCTCTTATGTCATTAGCACCGGGACACTTTTTCTACTTTTGACTGCCCTTTATAAGACCGATACCTATTTTATTTTCCAATCCCTTGGGGTTTTTGTCGCTGGCTTTATTTTGAGTTTCCAGGTTCTTTCTTTGACCAAATACCTAGGCTCCAAAATGTTTGAGAAGATTTCTGAAGGGAGCTTTCTTTTTTCGATACTCCTATTCGAATCATCTTTATCTTTTTCTTTTATACCTTTGAAGTCTTTCTCCAGGGCCCTTGTGATCAGCGGTTTTTTCTACCTTTTTATTGGGATTTATCAGAATTTTTTGGCAAAATCTCTTAATCGAAAGGTGCTTTTTGAATATCTCGGGGTAATCCTTCTGATCTTCTTTGCCGTCTTTTTCCTAGAGTAACCCTTAGAGTACAAAATGTACTCATTTGACCATCGTCCTCTAGTCGTTTAAAAGTAGATACTCATTTTATTCTTGGCGCGCTAGTCGTGCTTCTAGGAATCTACTTTAAGAGTAACATTATTGAGGTGGTTGGCTTAATCGTCGCCATCTCCCCGGTTTTACCATGGCCGATCGGACCAAAACGTCCGTAAGACTGGTGGCCTTGCTGCGCTCTAAACAAGTGTCGCAAGGCTTTTTATTTGCTAAAAAACCATATTATTTTATTTGACATCTGAGATCAGAAATCTGATATCTGGGCCTTGGGGTAGGGGAGGTAGGGAAAAAAAAGAGAAGAATCCCACCAAATTATAGGTTTCATTATCACACTATGAGTAAGACTGCTAAACCTAGATAATATAATTATAGGGTTTAGTTACTTATCAAATTCTGTTATTGATTGTCAAATCAACCTATACTGTATTGTTCCTCTATTGTGGATAACTTGTCATACTTTGGTATAGCGCTTGCTCTCGGCTGTTTTACCCTCTTTTCATGAGTAAACAAGAGAAATTCCCTTTAAAATGACAAATATATGATTTTAATAATTTTTAAAAAATAATTAATTTGCGAATTTGTGAGTAATTTCGGAATTTAATAAACTCTATTCCCCGAATTTTTTTGTAGCTGCGACTATTTTCGTCGCCAATTCTTTCCATTTATTAATTAATTGGCGAGGCACAGCCAGCCTCGCCGAACGTGAGTCTAGGCGGGCCTCGCAGCTACGTAAATCGATACTTTTTATAATTATTCGTTTCGTGCTTCGGATTTGTTTGGAGCTTCGATATTCGGATTTCATGCTTGTCTGATGACCCATCAGGATGCCCTAGGAAGCATTTTTACCTTCCGAGTCTATTATCTAACCCTCTGTAAAACCGGTCCTAAAGCCTTTGCGGTAATTCAAAAAAGAGACCTCCTCCGACCCCAAAAATTTAACTTTTCTGGGGAAGACCTCGAAAACGAATTTTTAATTTTCAATTTACAATTTTCAAATGAAGACTACACGATCAATTAGCGCGAATTAACAAGGATAATAAATAATCAGATATAGAAACAAACTATGTAAGAATGTTTAGCTTAAATAAGACTTATGATACACATTGGGCCTAAACGTTGTAGATACGCCAAGAAACCCTCCCAGCTATTCTATTGACAATATGTCGTATAATATATCTTGTGCGACATACATCCTGTCTCCTCTTCTCCCTTAAATTATGAATTTTTTATTGCTGCAAAAATATCTAACAAATTCTTATTTAATTATGTTTTAATTAACATATGGCTGACATTAATAAATTGCTACTTCACTACCTCGAATACTTGGAACTGGAAAAAAACCGTTCCGATAAGACTTTGCGTAATTATGATTTTTACCTTCGCCGATTCCTCAATTTTTCCAAAATTTCCGATCCGGTCTCCCTCACCCCATCGCTCGTCCGCGATTTTAAGCTTTATTTGAGCCGATTTATCGATAAAAGCAACGAAAAATTAATTAATTCAACCATAAATTACCACTTGATCGCTTTGCGGGGCTTTTTAAGCTATTTAATCAGGCAAGAAAACGTTGATGTAATGCCACCGGACAAAATTGAACTCCTTAAACAGGGAGACCGTGAAATTGGAGTTTTGGATGAAGATCAGTTGGAACGGTTATTAAAAGAACCAAATCGCGAAATACCAATTGGAATTCGAGATTTTGCTGTTTTGCAACTCCTTTTTTCCACCGGTTTAAGGGTTTCAGAACTAGTTAGTTTGGATATTTCTGATATAAACCTCAAGACGCGGGAGATCTCTGTCCTTGGAAAGGGCCGTAAACGGCGGGTGGTTTTTGTAAGTGATCGGGCGGCGGAAGCCTTGGAAGATTGGGTCGCTTGGCGGGAAAAGAATCTTAAATCTTTAGTTGGCCTTCAGGCAGAAATGACCCCATTATTTTTACAATTACATGGGCGAAAACCCAAGGATGCTAAGGCAGAAGATTTGCGTCTTGGGGTTAGAGGTGTTCAGTACATGGTTGATCGTTATGCTCTAAAGGCTGGGTTGGTCAATAAGCCCTCACCCCATACGCTCCGTCACAGTTTTGCTACCGATTTACTTCGTCACGGCGCCGATATTCGCTCGGTTCAGGAAATGCTTGGTCATAAAAATATCGCTACTACTCAAATATATACCCACGTGACTAACCCACAATTAAAAGAAGTCCACCGGAAATTTCATTCTGGGAATAATGGATGGGGTTCGATGAGTATTCGCGAATCGCTAACCGAATTCATCCCGATGTAATCGGGATATGGCTTTGTAGAGACGTTCAATTGAACGTCTCTACGGGCGAACATGTACGATTTTGTAGCTGCGACACTTGTGTCGCCAACTTGATTATCTTCCTATTCTTTTTTATGCAATTGGCGAGGCACAGCCAGCCTCGCAGAACGCGAGTCTAGGCGGGCCTCGCAGCTACGGGAATCAGGATTTAACAACAAAATAAATTGGGTATGAGGAATTATTTGCCTGATTATAATATAACATTTTAGTATGCGATCGTCCACTATTTTGTTATATTAAGTTTTACTAATTTAAAGTACAGCTTTTGTACTTTGTTACCGTGCCATGGTTTTGGATATAGCTCTTGAGGTAAACAGGGATCTTCGTGAAGAAAACTTAAATAGTGGTTTTGGAAAGTGGTACTTGCTTGATTTTTGTCTTCGTTTAGGGTGTAGTCAGAAAGTATTTCGTCGTATTTTTCATTGAGTTCGTTAAGTTTCCAGGTGGTGTTGGCTATTTGTTGATTGGTTTCCTCCCCTATTGTATTCGCTTCGAAGAAAATCACTCCCTTGTCTAATTTATGAAGTTTTAAAAAATCAGAAACTTCGCGGACAACATCGTAGGGCGAAATCCAAACGCTTTTCTGCAACAAGCCGAATCCAAGAGAAGACAGTTTATGTCGTAAAATATTACGAGCGGTTCTACTCTTTTCTGGTATATCAAAAATTAATATTCGCCATTTTTTATCCCATTTTCGATTAATATCATTTAACCTAAACTTTTTGTTTATCTTTAATTTTCCCTGATTGGTGATTTTGTAAAATACTTCCCCGTTTTCAACAATCTTTTCGATATTGGAGGTTAGAAGTAATCTTTGAATTGTTGTTACTGCGGAACCTTTACGTTTTTCTTCAAATAGTTTGAGTATGTTATGTCTTTTATGTAAGTAGTTACCAGTGGATTCGTTTAATAGGTCAGATATTTCGGCAAGATAAAGGAGTATTGTTTCTGAGGTTGTGATTTTCATTCTTTATAGTATAACAAATTTATATGCGATCGCATACGTAAATGTTATATATTTAGTTAGTGTGAAAGGAAAGAAAGGAAAAGAAAAGCCCGGGGGTAAATAAACGCCGGGCTTTTTGGTTGATCTTTTCACTGAGTTTTGTATGTAATAACTTCCGGCGGTTTGGCGTTTCTTTTGATCCACGACGCATTCACCGCCCAAATATCGGGAAGGTGTCGCCAACCCTGTTGGAAATCCATTCCGTGACCAATAACATAGCAATTCGGAATGGTAAATCCAACATATCTGATTTCTACAGACTCAATTCTCCTTTCCGGTTTATTCAAGAGGGCGCAGGTGGCCAGCGATGCGGGGTTTCTTCCGGGTAAGACTTTTAGGATGTAATCTAGAGAAAGTCCCGTGTCAACAATATCTTCTATCAAAATCGCGTGTCTACCATGTAATTCAATGTTATTGTCCATCAGGAAGTGAAGGGTGTTGCTGGACACGACGTTATCCCCGTAACTTGAGAGTGTTGCGAATTCGGTCTCGTGCGGAATCTCAATTGACAGGGATAATTCCGCCGCAAAAATGTGGGCGCCTTTTAGAATAACTAACAAAACCGGATTACGTCCTTTGTAATCTCTGTCTATTGTCCTACCTAGCGCCCCTACAGTTTTTAAAATTTCCGCTCTTTTAAAAAGCAAAGACGCCCCTTTTCCTGGGTTAATCTTCATCTGTTCTCTCCTTTAGACTTTTTTTAATCCCCTACTCTTTTTGTGTATCTCTTTTATCATGATATTTAGATGATCACAAGGTAATATTTTTAAGTACCGTAAACTGTACTACGGTACTAATTTTCATTTTTTTATGCCTTTAGACCGTATCTAAGCCATTTTACACCCGACGGGTGTAGAATGTTGTCTTTATAAGCAAAAAAAGCAATTTTTGGCGAAAATATTAAACACATTCTCACCTTAAACACACTCTCACTTAGAAAAGATTTTTGAAGAAATTGACCAGCCTCTGCCAAAAAGAGAGAGGTTTTGCCTGAGGAACAGTTTGGGAAGTAGTCTCTTCCTCTGGTTGGGTTTCTAGAGTTTTGGTCTCCTCTTCTTCCGGTTTAACAATATCTTCAATCATTTCTTTGACGGAATTGATGGTTTCTTTAACCGTACTAGTAACAGTAGAGACAGCAGTAACTACGGTATCGGTGACGGTTGATATTGCAGTTGGTTGATAAAGAATTGTATCTGAAATGGAACTTGATTCAGTTTCATTACCTGCTTGATCTTTAAGTTGAAGATAAACAGTAATCGTATCTCCATACTTAAGATTAGATATGATGTTTGGGTAAGAGGAAACATCAATGGTTAGGTCTTTTGATACATCCTTTGAACTAGTAGTGAACACAAGAGTATTCCAGCTTGATCCAGTAAAGTCTTTGTTAGTGGAGACTCTGTATTCGGATATGCCTGATGGGAAGTCTGCCGGGAGATTGTATGTATTTGGACTGGGCATTGGGTCAGTCCCTTCTATGTGAAGGTTTAGATTCTTGGACTTGGTTGATAGATCATTGTTGTTAATGGAGATTGTTCCAGTTGGGTTTGTTCTATCAACTCTTAGGGTTCTTTCTTCTTTATCTATGGTGGAAGAAGTGTTTCCTACTGAATCTACGGCTAAGACATACCAGTTATGATTGTTTTCTGTTAAGGCTTTTTTACCACTTGAATCTGGAAGGTCATTCTCCATTAGGGTATAGCTCATAACTGAATTAACAATTGGACCTGTGATATCCTTTGCAATTTGATTGCCATCAATATATAGGTGGTAATGAGAGACAGATGATTGACTATCTGTTGTTTCATACCATTTGAAAGTGGGGAGATTTTCCTTGGTGTATTCATTCTGTGATGGAGAATAGAGCCTGACCTTTTCCGGTCCAGTAGAATCCACATTCCAAGAGACAGAAAGACTATCAACTGTAGGGGAAGCGGATCGATCTCCACTGGGAGTAAAATTAGCCCTAATCTTGATGGAATCATAGGTTGAATAGGAAAGGCTTGAGAGAAATCTTGCCTGATCCATTGGCAGAAAGAGTGCTAAACCCAGCAATAGCCACGCCTCCATCAGCGGTATCTCCATCTAGAACATCATAGGTCACTGTGCCTGAATTTAAAGTTTGGGAAATAGAAATCTCATTCCAAGATAAAGTGCCATTGGTACTTGGAGTAATTTCATTAGTGACAAAGGAACCAGAAC
>Ga0210051_1006011_pt1 | contig 11485 bp, 12 predicted proteins | sample CryGey092014_all_FD_185464 | JGI IMG/M metagenome (GOLD analysis project Ga0210051, IMG submission 185464) | Groundwater microbial communities from aquifer - Crystal Geyser CG23_combo_of_CG06-09_8/20/14_all (SPAdes) (version 2) | ecosystem: Environmental > Aquatic > Deep subsurface > Groundwater...
ATGTCGTACTTTTTTACCTCTGTTAAAGACATAGTAATGTTCGTATCCATGTGATTTTAGTGATTTAGTTGATTAAATAACTAAATACCTTATCACATCAGATAGGACATTTCTATATGACGCTAGTAGGACATTATCATAAAATTTTCACATCCAATAATACTTCTACCTTGGCAAGATTTCTATGATTTTCCGCCGGCCGGCCCGGCCGCTAATAATTTTTATTTTCAATTTGTAGGGTTTTAAGAGGGCGGCTAAAAAATCAAGCAATTCCTGGTTGGCGCGGCCTTTTTCCGGCGCCGCTTTCAGGCTGATTTTCATCGCGCCATCCGCCATTTCCCCGGCATAGGCGCTTTGCGGGCGGCGGGGAATGACTTTGACGGTGAAGACGACTTTTCCGCCTGCGGCAATTTTTCTTTTTAAATCATTGATGGTCATTTTTTTGTGAAGAAAATCCCGTTCACGATATCGCGGCCCGGACCGACCAGATATTCGCCGTCATACCACAGGGCCGTGGAATAACCGCCGTCCAGGTTCAGGGCGTATTCCGCGCCCAAGGCCTGCATGATCAGGGCCAGATCCGGCACAGTGGCCGCTTGGGCCGCGACCAGATAGATGTCTTGGCCTTTGACCGCCAAGCCGTTGCGGATTGATTTGGCGGTTTTTTGCTTTTCGTCAATATCCCAATCAATCAGCAGGTTTAGTTTGTCTTCAATCAGGCGCGGCTTGTTGCCGATGAGAGCGGTCAGTTTTTTCCCTTGCCGGCCGGCGAAGGCGGATATGGCCTGGCCATCCGCTTCCGGCCGCCAGCCGAAAAAAGGAAATTCCCGTGAATCCTTGAAATAGTAGAAAGCATTGTTTTCGTCCCAGGCCATGATCGGGCCAGTAGTCCAGTATCGCAGTTGGTTTTCGTTGACAAGAGTTTTGGCGGGATAATCGTAAACCGGAAAGAAAGAATAGTTTTTTTTCGCCGCGCTGGTGTCAAAATAGGTGCCGTTGATGGCGGCAAAAGCATCGTGCGCTAAAGCCAGCTCGCCCAGGGACACTGCCGGGCAATTTGCTGGGCAGGGCAAAGCGGAAGCGGCGGCGGTGATGACGCGCAGATCCGGATCGCGGGTATCCACAGCAATCAAATCAATCGTGAATTCGCCGTTCGCCGTGGAAATTTTTTTTCTTTCGTAGTGGGAATATTTGTCCAGGCTTTCTTCCCAACCGGGTTTGTGGACTTTGGCCAGATTTTCCCGGCTGATGCCCAAGCCCAGTTCGCGCATGACCCGGAAAGCGTCCATTGGCCGGCCCAAAAAATATTTTTTTAAGTCCAACGGATTGATATACCAGGCTTCGCCTTTTTTTTCCACCTGGAGAATGATCTGTCCGGCCAATCTTTGCGCCAAAGACAGATCTCCGGCCACTGGCTGTCCGGCTTGGGCCAAGCGCTGAAAATCCCACTCGCTGATGCCCAAGCCCAGTTCGCGCATGACCCGGAAAGCGTCCGCTGGCCGGCCCAGATAATAGCGCTTCCTGTTTTGCGGCCAGACATACCAAGCCTCGCCGTGCCTTTCCACGTCCAAGAGAATCCGGCCAGACAGATTATTGTCGCCAGTGGCGGCCACCGGTCGGAGCGGACAGAATAAAAAGCCGGTCCAGAGGAAATAAGCAACAAAAACTGACAATATTGGTATTTTTTGCATATTTTTCTTTTTGCCATTATAACACAGATAATAAATTAACTTAATTAATATAAAATTAATGTTTTAATATTAGTTATTTTATTAGTATGAAGTGCTTCTTTATTATTGACATTTAACTGCGTTTCCGCCATAATTTGAGCATTAAAATTGTTCTTTTAATATTTTTTTAATCCAAACGAAAGGAGGGCTTGGCCATGAAAAAACAGCCATATTTGGAACATGTCGTGTTGTTGCTTTTAATCAATCTGCGCGGCCAGGTTTTTCTTTGCCGCAAAAGAGATGAATGGATTTTGCCCGGCGGACATGTAGAAAATTTTGATCTGGACCGCATGCAAGCCGCCCAGCGGGAAATCAAAGAAGAAACAGAACTGGAGGGCATCTTCGGCCAACAGCTCCTATTTCATTATGATGAGCAGGTGAACAGCCATCTCCGCTTATATGATGTGTACGCGGCTTATTATTACGGAGATAAAAAGCCGGCTCCGCTTATCAAAGAAGGGATTGTGGAGGCCGCGTGGTTTGCGCCGGACGAGATAAAAAAATTGTCTCATTCCGAACTGACTAAACAGGCCCTTAAACATTTGGAAGATAATGGCCGGTCTTTCGTGTCCGAATGCCTGCATCACCTCCAAGTGATCGCCAATTTGGCGCAAAGCCAGGGCTTGGACCACAAAGGAGCCAAGGAGCTTATGAAGAACATGGAAAAAACCGTTAAGACGATCATGGGCATATCGCGGCAAAACAATTGCGCCGCTTTGGTCCCGGTCCAGGAAAAAAACAAAGGCGCGGTCATGATCGTTGATGACCATCAGGCGGTATTATCAACGCTCAGAGAAGCATTTATTTCCTATGGGTACGCAGTTTACGGTTTTTCTGATCCGCTGGAAGCTTTAGCTTGGCTTAAAGAGGAGCCGAATGTCCGTCTGAAGGCCGTTATCGCCGATTACCAGATGGCCGGCTTGAACGGTCAAGAGTTTCTTAATCAAGCCGCCCCGCTGGTTAAAGAATTTAAAAAAATAATTATCAGCGGCGAGGATGTCAATGCGGAAGTGAAAAAGGAATTCCGTTTTTTTATGAAACCTTTTTTGCCTTCCATTATTCTCAAGGCTGTGGAAGACTAAGCCCCGTCAATAAAATTGGCGGGGATTTTATTTGTGTTGCCAATTTGCCTTTTGCGTTTTTTCTTGCTAAGCTTTAACGCAAACAGGCGAAAGAAAAAAGATTATGGCCGGAAAAAAAATTCACCTCCATACGATCGGTTGCCAGATGAACCAATCAGACAGCGAGCGCTTGGCCGGATTCTTAAGCGTTCGGGGCGGGCAGATAGTCAGCCGCGCCAGCGAAGCGCGCTATATTATCGTGAATACTTGCGGTGTCCGGCAGTCAGCCGAGGATCGGGCTTTCGGTTTGGCCCATCAGTGGCGGGATTCTCGGCCGGGCATAAAAATAATCTTGACCGGCTGTTTGGCCGGCCGGATTGATTTGCGCGGAAAAATTGCCGCGACTTTCGATTTTAGCTTTAAAATCGGGGATATGGAAAAATTGGCAAGTTTTTTGGGTTTCAAAAACATCCGTTTTCCCCGTATCAAAAATACGAATGTTGATTATTTGCGCATCAATCCTTGCTATCATGACCAAGTTCGCGCATTTGTGCCAATCGGCAATGGTTGTAATAATTTTTGTTCCTATTGTGTCGTGCCTTACGCCCGCGGACAGGAAAATTGGCGCCCGGCCGATGAAATTATCACTGAAGCGCGGACTTTAATCAGCCATGGCTGTCGGGAAATTACTTTGATCGCGCAGAATGTCAATTCGTACAAATCTTTTTTAAAAACAAAAAAAGGCCGGGAACCGGTTGATTTCAGCCGCTTATTGCGGCGGCTGGACAGCTTGCCCGGTAATTTCTGGATCCGGTTCGCCACCAGCCATCCGAAAGATCTGGACGCAAAATTGATAGAAACGATGGCGGATTGCGAAAAGGTCTGCGAACATCTGCATTTGCCCGCGCAAGCCGGCGATGACGAAATTTTGCGCAGGATGAACCGCGCCTATACAATCGAACATTACAAAAATTTAATCAGCCGCTGGCGCGCGGCTTTTCGACATTCGCGGTTAAAAAAAGATTGGCCGACAGCCGTTACTACCGATTTAATCGTGGGTTTTCCGAGCGAAAAAAGGCAGCAATTTACCAACACATTGAAACTGGTTCGCGCGGTGAAATTTGACCAGGTTTACAGCGCGCGTTACAGTCCGCGGCCGGGTACGGCCGCGTCCGTTTGGCCGGATAATGTGCCCATGGCGGAAAAGAAGCGGCGGGAAAAAATCCTGGAAGCAGAAGTTAAAAAAATCGCTTTGGCGATCAACCAAGCTTATGTGGGCAAGGTTTTACCCGTCTTGGTCGTCGGCCAGAATCGGCATCAGGAATATTACGGGCTAACCCGGACGAATAAAAAGATCATCTTGCTTGAAAGCCGCTGTCCGCCGCGCAGCGGGGAATTTTATGACGCGCGGATTGTTGCGGCCCGAGAATTCAGTTTGGCTGGAAAAATAAAAAAACCCGCGTCAAATTGACGCGGGCGTACCATTAAAAAGAGATAAAGCACGTGTTCCTGTCCGGCGCCTGGTCGCGGCGATGGGAAAAAAACTGGAAATCGCCGTTTTCTGTTGAATGCGCCGAACAGAAAAATGTGTCTTTCAGGGTAAAAAAATTTTTTACGCCCAGCCGGTTAAGGGCCTGGCAAATGACCATGTTCAGGCTGATCCGGCCGTTCTGCACCTGGCCGGGAAAATAATCATTGAATTCCGATCTGACCTTGTAGCAGGCTGGACAAATGCCCGGCCAGATCGCGGCAATTATGTCTCCCGCTCTTTTAATTCCCTGGTAGTAAAGTATTGCCAAGGCATTGGCAATGATGTTCTGCCGTAGCGGTTTCCAGCCGCAATGGAGCAGGCCGATGAAACGGTTCCGCTGGTCGGCCAGGAACACGATCGGACAATCAGCCGTGTTGGCCATCAGGGCTACTCGCGGCGGGCGCGGTATGTTTGGGAAGGGCAGAAGCAGGCCGTCCGCCGGCCAGTAATTACCCGCTTGGTTTTGCTTTTGGCCATCAAGCCATTCCACTCGCGCGCCGTGTTGGGCCTGGAGCTTGTGGTAAATATCCGCCCCGATTTCAGCCGTCAAAAGGCGGCTTTGCCTTTCTTCGCGTTCCAGATCGGCGTATCCGTAATCGCCGGCCAGTTTGGTCGTTATCCCGTGATAAACGGGAAAACTCGGAAAATAGGCAATCTTCCGATCCGGAAAAAACCCTAAATTTTCTTGCATATTACCCTCCTTGTAATAAAAAGAACAGATTTTGATAATGTTTAATAATATTCGTTTTTAGCCAATATGTCAAGTACGCGCCAAAAATTAATCGCCATTTTAGGGCCGACCGCCAGCGGCAAAACCAGTCTGGCCGTGCGGTTGGCCAGGCATTTTCGCGGGGAAATTATTTCCGCGGACAGCCGGCAAGTTTTTCGCGGTTTGGATATCGGTACTGGCAAAGACCTCAAAGAGTACTCCGGATCGGATGGATCAGGCCGGCTTTGGCGCGTCCCTTATCATTTGCTTGATGTTATCGATCCCAGCGAAGAATATTCATTGGCCCAATACCAAAAAGCGGTTTTGCTCGCGATGGCAGGAATTCATCAACGCGGCCGCATTCCGTTTCTGGCCGGTGGCAGCGGTTTATACGCGCAGGCCGTCATTGACAATTACCAATTGGACGATCGCGGTCCGGACCGGGAATTGCGCGCCGCGCTCAATGGTTTGTCCACGGAGGAAATTTTCCGCCGTTTGTCAGAAGCCGACCCCGAACAGACATACGGTCTAAGCGCGAGTGAAAAGGCCAATCGCCATCGCTTGATTCGCCGGCTGGAAAAAATCAAGCAAGGAAATAATATCTGCCGGACGGGCCAGCCGCTTTTTGACAGCTTGGTTTTGGCGCTCAGCCGGCCGCGTTCCGAATTAGACGAACGGATCCAGGCGCGCTTGCGGGCCAGATTAGAAAGCGAAGATCTGATCAAAGAGGTTGAGAATTTGCTCGCCTCGGGTTTAAGCGCCCAGCGCCTGATTAGTTTCGGTTTGGAATACAAATATATTGTATTATATCTTCAGAAAAAACTTTCTTACGAGCAGTTATTTGAGCAGTTATTCATTGCCATCCGTCAATTCTCCCGTCGCCAGCTGACCTGGCTGCGGCGCTGGGAAAAGCAGGGCCGAGCAATCCATTGGCTAAAAGATACCCAAGAAGCCTTGGCTTTAACCGCTGATTTTTTGCGCGCAGAAAAAAACGCGCCATAGCGCGTTTAGCTTGACCGAGGGTGCGGTCTTGACTATTGCGGACAATGTGCTAAAAGATAGGGTATTATTTCAATCGTTCTTTTATCTTTTTTTTCAGGAGGAAAGCATGGCTGCCTGAGTCGCAATTTCATATTTTGCTATTACCTATATTTTGCGGGCATTAGCGCGGGAAGGATTAGTAAATAAAGAAGAGGTGGAAAAGGTCATTGCTTGTTTGCGCGACTGCGCAGTTAATTTGCCGAATATCAGCAAGCAGAATTGCGAAAAGCTGATCGAACAGATTAAGTGGCAAATACAGACGGGCGCTTTGGATGAAAAAAAGTGGTTATGGCGGTCGAGAATTTCCGGCCAGGCCCGGCATCTTTGCTGGTCCAGAGTCGATCTGGCCGTGCGCGACGAGCGCCTCAATGCCGTCTTGGCCTTTCTGCTGGCCTATTATCCGCAGATCGCCCCGTGCCGAGCGTGAAAAATATAACCCGCCATTTTACTGGCGGGTTTTTTATGGCGAAAAAATCCATGATAATATTTTTGATGGCCATTAAGTTCTGTTGTGCTATTTAAGCCGCTCTTTCCAAGTTATTCTTTTCATTTATTATATCATCTCTAATTTTGATAATTTTGCTTTGTGTGTCATCTGCTGTTTGGATGACATTTGATAATATGGGATCGGACAATTGACGGCTTGGAAATTTTGAAAAATATTTCTAATCTCAATCATAACTGGCAACTCTGTTCCTTGGTGCTCTGGCCGCTTGTTATCCCGGCCATTACTGGGATTTTTGAAAAAGTTAAGCAGTCCCATATTATTAGCTTAAAAATTTAATTAGTATTTTTTCAATGATTTTCGGGTTGGCTTTGCCTTTGGTCGCGGCCATGGTTTGGCCGATCAGATACTGCAGGACATTGTTTTTGCCGGCGCGGTACTGGTCGGCTTGCGCTTCGTTTTTCTTTAAAATATCTTGAATGATCGCGGCCAGCGCCGCTTCATCATCAATCTGCTCAAGTCCCAGATCGGACATGATGTCGGTCGGATCTCCGCTTTGCTCGTACATGACGGCCAGGATCTGCTGGCCGGCCGTGGAGTTGACTTTGCCTTGATAGATGAGCAAGATAAGCTCGGCAAAATTTTCCGGCGTGATTTTAATTTCTCTGATGCTTTTTTTATCTTTATTTAAATATTTAAACAGCTCGCTGATTAACCAATTGGCCATGGTTTTGGCCAGTTTTTTTTTCTGCCTTTCCCAATTGTCGCCGGTGCTGTTGATCCAGGCGCGCAATTCCGACATGGTGTTTTCCGTGAAATCCGCCAAATGCCGGTCGGCGATGATGATCTCCGCGTCCGCCGGCGCAAAACTGTATTGTTCCTGGAAACGGCGCGCTTTTGCCAAGGGCAGTTCAATCAGTTTAGTCCGCAATTTTTCCAAATATTCGGGCGTGAATACCAGCGGCGGAATATCCGGCTCCGGAAAGTAGCGGTAATCAGCGGAAGTTTCCTTGGTCCGCTGGCGGTAAGTTTCGCCGCGGCTGTCGTTCCAGCCCCTGGTTTCCGGTTTGATCTCTTCGCCGCTGTCCAAAGCGTCCGTCTGCCGTTTGATTTCAAAATTGATCGCTTTTTCCACGGCCCGGAATGAGTTGATGTTCTTGATCTCAACTTTGGCGTTCAGGCGCAAACCCTTTTTCGGCACAATCCCTTCTTGGGGCCGGTAGTCCCAGGTAGCGGGTTTCTGCAAGCTGATGTTGGCCTCGCAGCGCATTTCGCCTTTTTCCATATCCGCGTTGGAAATGTCCAGATAGCGCAGGATCTGCTGGTAATGCTGGCAGAATTTTTTAGCCTCGGCCGCGTCCGCAATGACCGGTTCGGTCACCATCTCCACGAGCGGCGTGCCCGCGCGGTTGAAATCCAACAGGGAAGAGGCGCTTTTGGCCGGATGGTAGAGCTTGCCCGTGTCTTCTTCCAGGTGGACGCGGGTGATGGCAATCGGCCGGCCGGCAATTTCCAGCTGGCCGCCTCGTACCAGGGGCAGGTCGTATTGAGAGATCTGATAGCCTTTCGGCAGGTCAGGATAAAAATAGTTCTTTCGGTCAAATTTGCTTTGGGTGTTAATTTCCCCGCCCAAAGCCATGCCCAAAAGCACGGTCCATTCAATCGCTTGTCGGTTCGGGACGGGCAGGGTACCCGGATGGCCGAGGCAGACCGGACAGACCAGGGAATTCGGCTCCCGGCCTTCGGACTGGTTGTCACAAGCGCAAAACATCTTGGATTTGGTTTTGAGTTCCGCGTGGATTTCCAGGCCGATGATGACGTCGTATTTCATAGGGATGGCGCTTTTTCAAATTTTGGCCATCACTTCCAAGATGGCCGCTTCCAGTTCTTTATCCGAACCGTTGTTAATTATTTTGAAATTGGCTTTTTGCCCGACTTTCGCGATATATTTTTCCGTTTCGGCTTGTTCTTTAGCCAGAAATTCTTCATAAGTGGCGGTGGCTTCGCCGACTTTTTCCGCCCTTTTCCGGCTCCGTTCGTAGCGGATATCCGGCTCAGCCGTCACATAGATCAAATGGAAAGAGCCATCGTATTCTTTGATGAACGGCTCAATATCGCCCGGCATCCTAATACCGTCTACGATAATCAGGTCTGATTCGATTTTTTCCGCTTCTCGCAGGATAGCGTTGATCAGAATATCGTTCTGAAAAGTTTTTTTCAAAATAATCGCCAGCTTAATCAGGTTGGAACGGGTGGAGTCAACATAGAGGTTGTCCAAGGTGCGGCGCAGGACATTGGAAATCGTCAATCTGGTGCCGCCGTATTTTTTAATGATAATGTTGGCCGCCGCGCCTTTGCCGCTGGCCTGCTCGCCAATCAATCCGATAATGGTTTTTTTCTTCATAATGCTTGGTCTGTCCTTAGGAAATTTTTATCCGCAAGGAAAAGTATTAATGCTATTAATGAAATATTTGGCCGACGAAGCGGTTTTTCGTTTTTAATTTTATATTTATTATTGATATATTAAAACACTATCAAACCCTGTTATTTTAATATAAAATTCAATTTTTCGCAAGCGAGCGCAATTTTGGGATTAGGCGGGCGATTTTTGCCCGCAAATCCAAACAGGTTCCTTCATTAATAATGGTAAAATCCGCTATGGCAATGGGTCCGCCTTTGTCCGTCTTTTCAATTTCCGAATAATCTCGCTCCTGGAATTCCCGCCGGCTTTTTATCGGCCTTTCTTTATCGCGGCTGTTTAGCCTTTTAAATCTGATTGCGGGCGGGGCATAGACGGCGAGCGTCAGAAAAGCCGGGCCGAATTTTTTTTTGAGAATCAGATATTCCGCCCAACTGTACAGGCTTTCCAGGATGACGGTGTCGGAATTTTTCAGGGCTTGTTTGATTTTCGGCATAGCCAATTTGGCGTAAGCGCCCATGCCCAATTCCGCGCGGATCTTTTCCCGGATCAGCCGCTCGTTATGGTAATTTATTTTTAAGCCTTCTTTTTTTAGCCGTTCAAAAGTCGCCGCGCCGAAATAGATTTTCGGCCAGTCGGTTTGGCGAGAAAGGTAATTGATTGTTTCGCTCTTGCCAGAGCCGGCCATGCCCAGCACGGCAATTACGGTTTTAAGATTTTTGATCTGTTTTTTTTGCTTGAGCATAAGATTTTTTTTCCGGTAGAACACGGTATTTAAGGAAAAGGGTGCTTTTGGACAGTTTTCGGGAGCTGATCAGAGACAGGGAACAGTCACGCGGGCGGGCGAAAAGCGAAAGGCCTCGGCCGAAAATTTTCGGCTCAATGGTCAGATAGATTTCCGCGACCAGCCCGGCGTCCAGGAAAAGGGAATTGATCGTGGCGCCGCCGCCCAGAATGACCTGTTTAAAACCCATTTTGGCCAGTCGGTCCAAGACTTTTTTCGGCTCACCGGATACCCAGAGCACGCCCGGCCGGGGAGCGGGATTTTTTTCCAGCGTAAAAACCACGTTCAGCCTTCCGGGCAAGGGGGCGGGAAAAGTGAAAAAAGTCTTGTCGCCCATAATGACCGCGCCGGCTTTTTTGGAAATTTTTTGAAAAAGTTTTTTATCGGCCGGACTGGTCCATTCGGTCGGCAGATGCCGTTCATGCTTAGCGATCAGGCCGTCGGCCGTCATCGCCATCATCATAATCACTTTAATCATAGGCATTGATAATTTGGCGTTCGCCCCTAAAAACCGCCGATGTTTGCGATGTCCGCCTTGATTGCCGGATGGCTTTGATAATTTTCCAGGGTGATGTCTTCATATTTAAAGTCATCAATATTTTTGATATCCGGATTCAATTTGACGTTTGGAAAAGGGAAAGGTGTCCGGCTGGTCTGCTCTTTGATCTGCGGGTAATGGTTGGAATAAATATGGACGTCGCCGAAAGTATGGACAAAATCGCCGGCGGCCAGGCCGGTGGCCTGGGCCACCATCAAGAGCAGAAGAGCGTAACTGGCGATATTGAAAGGCACGCCCAGAAAAAGGTCCGCGCTTCTTTGGTAAAGACCGAGATTCAGGCGGTCGTTTTGGACTTGGAATTGGAAAGTGGTGTGGCAGAACGGCGGCACTTCATTGGCGTTGCCGGCCGAAGCCATGGCATAGATGAAATCCGGATTCCAACCGGACACGATATAAGATTTGCGATAGGGTTTGTCTTTGAGGCCTTTTATGACCCAGCCGAGCTGATCAATTTCCCGTCCGTCCGAAGCCGGCCAGCGCCGCCACATCCGTCCGTAAACGACAACCAGATCCCCCCATTTTACCACCCACGGGTCAGACGCCGGCAGATTTTTTAGGCGCGCGATAAAATCGGGCTGGGAAAGATCGTTTTGCGGCTCATTTTGCCGGCAATACTTATGGTATCTTTTCCAGGCCCATTCATCCCAGATGCGGATATCCTGGTCAACCAAAGGTTTGATGTTGGAACTGCCGGACAGAAACCAGAGCAGTTCTTGGGCAATGCCGCGGAAAAAAGTTTTTTTCGTGGTCAACAGCGGGAAGCCATCCGCCAGATTGAAACGGATCTGCCGCCCGAACACACTGCGGATATGGGGCGGTTCTTCATTCTTTTGCCGGTACAATTCAAGCACTTCCGGCGTGAAAAAAAGTTTTTTGTCCGCGCCATTAGCCAAAATGTCCTGGCAAAGATTTAGATATTGGTATTCCGGATGCATACGATATGTTTTTAACCAACTAAGTGTAGTTTGATTCCAGAATCTAACGCAACATATTTGGCGCGAAGCGCCAATAATGCTAAGTTAGATTTCTATGAAAAATTATAAAAGATTAAGTGAGATGGAGCGGGAAGAAATCAGCCGGATGCTCGCCCAAGATTGTTCTTTTCAAGACATCGCCAGACGATTGGGCCGCTATGCCAGTACCGTTAGTCGAGAAGTCGGCCGAGGCAGTTGTAATAAGTATACCTATCGAGCCGCTAAAGCGCAA
>Ga0210051_1006015_pt1 | contig 11480 bp, 10 predicted proteins | sample CryGey092014_all_FD_185464 | JGI IMG/M metagenome (GOLD analysis project Ga0210051, IMG submission 185464) | Groundwater microbial communities from aquifer - Crystal Geyser CG23_combo_of_CG06-09_8/20/14_all (SPAdes) (version 2) | ecosystem: Environmental > Aquatic > Deep subsurface > Groundwater...
GGCTTCACCTATATCAGTTGCACGCCAAGCGATGTCGGAGTGGAGCAAGTGGGCCACACAATCAAGTTCACCTTCCTCGGGGATTCAGTAAGCTTTACCTACAGGGTTAAGGCACCGACAATTGACGCCACGACTACCTACACCTTCCAAGGTGTAGTTAAGGATGAGAACAAGAATGAGTATCTTATTCAAGATAGTGACATAACTGTGACAATAGGTGCACCTCCCTCAGAAACTTACACTTTAACTATAGCAGTGGATGGAAATGGCTCAGCCATTCCTCCAGTTGGTAGCCATATTTATGAAGCTGGCACTGTAGTAAACATCAGTGCCACACCAGCCTCAGGCTGGCAATTTGATAGCTGGAGCGGTGATGTTACTGACCCATCATCTTCCTCCACTACAGTAACAATGGATAGCAATAAAACTATTACCGCTTATTTTACTCCGATTCCGTCAATAACCTATACCTTAACGCTGACTTGCCAACCAAGCGATGGTGGAACTGTCACCCTTAGCCCTACAGGAGAGGGCAACCAATATGCGGAGGGCACCTCTGTTGAGCTGACTGCTATCCCGACTGAGAGTTATGTTTTTTCTTGCTGGAGTGGTGACCTTAGCGGAAGTAACAATCTGATTACCATAATCATGGACTCCAATAAGAGTGTTACCGCCAACTTTGTGTTATCTGTATCAGATGAAGCTAGCTTTACAGTATCTCCCCTTAATATCTCACCAGAGCAAGTTCAGTCTAACCAGCAGGTGAATATCTCCGTCAAGATAACCAATAATGGTGAGCAAGCTGGGAGTTATCAAGCTGTTCTCTACATCAATGGGCAGGTGGAGGATAGTCAGACAGTGAGTATTTCGCCAGGCTCATCTCGGAATGTCGTTTTTAATATAACCAAGGCAACTCCTGGCGCTTACACTGTTTTACTAGGGGGACAGCAAGGACAGTTCACCGTAGTGGGTAGCCAATCCACCAGTGGCGGACTAAACATTGGCACTACAATAGCTATTGTACTCATTGCAGTGCTTATTGCAGCTCTAGTATTGGTATTCCGTAGGATTAAGAAGAGAGCGTAAGCAAGTGTAAATGGAAGGAAGCAATAAAAAGCACAATAGTGCGCCACAGCGAATTGTCTCTCTGGCTCCGTCCAATACTGAGATCCTTTTCTCTCTGGGACTAGATGCGGAAATAGTGGGAGTAACCGAGCTGTGTGATTACCCTCCTCAAGCAAAACTAAAGGAGAAGATAGGTGGCTTTCTTGAGCCTCAAATTCAGAGGATAAAGGCTCTACGGCCAGACATCATTCTGGCATACGGGGGTATTCATGAGCCCCAGGTAAAGGAATTAGAGAGGGAAGGACAAACCGTTTGGGTGGCAAATCCCAAAACCGTGGAGGAGGTATTTGAGAGTATAGAAGACATAGGGGCACTCACCGGCAAGGCTTCCGTAGCCCGAGACCGATACTTTCTTTAAGGAGGAGGGTGGGGAAAATCAGAGGAAGAGGCATCATCCCTTACGAGGCAAGACCTGGTGAAAGAAGATTCAAAAGAGAGGCTTGTTTTCAACCTGGGAGGAGGGAAAGAGTATGAGTTTAGACCCATGGTCGCTCCTTAACAGTGATTTCGGTATGTGCCACAAGTGTAGAAAGGAGATAGTCATGACAATAAAAGGATCACACCCACTGGGCAAGGGGCGAATATAATATTGAGGAAAGTCAAAGATTAAAATGCAAAATCTTTAACTTTTGCTCTGTAATTTTGATTTTTGATGTTTGATTTTTAATTTTCAGTGATTGAACATGTTGGGGAAATGATTAGTAAGGAAGGATATGGACAGATGGTAAGCCGCGGAATTGAGCATATAAGAAAAAGAGAGGGGCATATTGTTCCGTTTACTCCTACCAAGATAGCTGAGGCTGTTTTTAAGGCCTTTAAAGCTGTAGGTGAGGATGATAAGTCTAAGGCAAACCAGGTGTCTGAGCAGGTGGTTTCCATCTTAGAGATTACCTGTAGAGATGGTCGAGTGCCAACGGTGGAGGAAGTGCAAGACCTCGTTGAGAAAATGCTCATCGAGAATGGGTATGCCAGGGTCGCCAAGGCTTATATTCTTTACAGAGAGCAACATGCCAAATTGAGAGAATCCAGAAGGTTGTTGGAAGGGGCGACAAAGATGGTTGATGATTATCTCGGGAGGTTGGATTGGAGGGTGAATGAGAACAGTAATATGGGTTATTCCCTTCAGGGACTTAACAATTATGCATCATCTGGAATCGCATCCCGCTATTGGCTTGGCAACATATATCCCCCAGAAGTAGGAGAGGCTCATACTGAAGGAGATTTCCACATACATGACCTGGGGGTTCTGGGTGTTTATTGTTGTGGATGGGACTTGAAAGATTTGCTGCTTCAAGGCTTCCGAGGAGCGCAAGGGAAGATAGAGAGCACGCCCCCGAAGCACTTCCGAAGTGCATTGGGGCAGGCCGTGAACTTCTTTTATACCCTCCAGGGAGAGGCAGCAGGCGCCCAGGCATTCTCCAACTTCGATACTCTTCTGGCTCCATTTATCAGATATGATGGTCTGAGCTATAGAGAAGTAAAACAAGCAATGCAGGAATTTATCTTTAGCTTGAATGTTCCCACAAGAGTTGGTTTTCAAACACCTTTTACTAATCTTTCCTTTGATCTTGTTCCTCCCCCTTTATTAAGAGACGAAGAGGTTATAGTTGGAGGGAAGCCCTCGTCAGATTCCGTGTATGGTGAGTTCCAGAAAGAGATGGATATGCTCAACAAAGCCTTCTGTGAGGTTATGATGGATGGCGATGCTAAGGGGCGTATCTTTACCTTTCCCATTCCTACTTATAACATCACCAAGGATTTTGATTGGCAGAATAGGGAATTGGATGCGTTGTGGGAAATGACGGCAAAATATGGCATTCCTTATTTCGCTAACTTTGTCAATTCCGATATGAAGCCTGAGGACACAAGGAGTATGTGTTGCCGGTTGCGGCTGGATATTGGGGAGATTAGGAAGAGGGGTGGTGGACTTTTTGGTTCTAATCCACTCACTGGAAGCATTGGTGTCGTGACTATTAATATGCCGAGGATTGGCTATCTTTCTAATAGCGAGGAGGAATTCTTTGCCAGGTTAGGCAGATTCATGTCTCTTGCTAAGGAAAGCCTGGAGATTAAGAGAAAGACGATAGAACGATTTACCGAAGAGGAACTTTATCCTTATTCTAAGTTCTACCTTTCTATGGTAAGGAAAAGATTTGGCCGCTACTGGACAAATCATTTCTCTACTATTGGTCTGGTTGGGATGAATGAAGCTTGCTTGAATTTCTTGGGAAAGGATATTTTTAGCGATGAGGGGAAGAAATTAGCAAGGAAGGTACTCACCTTTATGAGAGAAACACTGGCGAAATTTCAACAGGAGACACAGGGGCTTTACAACTTAGAGGCAACTCCTGCGGAGAGCACTTGCTATCGCCTGGCAAGGCTTGATAAAAGGAGTTTCCCAACCATCATTACTGCCGGAGAGAGGGAGCCATATTACACTAATTCAACTCATTTGCCTGCGAAGTATGGCGGTGATCTTTTTAATGCTTTGGCTCATCAGGATGAACTCCAGACTCTGTACACTGGTGGTACAGTTTTCCATTGCTTTCTAGGTGAAAGGATAGATGATCCCGAAGCCTGTAAACTCTTAGTGAGGCGAGTTATGGAGAACTTCCGCTTGCCTTATTTCACTTTGACACCGACATTCTCCATTTGCCCTACACATGGCTATATTAGTGGTGAGCATTTTAAGTGCCCGCAGTGCGGACAGAAAACAGAGGTTTACTCACGCATAGTGGGGTTCTTCAGGCCTGTGCAAGAGTGGAACGAAGGCAAACAGGAGGAGTTTAGGGAGAGGGAAGAGTATAAACTTTGAGGTTAACATACTTTAAAGGGATGATCTTTACATCATGAAAATCTGTGGTATTCAGGGAGTATCCCTGATAGATTTTCCAGGAAGGATTACCTCTATTTTGTTTCTAGGTGGATGTAACTTTAGATGTCCCTTTTGCCAGAATCGGAGTCTTGTGGAAGGGTATGAGCACTTACCTCCCATAGATGAAGATTGGGGTCTTGCTTTTCTTAGGCAGAGAAAGGGCTTTATTGAAGGTGTTGAGATTACTGGTGGCGAGCCACTGATAAATGGTAAAGAATTGATAGGTTTTTTGGGAAGGCTGAGAGAAACAGGGTTATCTATAAAGTTAGATACAAATGGCTACAACACGGATATGTTAATGAAGATACTGAGGAAAGGGCTCGTAGATTACATTGCCATGGATATAAAAACATCAGTTGGGAAATACCACATAGCTTCGGGGAGACGAATAGACATCAGCAGGATACTAAATAGCGTAAGAGCCATCAAGGAATCATCCATTAAATATGAATTCAGGACAACTTGCGTGCCGGGGTTGGTTGAGAGGGAAGATATAGAAAGCATCGCCCAATTGATTAAAGGTGCAGGGCAATATTATCTCCAACAATTCAGGTCTGATGAGCCTACTTTGGACCCTTCCTATATGAAGGTAGCTCCATATTCTAAGGAAAGGTTGCAGGAGTTTCGCGATCTTGCTCAAGTATATGTTAATTCAGTTGGTATTCGGGGGATATAGGCAAAAGTTAAAAGAAAATCAAATATAAAAATGTAAAGGTCAAAAATACAGAGCAAAATGCAAAAGTTTTTGACTTTTGATTTTTGAATTTGTCATCCTGAACTTGTTTCAGGATGGGACCTCGGACAAGGTGAGTTATACCATTAAGAGGATCTGATATTTTAAAGAAACTTCCTAATAGGAAGGGCTGTAGGGAGTGCGGTTTCCCCACATGCTTTGCCTTTGCCATGAAATTAGCTTCGGGGGGAACAACAGTTGACAAATGCCCCTATCTTTCCGCAGAGGCTAAGGCGGAGATTGAGGAGGCGCTAGCGCCTCCTATCAGGCTTGTCACTGTAGGCTCGGGTGAGAATGCCCTCCAAATTGGGAATGAAGAGGCATTATATAGGCATGATAGGTTTGTCCACCAGCCAGGCATTGCCCTTCTCATCTCCGATAAGGAGGATGAAGCGAGGGTTGAGGAGAAGATAAGGAAGATAAAGGAGTTGAGGTTTACCTGGGTGGGGTTAACTCTCAAGGCTGACCTTCTAGCCCTACACTTTGAATCGGGGGACAGGGCTAAATTTGAAGCCTTGGTGAGAAGGGTCTACGACTCAACCGACTTGGGGATAGTCTTGATCTCAGAAGATATGGATGCCTTGTTTGCGGCGAGGAATATATGTGCTGAAAGGAATCCCCTCCTTTATCCCATAACAAAGGAGAATATTGAGGAGGCCATTCCTAAAATTAAAGCGAAGCCTACTCCAGTTGGGGTTCGGGCAGGGAGTATTGAGGAACTTCTCCCTTTAACCTCTAAATTGAGGGAAGCGCGAATTGAGGAGGTAGTTTTAGACCCCGGCTCTAAGAATGTGCTTGAAGCTATAAGGGATCAAACTTTTATCCGACGGGCTGCCCTAAAGCAGAATTTTAGACTTCTTGGCTATCCCACTATAGCTTTCCCTTGCTTTGTAATCCCCCTTAGTCCCCCTTTAGAAAAGGGGGATTTAGAGGGATTTTGCTTGAAGGAGATGCTCGCAGCTTCCTTATTCGTAATCAAGTATGCCGGGATTATCGTGCTTTCCGATTTGGACCAATACTCTCTGCTCCCACTCTTAGTTCAGCGGCTTAACATTTATACTAATCCCCAGGTGCCCTTGTCACTCGAGGAGAAGATTTATGAAATAGGCAAGCCCAATGAAGAGTCCCCTGTCCTGCTTACCTCAAACTGGGCTTTGACCTATCTTATCCTGTCCTCAGCAATCGAGGCTACTAATATCTCTACCTTTCTTTGCGCAAAGTGCGTAGAAGAGGCAGATGTGCTGTGTTGGTGTCATCACTGTTTGCGCAGCGCGCAACTAGGCAAGCTCAGTGGTGATGACACCGGGCAGTTCATCAAGAAATGCGGAATTGAAGATAGAGTAAAGCATAGAAAGCTGGTCATCCCCGGAAGAGCTGCCCGATTTAAAGCTGAGCTTGAGCAGGCTCTGCCGGACTGGGAGATTATCGTTGGTCCCGAGGAAGCAGCTCGAATAGTGGGCTTTTTACCAGAGTTTGCTAAGGAATTAAAGGAGCTACCGAAAATTTGATTTCAGTTTTCAATCTCTACAACGCGTTTGAATAGTGACCTATATTTATGGTTAACCGCAAAACTATTTATAATTTCGCTTGCTTTTCTAGAATGTCAAATCCCCCTACTCCCCCTTTTCTAAAGGGGGATTTAGAGGGATTTTTATACGAAATTATGCGGGATACTATAGTCAAGTAAACTTGTTTTTAATAAGGTTAGGTTATAATATATGAGAATTCTGTGCCAGCAAGCGGTTGAGAGTCAAGTAGCATGAAGGCAATAACAGATAACACCAAAGACTTGGAGGGAAGGCCAAAGGATATCTTCCAAGATATTACAGGGCATAAAACGGTTAACCTCGAGTTAGTTATTGCCCACAATCCTGAGGTAATTATCACTTGCACTGGACATGGGGAGGCTAAGAACAAACCATTTGAGTGGGCAAAGGAGGAGCCAAGGCTTAAGGTCACTGAGGCTCGCAGGAACAATAGGATATATCAAATCGATGCTGATTTAGTTACTCGTTCAGGGCCAAGAATAGTTGATGCCTTAGAGTTGTTTGCTCAGTTTATTCATCCTGAGATTTTCGGCCAGCCGAAGGGAGGTTAAGTGAAGGTCTTTTCTTCCTGGAGCGGGGGAAAGGAATCTGCCCTGGCAACCTATAAGGCAACTTCGCAAGGTCACCAGGTTCTATATCTGGTCAACTTCATTTCCGAGGATGGGGAGAGGTCGAGGTCTCATGGCATCAAAGCCGAGGTCTTGGATTTGCAAGCAAAAGCCATAGGGATTCCTATAGTTCAAGTGAAAACATCCTGGGAGGACTACGAGAAGAACTTTAAAAAGGTTGTGGAAAAACTTAAGGAGAAAGGGATACAAGGAGGGGTTTTTGGCGATATGGATTTAGAAGAGCATAGGGAGTGGCTCGAGAGGGTTTGTGGGGAACTTGAAATAAAGCCTATTTTGCCTCTTTGGGGGATTGGACCTGAGGAACTCCTTGCTGATTTTTGGAGCCTTGGATTTAAGGCAACAGTAGTAGCGACAAAATTAGACAAAAGCTTGCTTGGCAGAAGCTTGGATAAAGTTTTCCCAACTGAGATTCAGAAATTCAATTGCCATCCCTGTGGGGAATCTGGGGAATATCATACTTTTGTGTTCGATGGTCCAATTTTTAAGATGCCGCTTAAGGTTATCCAGGGCAAGAAAGAGAAGAGGGACAACGTTTGGTTTCTGGAGATTTCTGTCCGATAGTATAAAGGTAGAGTGCTTAGCAATTCAGTTTGTCATTCTGAGCGCAGCGAAGAATCTCTTGTATCCTTGAGACCCTTTGCGGAGTTTACCCTGAGCGAGATTCTTCGGTCGCTTCGCTCCCTCAGAATGACAGGAAGCGAAGGGTTCAGGGTGACAAATAAATACTCTGCGTAAAGGAGGGCTAAGATGAAGGAAAGAGGATTGATTCAAGTGTATACTGGAGATGGCAAGGGAAAGTCCACCGCTGCTATCGGTCAGGCGGTTCGAGCCGCCGGACATGGTTTTAAGGTAGGCTTCGTCTCCTTCTTTAAGGATCCCGAGGCATTTGGATACGGCGAATTTGGGTCTCTTCAAAAACTTGGTGTAAACACCTTTCACTTTGCTAGAAGACACCCCCATTTCTATAAGGATCTAAGCTTTGATGAGGTGAGGAGGGAATGTTTAAGGGGCTTAGAGTTTATCAAGGGGCTTTTTGCCGATGAAACCTGGGATATGCTGGTTTTGGATGAGATAAATATTACCTTGCGTGATGGCTTTTTGGAAGAGGAGGAAGTCCTCTCCCTTTTAGAGTTAAAGCCGCAAAACCTAGAACTCATTCTAACTGGTCGCGGAGCGACAGAGGGGATTATAGAGAAGGCAGATTTGGTCAGCGAAGTTAAAAAGCTAAAGCATCCCTATGAACAAGGAATAAGACACAGGGAGGGCATTGAATACTAATAGCGATCAGTCAATTAACAAACCTGCTATTGACTCTATCGTACCTTGCTCCCTTCGCTGGAAGGGCAAGGTTTATGCTTTAGTGGGGCTTGCTGGGCTGCTTTTAGCGGTAATTATATTTGCCACTACTCTAGGAAGTGTTCATATACCTTTCCATACTTGTTTTCAAGTCCTTCTTTCCCAATTACCTTTTCTGCATATTGTTCCCTCCTCTCCCGAAATATTTGGGATGCCCCTAGATGTTGAAAGACTTGAGATGATTATCCTGAATATCAGGCTTCCTCGCATCCTTCTGGCAGGTTTGGTGGGGGCAGCCTTAGCGGTGGCTGGAGCTACTTATCAAGGGTTGTTCCGCAATCCCCTGGCTGACCCTTATCTCCTCGGTATTGCCTCAGGAGCTGGGTTGGGGGCTACTGTTGGTTTTCTCATCCCTTTCCCCTTGCAATGGATGAATTTTGGAGCAGTCCCCTTATTCGCCTTTATCGGTGGCCTAGGTGCTGTCGCCGTGGTTTATTCAGTGGCTCGTGTGGGCAAGACCTTACCGGCAACTACCCTCATCCTGGCTGGTGTAGCCTTAGGAGCTTTCCTGTCCTCAATCACTTCTTACCTTATGACCATTTGCGGTGAGGAATTACACGGGATTATATTTTGGTTGCTGGGAGGGCTTTCTTTAACCAAATGGGCTGAGGTAGGGATGGTCCTCCCTTGTGTAATAGTAGGAGTCATAGTTATTTGGCTTCATGCTCGACCTCTTAATGTGATGCAGCTCGACGAAGAGCAGGCACAGCAACTGGGTATCAATGTGGAAAGGGTTAAGCTCATATTGCTGGCTGCTGCCACTTTAATCACCTCTGTCGCAGTTTGCTTCACCGGTCTTATAGGTTTTGTGGGCATAATCGTTCCCCATGCGGTGAGGCTTATTTGGGGGCCTGATCATCGCTTTTTACTTCCTTTGTCTACCTTGGTCGGCAGCATATTCCTTATCCTAGCTGATACCCTTGCCCACACTCTACTTCCTCCCACAGAGATTCCTGTAGGGGTGATCACTGCTTTTTGCGGGGCTCCTTTCTTTCTTTATCTATTGCGAAGGAAGAAAGGGCTTGCTTTCTTCTAAAAGGCTTGACCAATGAGAGAAAAAGAAATCGAAATTGACTTAGAAGGGACAAGAGCCCAAATAATTTATCACCAATTTCAAGGGATAGAGGTGAAGACCTTCTTAGCCTCCTTTGCCAAAGAAAGAAGATGTTTATCCACTAGGGAAGGATTCAAGAAGGTAAAAGTAGTGGCTAATAACTATAATCCTCCTCCTTTATGGGAATTTGTGCATCAAAATTACGATGCCTATATGAACAAGATTCTTAGCGATTTAAATCTTTCTTCAGCCAAAACTGCCATGTTAGTCACCGGAGCGGACATGGATAATCTTGTGGTCAAAAAGGAAGAATACCTGGAGTTTAAGGTCTTCGCTTTGGTTACCGCAGGAACAAAATCCAATGCCCAGAGGATAGGGATTGATAAGGCAGGAAGCATAGAAAATCAAAAATCAAAGGTCAAAAATCAAAATTACAGATGTATTTTTGCATTTTGCATTTTAATCTTTTATTTACTGTTGCTCTGTCATTTTGCATTTTTATTTTTGCCTTTTGCATTTCAAAAGGTAATAGCCCTTGAGGATTTGGATATCAGAAGCTCTTACGATCCTGAAATTCGAGCCACAGGCACAGGAACCGATAATGCCATAATAGCGTCTGGGCAAGGAGCGAGGATAGATTATCTAGGTGGACATGCTAAGATGGGAGAGCTTATGGCTAAGGCAGTAACTTCAGCAGTGAAGGAGGCTATATTTAAGCAAAACGGGATAAAGTGACATGGTTGAGCTAAAGGACGTTAGTTTAGGCTACGACCACCGAGCAATCTTGAATAACATAAATCTGAAGGCGGTGCCAGGCGAAGTATTGGGTCTTATCGGACCTAATGGCTCAGGGAAATCTACATTGATCAAGGGAATGACTCGGTTAATCAGCATCTTTTCGGGGCATATCTTCGTTGATGGTCGGGATATAAAAAATATCAAAAGAGAAGAACTGGCTCGCCTTATTGCCGTGGTGCCACAAAATCCTGTTTTGCCTGAAGCCTTTACTGCCTTTGAAGTGGTGCTTATGGGACGGACGCCCCATCTTGGTTTTCTTCGTTACGAAGGAGAAAGGGATATGGCTATTGCTTGGCAAGCAATGAGAGCCACAAAAACCCAATTCTTTGCTGAGCGTAGGGTAGGGGAGCTTTCTGGAGGGGAAAGGCAGAGGGTTGTTATCGCTCGAGCCTTAACCCAGCAGCCAAAGGTGCTCCTCCTTGATGAGCCAACGGCAGATCTGGATATAAATTATCAGGTAGAGATTCTGGATTTGGTTAAGAGCCTTTGTCTTGAGCAGAACTTAACTGTCATTGCTGCCCTACATGATTTGAATTTAGCCGCTCAATATTGTGATTGGTTGGTTATGCTAGATGGAGGGCAGATTTATACTAAGGGGATACCACAAGAGGTGCTTACAGTCCAGAATATTAAGGAGGTCTATGGTGCTGAAGTATGCGTTTATCCTCACCCGGTTAATAAGTTGCCGGCTACTCTTATCATGGCTGGTGTCATTGCGAGGAGCGGGATTCCTCGCTTACGCTCGGAACAAGCTCCGCAATCTGAGGAGGGGAATGGGATTGCTTCGCGGAGTTTATCCTGAAGCCCCATGCCGAGATTCTTCGCTTCGCTCAGAATGACAGGGGGCGAAGGGCTCGCAATGACATTCAGCGGTAGGGGAAGCGATGGAAGGTTTATTCATTCTGCTGCTGGCTTTGGTCATTGATGTGCTACTTGGGGAGCCACCTCGAGTTATGCATCCAGTGGTGTGGATGGGGAAGGTAATCTCCTTTTTGGAGAGGTTCGCTCCTACTCAGGGAACACGGGCTCAGTTGGTTTATGGCGCTGGCATGGTTTTACTTACTACTTTCTTTTTCACTTCACCTGTTTATTTTCTTTTACTCTATGTGAATGAGATTAGCCTTATAGCTTATATAGTGGCTGGCGCTTTGCTGCTAAAACCAACCTTTGCCTTTAGGGAATTACGCCAGACTGCTCTTGAGATTAAAGTGCTTTTAGCCAGGGGTAATCTAGAGAAAGCCCGAGCCAAAATGCCCTGTCTGGTTAGTCGCGACACCCAAAGTCTGGGAAAGCCAGAGTTGGTCTCAGCAACAGTAGAGTCTGTGGCGGAGAATGTGGGTGATAGCTTTGTTGCCCCTCTATT
>Ga0210051_1006016_pt1 | contig 11480 bp, 7 predicted proteins | sample CryGey092014_all_FD_185464 | JGI IMG/M metagenome (GOLD analysis project Ga0210051, IMG submission 185464) | Groundwater microbial communities from aquifer - Crystal Geyser CG23_combo_of_CG06-09_8/20/14_all (SPAdes) (version 2) | ecosystem: Environmental > Aquatic > Deep subsurface > Groundwater ...
AGCGGCTTCGGCTGCGAGCACACAATATGGACCCCGGCAATAAGCTACTATCTCTCTGCCGGAAAGAAATTCAGATGATTTTTCTTTGAGTTCTTTCAACGGGATCGAAATTGCCTTTGGAAGATGACCGCTTAAAAATTCTTCTTTCGGTCTTACGTCAATTAAGGTAACTTCATCTTTGTTAAGTCTTTCCATTAACTCTTTAGAAGATATTGGAACAAGGGCAGTTCGTTCCTCGAAAAAAAGGCGGGCGGTTTCTCTGATTTCCGAGGCGCTCTTTTCCGCCAATGTTTGCAACCCTTTCCAACATTTAACCACTTCTTCGTTTGCCAAACTATAAACAACTCTAACGCCTTCTTTTCTGCTCACCACGATTTTCGAGCTCTTCAGTATTTGCAGATGACGGGAAGTATTAGCGAAGTTCATATTAGTTTCGATGGAGAGAGTATCAACATCTCTTTCACCTTGAGAAAGAATGTCTATCAACTCAAGCCGTTTGGGACTGGCAAAAGCGGTAGCAATGTTAGCAAACTGTTGGAATGTTAAATCCTTAAATTCTCTTCCGGTCATAAGTTACTCTAATAAATTATTCAATTGATTAATTGAATATATGAATGGCAATTGAAAAAACCAAGAAAGATGAATTAATCTTTATGGCGTCTCCCACAATTTTGGAATGCAATATAGCTTCAAGCAAACTTATCGTTTTACTGAATCATGGATTCGGAATATGAGTAAACTCCTGATAAAATCATTTTGTTGCAGAGATGAATTTGTTAAATTTCAGGTAAGATTTAATAATGATAGGTTAACGCCATGAAGCTGAAATATCTTACTCCACTATTTCTTTTTCTCCTCTTCTCAACGCTCAACTTTTCACAGAACGAAAAGCGAACTGAGTTCCAAATCTCCAACCATTCAACCTTTGGAACCGGAGAAAAAATTATTGTTTCCCTTTATGCCCCGCCGGAAGTGAAAAGCTTCACCTTTCGACTCCTCCGGTTAAACGATCCGGTTAATCTGTTAAAGAGCGGAATGGCTGCCCGCATGAGAAACAACTTTGATATTTGGGGAAAGGATAAAGAGCTTCTTACAAAATATTTTTCACTTGAACGTGAATGGAATGAAGTAATTTCCCGTAGTTCCGGAAATTGGTACGACAATAAAATTACAATAAAACCAGTTGACAAAACTGGAATTTATATTCTCCAGGCTCTGCGCGATGACCAGGTTGCTTACTGTCCGATTGTGGTAACGAACTATGCCCTGGTCTATAAGAATTCCAACTCGGAAGTGTTAACTTTTTTAGCCGATGCGAAAACGGGAACATTTATTCCCAAAGCGAAGTACAGTTTTTATAAAAATGATAGTTTAATTGAATCGGGCAATTCCGACAAAGATGGACTCTTCTTATTGAAAAGCGGCGAAAAGTTAAAAAGAGACGACGTGTTTTTAATTACCGTAGAAACAGTGAATGAAGTCATCTTCAGCAATCCCTATTTCTTTTTAAACAATGAGAGCCAGCTTTATTCCGCTTATTCATTCACAAATCAGCCGGTTTACCGCCCCGGACAAAAAGTCTTTTTCAAAAGTATCTTCCGCAAAAAAAATGAGTTTGATTTTTCCGTATTAAAAGATGAAGAATGCAAAGTCGTTATCCGCTCGCCCAAGAACGCGGAAGTTTTTTCCGGTACGTTTAAGGCGAATGAGTTCGGCAGCATTTGGGGTGAGTTTGTGCTTGATGAAGAAGCGGAAATAGGATATTATAACATTCAAGTTTCGCATGGCGAGCAAATTTTTTACGGCTCGTTTCAGGTCGAAGAATACAAAAAACCGGAATATAAAGTTGAAGTAACAACAGCAAAGAAAAATTATTCAGGCGGAGAAACTATTTCAGGAACAGTTAACGCCGATTATTATTTCGGTTCGCCGGTAACCTCCGCTAAAGTAACGGTGCAGATCTTCAAAAAAAGATTTTGGATTCCCTGGTGGTACTGGTCGGAATACCGCTGGTTTTACGGAAGCTTTGATAAGATCGGTTATTCATCTTACGGGCAACAAGATTTTGTTAAACAGATTGACGGCGAGGTAAATGAAAAAGGAGAATTTCAATTTGAATTTTCTGCGGAGAAGCCGACCGACTTTGATTTTACGTATGAAATTTCCGCCCAGGTTGAAGATGCATCGCGGCGGGCAATTTCAAACTCAACCAGCGTTTTTGTAACGCGCGGCGCATTTTCGCTTTACGCTTCAACGGACAAATATTTTCTGTCGCTTGGCGATTCTGTCCACCTTCGCATAAATGCATTTGATTTTTCGCAGCAGCCTGTGCAGACAGCATTTAAAGCAATCATAAATAAACTTTCAGGTCCGGAAAATAAAATTGTAGAAACGGTTGAAAAGTTTTCATCTTCAACCGATAAGAATGGAAAAGCAAGTTTTACGTTTCTTCCGTCCGAGTCCGGTTATTATCAATATACCGTTACAGCAACTGACAGCGGCAAAAATGAAATTTCCGCATCAGGTTCGTTCTTCGTAAACGATAAAGAAAATTTTTATTACCAGCGAACAAGCACTGAAATTGAAATAGTGATGGACAAAGATTCCTACGAAAAAGAAGACACGCTTACCGCAATTATTTCGCTTCCGAAAAATAATGTGGATGTTCTGGTTTCATTCGAAAAGAATTCGATTCTCCGGTTTCAGAAATATTCGGTCGAAGGAAATACTCTCATCATCAAAGAAAAACTTACGGAGAAGCACAGTCCAAACTTTTCACTTGCAGTTCTTTTTGTGCATGAGAGAGTCCTTTATTCAAACTCTAAAATGGTTGTAGTGCTAAACAAGGACAATTATCTTTCATTGGAGATAAAACCTTCGAAGAAGATTTTCAAACCGGGTGAAAAAGCAGCTTACAAAATTTCGGTTAAGAACAACAAGGGGAACCCGGTAACGAAAACCGAGCTTTCTCTTAGTTTAGTTGATGAGAGTATCTACGCAATTCAAGAAGAGCAAGTTGAAGATATTCAAAACTATTTTTACAAACCGGAACAGAATTATATTCCAACGGCCTCAACATTAACGGCATCCAACTTTTCATCTGCAAGCAGAAAAACTACTTTTCTAGATAAAAATCTCCTAAAAATTAAAGAACGAAAAAATGTAGGGACTTCTGCTCTAAATGGAAAAATAGTTTTCGATGAAAACATATACGTTCCTGTCCCAATTTACATTTTACTCGTAAATGAGTCTGGTTACTTTATAAGAAAATCAGATGGAAAAGGAAACTTTAATTTCGAAAATATTCCTGGCGGAGAATACGAATTTTGCCTTCTGTCAAAGCAAGGGATATTTCAATTTATCAAGATAATATTTATTGAACAGAAAAAAACGAACACCATTGAGATAAATAAACCTGGTTTTGAATTGTTTGATCTTCTTGGTGGTAGAAGTGAACCATTATCTCAAAATGTAAGATTTGAAAAAAGTATGACGGCTACCTCTATTGCAGATCTCGACGCCCTTTCGATCAGAGCAAATATCGAAAAAGATGTCCAATTAGTTACTCCCGAAGTTCGAAAGAATTTTGTTGATGCCGCTTTCTGGCAGCCAAGTTTTGTTACGGATGAAAACGGCGAAGCGGAAATTTCTTTAACACTGCCGGACAACTTAACTTCATGGCGTGCAACGGTTCGCGCAATAACTAAAAACACGGAAGTTGGACAAGGAACGAACATCATTATCGCACGGAAAAATCTTTTAGTGCGAACCGAAACTCCCCGCTTCTTTAGAGAAGGTGATACGCTATTGATCGCAACGAATATCCACAACTATCTTAATGAAAAGAAAAAAGTTAAAGTTGCGTTCAAATCGAAAAACGTAAAACTCATTTCATCAAGCCTTGGCAAGAAAGATGAAATTTTGGTAAAAGAAAATGATGAGGCAAGAGTTGACTGGGAAATTGTTGTGGAGAAATCGAGAGGCGAAGCGGAAATTTATATTGAAGCGTTGACGAATGAAGAGTCCGACGCAATGCAGGTCTCTGTTCCAATACTTCCATACGGTGTAAAACAAATCGTGGCGTTGAATGCCATTGTTCAAGAAAATACTTCCGAAGAAAATATTGCGTTCACAATTCCCAAAGATGTTGACCTTCATTCTGCCGAAATTTCGTTCTCGCTTAGTCCAACGCTGGCGGGAACAATGTTAAAATCAGTTGATGATCTGGTAGCGTATCCTTACGGCTGCGTAGAGCAAACGATGAGCAGATTTCTTCCGGCAATTATAGTTGCCAATACATTTAAAGAATTGAAAATTCCTTTAAAAGAAAAAACAACAAAAGAACTTCCCGATGTTATAAAGAAAGGACTAAAACGGCTTTACTCGTTTCAACATGGAGACGGCGGCTGGGGCTGGTGGCAAAATGACCAAACGCATCCTTACATGACCGCGTATGTGGTGTACGGATTGAGTCTTGCCAAACTTGCCGGATATGAAATCAATGAAGAAGTTTTTCAAAGAGGAAAAGAAAATCTTCTCCAACAATTAAAAACCGTAAAGAAAGAGGAGCAGACAACCATCGCGTTTATGTTTTACTCATTGGTTACAGCAGATATAAAAGATTTTAAAGACGCTAAATCTTTACTCGATGAAATTTCTAAAAAAGAATCAAACTCCTACACACTCGCGCTGCTTGCATCGGTTTATCAAAAACTCGGCAATAAGGAAAATGAGAAGAAAATTTTTGAGCAGTTGATGAACAACATAAACGAAAATGAAAAATTTGCTTATTGGGGAGGCAAACAATGGCATTACCGCTGGGAAGATGATAAAATACAATGCACGGCATTCGCTTTAAAATATTTATTATCCACAGATGCAAAATTTCCGGTAATTCCAAAGATCGTCAGTTGGTTATTGCGCCAGCAAAAAGGGTACTCGTGGAACTCAACTCAGCAGACTGCGTCCGTGCTTTTTGCGCTCACCGATTATCTAAAGATCACGAAAGAATTAGAACCGGATTACACGGTTGCTGTTTTACTGAATGATGAAAAAATCGCAGAGAAGCAATTCAACACAAAAAATATTTTTGAGGAGAATGAAAAACTATCTTTCGGTGTTGATAAATTAAAACGATTGAGCAACGGGGAGAATAAAATCTCAATTATTAAAAGCGGAAAAGGGACACTTTATTTTAGCGGCTACAACCGTTACTTTGCCAAACCGGAAAATGTTGCAAAGCAAAATTCCTTTACCGTTGAAAAAGAATTTTACAAACTTGCACAATTCAAAGGAGAAAGCGGCATCATCTATAAAAAAGAAAAAATAGCCCGCCCGTTAAAAAGCGGAGATGATGTTTTCGTGAAGCTAACGGTAAAAGCAAATGAAGAAGGTCTCCAATACTTTATGCTTGAAGATCAATTCCCTTCCGGATTTGAAATTGTGAAAGACGAAGAACATTACAACATTGACGGAGAAGACCAATACCAAGGAAATTTCATCCGGCGGGGAAAAATTAAACCGTGGCGGTGGAATTATGCTTCCAAAGAAATCCGCGATGAAAAAATTGCGTTCTTTGTTACCTATCCGCAAAAGGAGATGGAATTTACTTACATCATCAAAGCGCAAATTCCCGGAACATATTCGTGGCTTCCGGCAGAAGCAAGTTTAATGTATTACCCGGAAGTGAACGGACTGAGTGGGAATTACAAATTAGGAATTGGGAATTAGATGGTTAACAAAAATATTCTACGCAAAATGGCAAGAATATTTTTAGATTTAAAGTAGAGACGGGGCATGCCCCGTCTTTACAGAATAAACCTTTGGTTCTGGTTTTGCCAGATTAGGAATTGGGAATGATTATGAGACCGGTGTTTTAAATGTCCCCTCTACAGAGGGGATTTAGGGGTGTGTAAAAAAGAGTAAGATTAGGATTAGGATTAAGATTAAGATTGGGAATTATTAGGGACACACACCCGCGCCCCTTTCAAGAGAAAGATAAAACTAAGTTTTGTTGGAATTGATTATGACTATGAAACTTTAGAATTGTAAATTAGAGAAACAGAAATATGAAAAAATTATGAGTGAAATAATTTTTGAAATTGAAGAAAAACGAAACGAGATACAGCGTGTGTTATCTTCGCCTCTTTCGTGTTATAAAAAACTCTCTCTGCTGAGCGATTTCTTTTCTCTTTTACTCTCCACCAACAATAAGAATATTCTGCAGGCTTACAGCACCGGATTGATCGCTCCTTTTTCAAATTATCTTGCTACGTGCGATGTTGCCTGCGTTCCGCCGGAAAAACATAACCGGATAATTGCAACAACAGAAGCTATTCTTGCCTCCCAAGCGTTTCCCGATGCTGCGGATACTTTACAGCAATCGCTTACTTCATTTAATGAAAAGGTAAAAGAACTTACCGCTGTTTTAAATGGTGAAGATGGTTTTGTTTTGGAAAGAAACAATTACCTTTTCCCTTTGTTGGATACTACAAGCAGCAATGGCGATCTTTTCGGCATGCTTGATTCCATTACCATAAAAATATTAAAAGGGAAAGAAGAAACGTTTCATCTTATCCCAAGTGAAAAAGAAATTGAAACAAGAATAAAAGCACAGATTGAAACCTCGTGGAATGTTGCCGCAGCATATGCAAGAAAATATATCAAGCATATTTCTCCGCACCACGAAGTAATAGTTTCGTTTGATAAGCGGGTTGGGTTTTATGTGGGTGACTCGCTCGGCGTTGCATTAACTCTCGCTTACATAAACGAGCTTTTTCTTTATTACAATGCGCCGTTAACAATTACCGCAAAAGAAGGGAGTTGCTTTACCGGAAGTCTTTTGCAGAATGGAGAAATCCCTTCCATAGGCGATGAGAACATTACAAAGAAAGTTGAACTTGTTTTTTACGCGGGTGTAAAAACATTTGTGCTGCCGAAAGCGGATGAACCTGCCGCCGAAAAAAAATTGCGTGAACTGAAAAAAGAATACTCTAACCGTAACCTAAAACTTATTGCTGTTACAGACCTTGAAGACTTGCTTAGCCGCCGCAATGTTGTTAATATTAAGAGACTTTCCCTTCTTAAACGGACGGGGAAAACTATTGCAAGAAATAAAATAATAACAGCTTTAGCAATAACAGTTATCAGCATGCTTTCCTTCTTTTACTTTTATGAGTATGATGATAATCCTTACGGATATGAGGCAACCCCTGCCGGTTTTAATATTGTTAACCAAAGTGGGAGAGTGTTGTGGACTATAAAATCAACGCTTAGTTCTCTTGTGCTAAAGGATTCCAAAGAATTAGAAACGCGCATAAGAGTTCTTGACCTGAACGGTGATAAAAAGAATGAGGTGATATATTGTTTTGATTCAAATGATGCAACCGCAGACAAAAATTTATCGGATGGCGTTGCCTTTTATGATTACAAAGGACAGGTTTTCAACAAACTTGCTTTTACGAAAACGGTTTATTCGAAAAGAGAAACGTTAGCTCCCCCTTATGGATGGATTTTACATGATACATTAACCTTTAAGAATAGTAAAAGCATAATTGCGGCTGTTAACAATGTCAATTCGTATGCTAGCGCTACATTTATAATTGACTTAAAAACTCAAAAGATCATTAGCGATACTCTATGGAATTGTGGGCATATACTTGATATTAGGATTACAACTATAAATGATGAAAGAGGAAAATTTATTATAGGTTTGGCTATAAATAATGGATATAAAAGTAGTTCGCTATTTCAACTCGAAATTTCCAAGTTTGGTGGTCAGATTCCCTCAACGGATAATTATCAACTTTATAATATCAAACAGGCTGAAGTAAAAAACATGTTTATATTTCTAAAATCTGATTATGCTTCATATTATCATCTACCCAATGCCGGTTTGAATAAGCGGAGTCTAGATATTGGTTCTAACTTTAGATCAGTTCGTTTTTTTGAAAAACAGTTAGCCATTGAAAAACCTGATGGTATAATTTATACTTGGGATTCGAAAAGTAATAATTTTTTGATAGCTATAGAAAGTTACTTTAGAGTGAATAGGGATTCGCTTGTTGCACAAGGGAAGTTGCAAAAGCCATATACAGACACTTGGGAATACAGGCAGTTACTACACGATCAAATACTACGGTGGGATGGTAAAGAGTTTATACCGCTTGGGAAATAAAAAAAGCCACCGTTTAAGGGTGGCTTTAATAAAAATGATTAGTACAAAACTTTAACCCAGTCATGATATGCTTTGCCAGCCGAACCAGATGAACGCCATCCGAGAAGTACATTTTTATTGGTAATAATATCTTGATTTATTCTTTTTGTTGATTTCCAAACAAGGTTGTTATCACAATAAAAACTCACATATCTATCGCTTGCAATTTCAATTTTTAGTACATGCCAACCATTCATTTGACTATCTGCATTTAAAAATGGTGCTCTGTTCCAATTAGGATATTCCGATGACCCGTCTTCTGCAAAAAGGCCTATACCAAACCAGCCATGTTTTTGGTAGATTACAGAATCACCCCAACATGCACTACCGCTATAATCCAAAGAAAAACTCAGTCCCCACTCTGCATCATAAGAAGTTGGTGTTGGATTTTGAGTTTTTGATAATCCAACTGCTGCTCCAACCCAACACCCACTCGAATTAGTAACATCAATGTAAACTTCTGTCTCAATTGTCATTTCTGTGCCGTTGCCAACTAATGTTTTTGAAATACCACCACTGCCATAACTGGCGTCACCCTTATTATCAAAGATTCCACTTCGACTATAAATTGATGCTACATATAATGGTAAAGGGCTACCATAGAGTGTCCAATTACTTATATTTACATCAAAACCATCATAAAAAGTTTGGAATTGTTTCGTTGAAAATGTAATGTCAGTTATATCTTCTAAATTGAATTGTGTTGTTTTATTATCGTTTGTTTTTACATTCATTTGTGGTTTGTTCTGTGCAAAAATATTTGCTGCTAAAAGAATAAAAAATAGAAAGTAGTTTATCTTTTTCATTATGCTTTTCCTTTAAAGTTATTTTATAAAAATCATTTTTTTACTAATTGCTGTAGCGCCAGTTCGGACTTGGTAAATATAAGCTCCGCTTGAAACTGTTTGTCCCGCTTCATTTTTACTATCCCAAACAGTTTTGTGGTAGCCTGTTTCTTTAAAACTGTTTTCAAGCGTTCTTACTAACTTTCCGTTTATATCGAAAATCTTCAGTTCAACATTTCCGGAATTTGGTAATGTGTATTCTATGGTTGTACTTGGGTTAAACGGGTTAGGGTAATTCTGAAGAAGTGAAAAAGTTTTCAAAGCGTTTTGCAGCTTCTCTAAATCCTTAATATCGTCTGGTTTAACATTTACAAAATAAACTTTGTCAATATTCGGGATTGCAAATGTTTGTGTTCCATCCTTCGTTTTCACATTCATATAATATGTCTGTGCAAACGAGAAAGAAACAAAGAAAAGAGCGATTAGAACAGCTCGTATCATTTTAGGTTCTCCTTGTTGTTTATGTTTTGCGACTTTTGTTTATATCGCGTTATCAATATTTTTCTGTAGGGAACGGTCTCGACCGTTCCCTACTTCTGCCTAATTTTCCCTACTCAAGAGCGGCTGAGTACTTGTTGATATTTTTATTTACCGCTCATGAGTGGTTAAGCACTCACACCTCGACTTCGCTCGGTGTGATACACATCTATCTTTATATAAATTGCATTTTTACCTGAACCGGATACCGTTGGAAATTGTATCTCTTGCTACGACATTCTTTGCGGTTACAAAATTTCCCGCGCCATTAGTATTGTATAGATTGAAAAAATCATCTCTCCGAAAAAATTAATAAAATATTTTTTGTTTTTTTGTAGAGCCATGGCATGGCTCTACGGAATACCCTTGAATAAATAATTGGGAATTAATTAACTTGCGTATGAGAATTTAAAAAAGGAGAACAAGCAAATGAAAATGATCCTTGAAATTGAAAATAAAGAGGACGAGAAAAGAGTTCAGCGGGTTTACCGGTTATTACAGTTGAACGAAATTGAAATCAGCGATAAAAGAAATAAGATAAAAAATATTCTTAAATCTATTGAACCCAAAAGAAAACGAGTAAAGAAAATCAGTATTCCTTCGCGAGAAGAAAGAAATGCACGGTTCCTTAATGAGATGTTTTAATTTCTTTGGAAACATTGTATGTTTGCACAAAAGAGAAAGAGAAAAATGAAGAAAGATAAAACGATATTTGCCTCTATTGAGTTGGAAAGAAATGACGACGGATATTTAGCAAGCATCCCCGGCATCCAGGGAGCTTTTGCGGAAGGGGATACCGTTGAAGAGGCTATATTTAATTGCGTTGATGTTGTAAAGATGATTATGCAATTCAGAAAAGAAAGAAATGAGATTCTTGGCTTTAACGAATTTGTCTTTACAAAAAATTCTCGTTTAACATTCTCGCTTCCTGTCGGAATCTCTTAATGCCGAAGTTAACGGAATTAAGTTATCAAGAAGTAACTTCCCGCTTAAAGAAATTCGGTTTTCGTTTTTATAGACAAGGGAAAGGATCGCATGAACTTTGGGTAAGAGATACGGATGGGAAAGTCGTTCCGGTTCCGCATCATAAAGGAAAACCAATTTGTAAAGGCACTCTGAGAGCGATAATTAGAGAAATCAATGTTTCGCTTTTGGAATTTTTAAAATCCTAAGCCGGTAAGCCAGAACAAAAATTGTCAGAAATGAATAGTATTCCCAGTTAAATTCTTGTTTTTTTGTTAAGAAATTTTCCTAGGATTTCTACTTTATCTTTTTTTTACAATATCAAAAAAACATTGAATCCCGCTGGGATTCTTTCCGTGTTTTGTGTTCATGTTACCAAGATTCAATCCCGATGGGATTGTGCGGTTTTATAAAACTTCAAGCAGTTGTGGATTTTTGTAATAACCCGCCTGGCGGGTTAAATCTTTGTAACTTTAAATTCAACCAAAATGTACATTCCCTTCGGGAATGAATATTTCATCTCTCCGAAAAGGCAATTAAAGAAGTGAACTAAAGATTTGGTTGGCGGTTATGCCGTGATAAGTTTGCATGATTGAATGAAAAACATTCATTCATCCATTCATTTTCATTCAGTCATTCTATCGCTTTATTTGTCTCATTAATATTCTGCCTATTCGCCGCGGCGTGTCTCTACAAAAAAATTATTGGAATATTGGTTCTACCGTTAATAGTGTGAAAATGATAAATTTGGGATATGGAAACGAAAGAATTATTTACGCGTTTATTACATCTCCCGGAAGAATGGGAAGTCTATGAAGTCAACGATGAAGATCTTCAGCAAAGTATCCATTTGAAAATAAGATACTTGAAAAAAGAAGGGGTATGTAAAGGGACAGGTGAAATCTGTCCAATTTATGATTATCGCCCGGAAAGACAGTGGAGGCATCTGGACTTGATGGGCTACAAAACATATTTATACT
>Ga0210051_1006017_pt1 | contig 11479 bp, 10 predicted proteins | sample CryGey092014_all_FD_185464 | JGI IMG/M metagenome (GOLD analysis project Ga0210051, IMG submission 185464) | Groundwater microbial communities from aquifer - Crystal Geyser CG23_combo_of_CG06-09_8/20/14_all (SPAdes) (version 2) | ecosystem: Environmental > Aquatic > Deep subsurface > Groundwater...
ATTCGCTACGGCTCAGGATGACGGCTGCTCTTGGACCGCTAATCATTTATAAAAACTTAACCTTTACTTAATTCCTCCACCACTTCCCATCCACTGCCTGCGCCAATCGCAATCACTACGTCATCCTTACCAATTCTGTCTTTCAAATAGTCAACAACCTCTGGAATAGTCGGTATATACTTTGCTTTATTAGAATTATCTTTATTAATTGAATCAACCAAATCCTTAGAATGAACATTACCGGAAGTCTCTCTTGCTGACCCATAAATATCTAGAACAACTACTTCATCTGCATCATCAAAACTACCCGCAAACTCTGGAAGCAAGCTTTCAGTTCTTGAAAAAGAATGGGGTTGAAAAACGCTAATAATGTCTCTTTTAGGATAAAAATTTCGAGCTGTTTTCAAAACTACTTTAATCTCCTTTGGAAGATGACCATAATCATCAAATAAAAGCGCTCCATTTCTTTTGCCATAATATTCAAATCTTCTTGCAGTTCCTTTGAAATCTTCTAAAGCCTTTCGTGCTTTTTCTAAATCAACCCTCAAAAGATGGCTTAAAGCAATTACTGATGTAGCATTCAAGGCATTATGTTTACCAATCAATTTTAACCTAAAACTTCCTAAACTCTTATTTTTATAATAAACCTCAAAACTCTGATTAGCTTTTTGTAAAGTATAATCAAAATTTTTATTCAATTTAAAATTCTTAATTACAAAATCGGAAATCTTACTAAATCCATAACTTAACTCTCTACACTGAGCATATTTACTAACTTCTACTACGTCCTTATCATCTTGGCAAAAAACTAGAAAACCTTCTTTTCCTATCTTTGCGACAAAATCTTGAAAAACCTTTTTATAATCTTTAAAATCTTTAAAAAAATCAGGATGATCAAAATCAATACTTGTCAGAATCACTCCTTTAGCATCATACATAGCAAGTTTATTCTGCCATTCATCAGCTTCTATTACCATATGTTTTCCTTTTCCAGACAAAGAATTAGATCCCCAATTAATAACCTTACTCCCAATTACTGCAGAAGGATCCAAGCCACATTCTTCTAAAACATAAGCTGCTAGCGCCGAAGTAGTAGTTTTCCCATGAGTCCCACAAACCGCTATTCCAAATTTCTCTTTAAACAAAATACCCAAAATCTCTGGATAAGACATCATTTTCAAACCAATCTCTTTTGCTTTTTTAAATTCAGGGTTATTTTTCTCGTTATAAGCTGTAGAGTAAATTACCAAATCTATATCATCTGTAATGTACTCAGAATCAAATTCTTCGTAATAGGAAATCTTTTCTTTTTTTAAAACTTCATCGGTAAAAAACTTTTCAGAGACATCCGATCCAGTTATTTTAAATCCTCTTTTCTTAAGAATAGAAGCAACCGCAGACATGCCTTGTCCTTTGATACCAATTAAATGGATTTTTTTTATTTTATTAAAATCTATTTTTTGCATGGTTGTTTAGTTCTTAATTATCGATTACTTCTACTACTGGGTAGGGCTAGTCCCCTGACTAGCCCGGGCGTTCCTAGAAAAAGGCTGTTATATATAATGTTTTTTCACATTAGCATAAAATCAATTTCTATCTCTCCTTTATTATTTCCTAGATAGTAATTTCTTGCACTTGACCATCTATAGTCTTGGGGATTTTTGGTAAGACCTGCTCTGACAGGATTCATATGAATATAATTAAGTTTTTCTTTTAGTTTTTTCTTACTGAAGATATTAAACTCATAGGTTTTGCTTTGCCAGATCTGATATCTATGATTTTTTCTTCTTTGTTTTCTTAGTAAGAATTCTTTAAGTAATTTAAGATCTTTCTTTTTTAACTTTTTTATAATCTCTCTTGCAGTAAACTTATTAAAGTCTCTCATTATTTCAGAACAAGTTCCTTTATTAATATCAGGGAAGATAAGTAAGTGTAAATGATTTACCATTAATACATAACCTATTAGTTTAAAGCAGAACTTTCTTCTATAAAACTCCAAGTTGTCTATTAAGATTTTAAAGTAATCTTCTCTAGTAAAAAGATGGATTCTATCTTTAACCTCTGAGGTAATAAAGTAGATGTGATTTTCTAAATTGTATTTTGGAAGGTGAACCATATCAATAGTCTTCATCTAAGACCTCACGAGGCCAGTCAGGGGACTGGCCTTACCCTACTCCTCTCGTGTTTTTGTGACGACAAAATACACTACATTTTTTAAGTAATATCTTTTTTGAGAGTTGCGACGAAATTTCATATATAAAATTTATTTCACAATTTTCAACATCAAATAATCTACTATGCCTTCTCAATCCCCACCTTCCTTTTCACAATATCAGCAACCTTTTCAACTTCCTCACTTAAATTCTCATCTTTGCTAACAATCTGTGACCTTGTTTGAACCCGAGCAAATTCTATCCCAGGATTTACTTTTCTTCCTTGAGCTGCGGAGATAATTAAAAATTCATCTGGCTTACTTTCAATAAGTTGAATTTCAGTCTTCTTTCCTAATTCCATAAAATCAACAGTGTTTCTCTGTAAAACCAATTTATCTTGCTCTAACTTATAAATCCCCGATTTAAATTCATTATTCAATATCACAGGATAAGGAAAAATATTTCTTAAAATCAATTGCGCACCGTATTTCTTTTCTTCAAGCTTCTTTTGTTCCTCATTAAAATCAAAATGATAATTTATGTCCAAAAGCTCCAAAATATGAGATAAAAGCAAAGGAGCCTCATTTTTTTCTAACTGCATTCTAGTAAAAAGCGGGATACTGGCAACAAGCCTTGCATTATTTTCTATAAAATAAATTTGATTGTTATCCACGATAAAGTCAAGACCAAAAATTCCTTTAAAACCTTTCTCACCCATATACTCCCCTATTTTTTGAGTAGAAGAATAAATCTGAGACAAAGTATTATTACCTAAATCTTCTCGAGAAAAGTCATTTCCACAAGTACCTCCTACACTTCTTGTAAACTTAAGTCTCCCGGTAATCTGATAAAAAGGTCTGGAAATTAAAACTCCTTTTTTGGTTACGCAAGCATTAAGAGTATAAGGTGTACCTTTTATAAATTGAGAAACTTTAGCGGTTTTCCCTTGTTCAGCTTGACATAAATCTTGGAAATTTTTTTCTGAATTAACAAAATAAGTGCTACTTCCTGCAAATCCTCTTCCCAATTGGATAACAAACGGTAAGTCAAATTTTAATTCCAATTCTTTAAAGATATCAAGAGAGATTATCACTTCCTCCCATGATAGTAGTCTTATTCTAAGTTTTTCTAAGATTTCAGAGAATAAAATTTTATCTTCAAAAGTACGGTTAAGATTAGAAGAAACTGCTATTAAATTAAACTCTTGCTCTTGTGCAATTCTTTCCAAGGAAGGGGAAGGTTTGAAAACAATGATATTTGGCGTGCTGGAAGAATTATTTTTTATAAAGTGAGTTACTTTCTCTTCGGAAAGAATTTTGGCAGAATTTCTAAAAACGATATTTTGCTTTCCTAGTTCTCTTTCTAGGCAAAAGACACTTACCCCTTTTTCTTGTAAATAAGGTACTACATCACTATCATCAACACAAATTACTTTATAGTCTGGGAGCACTCCTTCAAGCCCCGTTGCCCACAAAGGATCTGGTGCTACATAAAATATTGTTTTGTTTTTTAATGATTTTGTTAAATTTTGCATATAATTTTACAAAATCAAGAAGGCAAAGAAGAGGAACGTCATTCTGAGCGGATCCGCCCGCAGGCGGAGGAGCGAAGAATCTCAACCTATAATTATGCCGACTAGCTGAGATTCTTCTCCGCCGCGGGCGGATCAGAATGACAACTACTAGACACGACGTCGTGTCGCCCTCAGATTATAAAATCTTCTCCAATTCCTTAATAAAATCCACTTTTGGAAACTCTGATAAATCAGCCCCTTCCTTAACTTCTTCTCGTTTTTTACCAGTAAGCAAAACTACTATTTTCTTATTCTGTAAACCAAACCCTTTCACTAATCCTCTTCTTACTCCTGCAAGAGCGAGTGCTCCTTCTGCTGAAGTCTTGATATCTTGCTTTTCCAAAATTTCCCAGGCTTTTTTAATCTCTTCCTCGCTTATAACAAAACCTGATCCCCCACTTTCTTTAATAATTTTTATAATTTCATCTTTTCCTGGAACAAACTTTGCACAAATTGCTTTGGCGATACTTGTCTTTTTCCCTTGAAAATCTTGGTCGAACTCTTTAGAAATTTCATGACATGTTTCTGTCTGACATGCAAAAATGTTAGGAGCAATTTCTAATTCTTTAAATCCCTGGTGGATCCCTTTTAGAGTAATTCCCGAACTTACAGGAACAAACAAGGCATCAATTTTACCCATTTCTTCAAAAATTTCAAAAGCGATTTTTTTATAACCCACTTGACTTTCCTTGTCACGAGAAGGAGTAAGATTAAAATAACCATGCTTTTTTGCTAAGTAGCTTGCGAGACTTATAGGACGAGAAGACAGAATTATTCTTGGTTTAAATTTCAAAATTTCGAATAACTTTTCTTGTTCAATGCTTTTTGGGCTTACAAAGACTATCAATTCTAAATCCTTCTTATGACAAATCAAACTTGCAGCAATTGCCCCATTTCCTGATGAAGAGATAACAAATTTTTTGTATCCTAAACTTTGAGCTCTTCTAACCTGCTCTGATACTCCATAAATCTTGTGTGATCCTGCGGGGTTTTCGTATAGTTTTGCAAGAAAAAGATTCTTAAACTCAAGATCATCAAATTTATTCAATTTTACGAATTCGATTTTGTTTCGCATTGATTAAATTTTATTTGTAAGGAAAGTGCCATAACATGTTCTGGCAAAGAGACATTCGCGAATGTCGCCCACCTTTTATAGAAAGTTGCTTTCTTCCCCTTGGGTAGCTCCGAGCCCTTGCTCGGAGCAGATAAGAGCAAGGGCTCTCGCCTACCCAAATAAATATCCTTATGCTAAAATCTAACTAGTACAATTAATTTATAAAAATATGCTTTCTTGTCCAGAATGCCAAAAAGAAATAAAACTTCCAGAAAAGTGTAAAAAAGGTGATATTTTTGAATGTGAAAATTGCGGTGCAGAGTTAGAAATAATATCAGTAGATCCTCAAAAAGTAGAAATTATTTTAGAAGAGAAGTAATTTTATTTTTCTTTTAAATATTCGTTAGCCTTCAAAATAAGAGTACAGGTCGGCGCATGAGTAATTTTACTCTTCATCACCATTTTGACTGCCTCTTCTAATTTTATCTCTATTAACTTTATAATTTCAGTACCTTCAGGGCTTGCTTCAGTAAATTCCAAAGCCCTAGCAAGAAACAACCTTTGTGGCGATTTAAGCACGGACGTAAGCGGATTCACTAAACCTAGGTTATCCCATTTCTTTGCTTTCACCCCTATCTCTTCCTTAAGCTCTCGTTTTGCAGCATTTAAAGCGGACTCCCCTTTTTTATTAGCTCCACTAACTACTTCGATACTACGCCTATTAATAGCGTAACGAAACTCCTCGGTTAGATAAACAAAACCTTTATTGTCTAGAGGCAGAACAGATACTCCTCCTACTTGTTCCACAATACCAAAGATCCCTGGTTTACCATCAGGTCTTATAACCTGATCTTCATTTACCTCAATCCAGGGATTTTTATATTTCTGAACTCTTTTTTTAATCGCCCAGGGGCCACATTTTTTGAGCATAAGAAAACCCTATAAAATTTTAAATCTAATTAAATCCGCTTCAGCATTGAGAAATATTCTTTACCGTTTCAAAGTTGAGTTGCTATTAATCTATTTTCTGCTTCAATTTCTGTTCAACAATATCTTTAAACCTTCCTATTTTAGATACGAATTCATCCTCAGAAGAAGATTTCAGAACATCTTTAGCTATTGCCTCTTCCTTCCCTTTTAAATATTCCCTAATTTCAGACTGACCCTTAATTAAATCTATAAGCTCTGTTTCTAATGCATTCTTTGTCTTATCTTCCTTTAGAGCCTGGGCTGCGGAATATATCGATTTAAGAGACGATAAGAGTCTTTCTTTCGCTTCATTGTTCCTCTCTTCTCTCTTTACTATTTCTTCAAGTAATTTTGCATGATACTCTCCTTTTTCTCTTTGTTCCTCATGCTTTGCTAGCTCATATAGTGTTTTTGGAGAAATGGTTCTAATTTGAATATCTTCTAATGGGACGGGTTCTCGGGAAAAATCCTCTTTAGGGTATATAATAGAAGCTTCATCTCCCACTACTTGCTCTTCTAATTCTGTTGCCGATTTTTCCTTTAGAGGATGAAGGTCTAAAAATATACCTTCAGGAGCTTTTACAGAAAGTTTCGATCCCTCCTTTGTAATCTTATATCCTTCCTTAGAAAGCATCTCTTCTACCTTGCTTATATCTTTTTCCAAAACCCATCCATCAATATCATCATGCTCTCTTGTTACTCTACCTTTAGCTAAAGCATCAACAGCAAACCCTCCACCAATCCAAATATCAACACCTTCTTTATCAAGCATTGTCTGTATCTTCTCTATTGTTTTGATCTGAAACTTGGTCTGCTCAGTAAGCTTTCCTTCTTTTATTTCTCTGATCTTACTTTCTCTGCTTGCGTCCATAGGATTTGTTTCGGTTTCAAAGAATTCTGACTCCTGTTTCTCCATAATTTTATACTATTAGATTTTAAATCTCTTTAATAATCTTCTTTAGATTAATTTTCTCTTTTTCTAAAAAATCCCTCACAAAATAATCCCCTGCTGGAGAAAATAAGACGATATCACCCTTTTTTTGAGCCTCTTTAATTAAGGGAGAAGTTCTTTTAGCAGACTTAATCTCTACCATAACTAATCTCTTGCAATTTGATTTCTCGAGGGATTTTTTGATTTCTCGACTTACATCACTTTCAAGTAAAATAAGTAATTTAACTTTTTGACAAATTACTTCTGCTAAATTTTTATAATCAAGATTTTTCGCTCCCCCACCGCAAACCAAGATGATAGGAGAAGAAAAACTTTCTAAAGCTACTTTGGTTGAAGAAGGCGTGGTACTTCTTAAATCATTATAATATCTCACTCCATTCTTTTCTGTAATTAAAGAGATACGCATCAGTACTCCGCTAAATTCTTTTAGTCCTTTTTTAATCATACCTAAAGAAATGCCAGCTACATCACAAGCTAAAGATGCAGCGAGAGCGTTCGCTATATTATGATCTCCTGAAACTTTTAAGTCACTTTTTTTAATCAATCTCTCTTTATTTAACATTAACCAATCTTTTTCTAAATAGGTATCTGCCTTGTTTTCTAAACTGAACCATTTAATTTGAGATTCAACTTCATCTTTCCATTTTGATACATTTTCGTCATCCGAGTTCAAAATCGCAAAATCATTATTACCTTGATAGCGAAGCAAATTTTTCTTAGTTTCAATATAATCGGCAAGATCACGGTGTTCATCAAGATGGTTAGGAAAAATATTAGTAACTATTCCAATATGAGGACTTTTTTTAGTCATCTTTAACTGGCGATTGCTAACTTCCACTACCAAAAGATTATCCTTTTTCATTTCATCAAGCTTATCCAAAACTTGAGGCCTGAGATTATCATTTCCTGCAAAATAATATTTTTTTTCAGAATTATCCAAAATCGAACAAATCATACGAGCGGTCGTAGTTTTTCCCAAAGAGCCAGTAACAGCAACTACAGGACAAGGTGCAAGTCTTAAATAGGTATTTGTCATATTATCAAACTCTATTCCTTTTTCTCTAAGGTTAAATAACTTTTTGTTCTGTGGGTATTTGTACCAGGCTTGCGACACAAAAATAATATCAGCGTTTTCAGCATCTTTTAGATAGCTTTTTTTAAAATAAACTTTAATCCCAGAATTCAGAATTCTATCTAATTTTTCATTACATTTTTTCAAAGACCAAAAAATATGATATTTACGAAAAGCCCTTTTCGCCTTCTCTTCTTCAATAAAATCATGAACTGTAAAATTAGTAATTCCATGATCTAATAAAAATTCTAAAACTGCATACCCTTCAATACCTAAAAATCCTACAATATGAATATTTTTATTTTTATAAAAGGCAAGGTCTACCATCTAAGTTTTAACGTTAACTATTTGATTTACACTTATCAAGTTATAATCTTCAAGAAGTTTCCCTAAATTACTAATAACTACTTTTCTTTCTTTACGAAAAGAATGAATTACTTTATTTTCTCCAACATAAATTCCAACGTGTCTTCCTTTTGTTTCTTTGTTTCTCAAGAAAATTAAATCTCCTGACTTTGCATTCTCCAAATCAATTTGTATCCCCACTTTCATTTGGTCTAAAGTATGCTTTGGTAAAATTATTTCTGCTTCCTCCCAATATACGCGTTGAACAAAATCAGAACAATCTATTCCTTCTCTTGATGCTCCTCCCCAAAGATAGGGTACTTTTAGATAAGATTTCGCTCTTTTTATAATATCATCTCGACTTGCTTCGGAGCCTGCTATCCTATCTTTTTTTGCTATTTTCAAGCCTTTCCAATAATTTTTAGTCTCAACCTTAATAATATCCTTCTCTTCAATCCACCCTAAAGTCAGATCCCAAAGCTCTATAAGATAAGAATTGCCTTTTTTATGAATTATTTTAAAAGGAATGTCGCTAGATACAATCTGAGCTGTAAATTCTTTTTGAAAAGGATCTCGATAAATATTAGTAAGACGTCCTACCCTCCCCCAACCGAAGATGGGTTTAGCTTTAGGGTTACTTAAAACTTTAATTTGCTCTTGAAAGCTAAAACCTTGTAATCTTTCAATAATATCTTTTTTTTGTTTTGGTAGCAGGACTTCTCCTTTTAATACCAATTCCGAATCACTCTTTTCTATAACATCAACATCAAAAATAACCGTTTGGTAGCGGGATTGGTAGCCTTTTTTGAGATTTTGTAATATTTTCTCAATTTTCTCTTTTTTGTTACGCATTTGTTAACATCAATTCACTTTAGACGTTGCGGTAGAACGTTGCAATGCAACGTTCCTACAGGTTCCTACAAGCTACAAACTAATTCATTTTGCATTTTAAATTTTGAATTTTTAATTTATCTCACTAGCCCCTGGTCCCTGATACCTAATTATTCCAATAACCGACAACATTCTTCTTTTAGTTGGCTTTCTTTTATCAGAAATCTCTCTAGTATAGTAGCAAGAGGGGTATTTGTCATGCTCACAGCAAGTACAAATTTTCGAGTCCTGAATATTTTCAGGTAAAACTCCAACTCCAGTAAGTTGAATCTTAATAGCAGAGATAATATCTAAAAACTTTCTGTTTTTCAGACCAAAAAACTTATTATTATGAACTTTTATAACCTCTTTTTCAAATACATCTGAAAATTTCTTTAACCTTTCTGGAACTTCTGTAAGATCATAGCAACAACTTCGAATACCCGGACCCAATAGAACTTGTAAATCTTTAGAGTCAGAATCAAAGTTTCTTTGCATAACTTTCACTAGCTTTTGACAAACTAAACTTAAAACTCCTGGCCAACCAGCATGTGCAAGACCAACCACTTTCTTCTTAGGATCATAAAAGAAAACAGGAAAACAGTCTGCGGTTCCGATAATAAGAAAAGTGTTTTTTGTAGAAGTTACCATCCCATCTATATTGGCAAGAGAGGAATTACTATCAAAAGCACCCTTTCCTCTATCTTTTTCTGTAACTAAAGAAACTTTACTTCCATGAGCTAAACCTGCAAAAACTGTGTTTTCTAATCTAATTCCTAATCTGGTAAAAAACTTATGACGATTCTTTATAACTTTCTCCTTTAGTACATCATCTAAAAAAACAAGCGTGCCATAACTTAAGTCAGAACATCCACAGACAATATTCTCTTTTCCGAATTTAAATTTCATTTTTAATAAATTTTCTTAGTCAGCAAACTTGACTTTAGTCGAACTCATATCGGACTAAAGTCCAACTTGCTGGCGGGCTTAGACGTTACAGTACAATATCTCTACTCTACAATAACTACAATAACATTCTAAACTCCTACTCCCTATTACCTACAACCTAATCCCTAATTCCCATTCTTAAAATCCCCTATCTTCACAAACCTTCTAATAAACCTATTTAAAAAAGCAACTTCTCCACATCTCAATGCAAAAGCAAGAGTAATATAAGAAAATGCAAAAACTAGACCTGCGCCTAAAGCCTGTATTAATATTCCAATTCCGGTTGTCATATCAACTTTTGGTGCAATAGCATAAAGAGAACCATACGCGAAAATCCCTGAAAGCGTGGATGCCAGCATAATTCTAACAGCGGAATTAATAATTGTGGCATCATTAAGATTACCAACTCTTGTTCTTAAAATCGCGAGTAACAAAAACATATTAACAAAAGATGAAATGGAAAATGCTAGAGCAAGCCCTCCTACTCCCAACACTCGTGATAAATATAAAGCAAGAAAGATATTGCAAAATACAGAAACAACAGAGATTTTAACAGGAGTTTTTGTATCCTGCATAGCATAAAAAGAACGTGCAAGAAGGGGAACAAGACTTTGCGCAAAAAGACTTAGGGTAAAAAAGCCTAGTGCAGATGCAGTACGACGAGTATCTTGCCAGTCAAAATGTCCTGCACCTAAAATAATCCTTACAATTTGTGCTCTCAAAATAAGCATAAGAACACTTATTGGTACGACTAAGAAAAGAATCTGTCTAAATGTCTTAGAAAAAGTATTGACAAATTCCTTTGTTCTTTTTAAGGAAAAGGTCTCAGACAAAACTGGAAAAGAGGCAATAGCAAAAGAAATCCCAAAAAGACCCAAAGGTATACTTTGTAAATTATTGGCAAAATTATAAACGGAAACTGCACCACCAGAAAGTGTAGAGCCAATAATAGTACTGATAGTCAAATTAATCTGATGCACAGCAAGTCCTAGACTTCTTGGGATCATAAGCCTTCCTATCTTCCTTACCTTCTTATTTTTAATATCAAAAATAAAACTATATCTAAAACCAAGATGGACAGTTGCGATAAGTTGAACCACCATATGCAGAAAAGCACCCAAGACCACTCCCAAGGCCAGACCCAAGTTTCCAAAAGTGGGAACAAACACAAGCACTCCAAAAATAATCCCTAAATTATAAAAAATAGGAGCGATACTATATGCTAAGAATTTCTTAAAAGAATTAAGAATTGCTCCTGCAACGTTTGATATTCCAAAAAGAATCGGTGACAAAAGCATAATTCTTGCAAGATCCACTGTAAGCTCTCTTTTTTCAAGGGAAAATCCTGGGGTAATCAGCTTGATAAAAAATGGCATAAAAATAAAAAGAACAAAGGAAGATACTAGGAGAACAAAAATTATGATATTTAAAATAGAGTTTGCAACCTTGAAAGCCTCTTTTATTCTTTTGTGAGAAATCAAGTCGGTGAAGATTGGAATAAAGGCTGCAGATAGTGCTCCAAGTACTAAAAGATTAAAAATAA
>Ga0210051_1006018_pt1 | contig 11478 bp, 11 predicted proteins | sample CryGey092014_all_FD_185464 | JGI IMG/M metagenome (GOLD analysis project Ga0210051, IMG submission 185464) | Groundwater microbial communities from aquifer - Crystal Geyser CG23_combo_of_CG06-09_8/20/14_all (SPAdes) (version 2) | ecosystem: Environmental > Aquatic > Deep subsurface > Groundwater...
GGCGACGGCATTTTACGTCCGGAACTTGAAAACTACGTCAAAATCCATAATCTTAAAAATGTCTTTTTTCTTGGTTTTAAAAATCAAACTGAACTGCCGGAATATTACACAATAGCTGATATTTTCGTTTTACCTTCGGGAGTCGGCGAAACCTGGGGATTGGTAGTAAATGAAGCAATGTGCTTCGGCTTGCCGATAATTGTTTCCGATGTCGTGGGCTGCGGTCCGGATTTAGTAAAACACGGAGAAAATGGTTATATTTATCCTGTTGGCAATATTGAAAAATTAACCGATTATTTAGAAGATTTAATTAAAAATCCCGCAAAAAGAACGGCTTTCGGCAAAAAATCCTTTGAAATTATTCAAAATTACAGCTACGAAAAAGACATTGAAGGAATTTTAGCCGCCCTAAACCAATGATTAACTTTTCCGCCATTTCAAAAGATTCCCTAATTGGGAAATTTTTAAGAGGAATTTTAAAGCTTATTCCCAAAAATGCCGTCTTACCAATTTTCCAGGGAGAATTAAAAGGTAAAAAATGGATAATCGGCTCCGGGTCTTTTGGGTATTGGCTTGGCAATTACGAACTGGAAAAACAGAAAATTTTTCAACAAATAGTAAAAAAAGGAGATATTGTCTATGACATCGGCACTCATGTTGGATTTTATACGCTTTTAGCTTCAGAATTGGTCGGCAAAAAAGGCAGGGTCATTGCTTTTGAGCCCTTGCCCGAAAATATTTTTTATCTTAAAAAACATCTTGAAATTAATAATTGCCAAAATGTTGAAGTTTTAACGATAGCCGTTTCTGAAAAGAGCGGCTGCGCCGATTTCGGAACAAAAGCCGATGGATTTTCCGCCCAATTTAGCAAAAACGGCGAATTTAAAGTTAATACCGCGGCCTTAGATGATTTAATCAGAGACAAAAAGTTGTTGCCGCCTAGAATTTTAAAAATTGATGTTGAGGGAGCGGAGCTAAAAGTGCTTAAGGGTGCCAAATTCGTATTAAAAAAATACAAGCCAACTATTTTTTTAGCTGTTCACGACAGACAATTAGCTGAGGATTGTTTTAATTTGCTTAAAGAAGAATTTAATTATACCTTATCGCCGATTATTAGCGACGATATATTAAAAACCAGCGAAATCATCGCTTTTTCAAAAAAGATTTAATCTGCGTAAATCGTTAAAATAAGATTGATTCGACTTGATTTTTGGCGTTTATATTGTATTATTATTTTATTATGGAAAACAAAAAAATTCCCGTAGTTATTCTTTGCGGAGGCAAGGGTACCCGACTAAAAGAAGAAACAGAATTTAAGCCTAAACCTTTGGTTTTAATAGGCAACAAGCCTATTCTTTGGCATATTATGAAAATTTATGCTCATTATGGGTACAATGAATTTATTTTTGCTTTGGGATACAAGGGTGAGATGATTAAAGATTATTTTTTAAATGAAAGAGCTTTTATAAACGATTTTACGTTGGATACCTCAAAAAATAAACTTGGATTTCACGACAATAAATCCGACAAATTTAGAATTACTTTTGCCGAAACCGGTCTTGAAAGTTTAACGGGCGAACGAATTTTAAAAGTAAAAAAATATTTAAAAGAAAAAGAATTTATGGTTACTTACGGTGATGGTGTTAGCGATATAAACATCAATAAACTGGTAGCTTTCCATCGGAAACAAAAAACAATCGGTACAATCACCGTTGTTCATCCCCGTACAAAATATGGCGTGGTTGAAATTGATAAAACTAAGGGATTGGTTATTGAATTCAAGCAAAAACCTCTAACCCGTCATTATATAAGTGGCGGTTTTATGATTTTTAACAAAAAAGCCCTTGATTATTTTGACGAAGGAACAATGGAAAATGCTTTTCCGAAATTGATTAAAGAAAAACAATTATCTGTTTACCAACACGATGGTTTTTGGAAACCAATGGATACCTACAATGAAATGGAGGAATTGAATAAATTGTGGCAAACGCAGAGGCCCTGGGCAATTTGGGAGAAACAGAAGGAAGCCGCCTAAATTAATTATGAAGGACTTAAAAAACTTCTTTAGGAATAAAAAAATTTTAATCACCGGGCATACCGGTTTTAAGGGGAGTTGGCTCACCCAAATATTATTAAATTGGAATGCCTGCGTTGCCGGGATTGCTCTTAGACCCAATACAACTCCTAATCTATTTAGTCTGCTTAAGATAAAAAGCAGAATAAATAATTATTTTGCCGACATCCGAAATTTTAAAAAAATATCTGAAATTGTAAAAAAAGAAAAACCAGAAATAGTTTTTCATTTAGCTGCCCAACCATTGGTTAGAGATAGTTATAACACTCCTTTATATACATTTGAAACTAATACCATTGGGACTGCCAATCTTCTTCAAGCGGTTAAGGAAATCGGAAGAGTCAAATCGGTAGTTATTATTACCACTGATAAAGTTTATAAAAATGAAAAATTCCACCGTCCTTTCCAAGAAACTGATAAACTTGGTGGTCATGATCCTTATAGTAGCAGCAAGGCAGCCGCCGAAATAATAATTGATTCTTATATTAAATCTTTCTTTAGTCCCGAAGATTACAGTAAAAAACATCATACTCTAATAGCTTCAGCCAGATCCGGAAATGTTATTGGCGGCGGCGACTGGGCCAAAGATCGGATTATCCCGGACATTATCAAAGCGGTTTTTGAAAAAGATAGGAAAGTCATTATTAGAAATCCTGAAGCAATTAGGCCTTGGCAGCATGTTTTAGAGCCATCCCTTGGTTATTTATTGCTGGCCAAAAAACTTTATGAGGGCAAAAAGGAATTTTCCGGGGCTTGGAATTTCGGTCCCCATGAAAAAAATTATTTAACAGTCAAGGAATTAATTGAAAAGGCTCTAAAAATATTAGAAAGGGGATCTTATATCGTCAAACGCGACCCGACAAAACCAGAAGCCCAGCTGTTAAAATTGGATAGCCGTAAGGCAAAAAGTGTTTTGGGTTGGCAGCCGACTTTAAATCTTAAAGAGACTATAGAATTGACTCTTGATTGGTATAAAAATTTCTATAGCAAGAAGGATATCATTAATCTGACTAATCAACAGATTGCGTTATTTTTCAATAAACAAATATGAACTGCCGGGTTTGTAATTTCTCAATAATAAAATTTTTTTCTTTGGGCCAAATACCTTTGGTTAATTTTTTTTTAAAAAAAGAAGAAATCTCCAATGAAGAAAAATTTGATTTAACCGTTGGTTTTTGTCCGAAATGCTATCTTGTTCAACTGACCAATACTGTTTCGCCAGAAAAGTTATTCAGAAATTATATTTATTTTTCTTCCACTTCAACTTCTTTTTTAGAGCATTGTAAAAAAACCGCCGAATACCTGACCAAAAGATTAAATCTTGATTCTCAAAATCTGGTGTTGGAAATCGCCAGCAACGATGGCGCTCAATTACAGTTTTTTAAGGAATTAGGAATCCAAACATTGGGCATAGATCCGGCGGAAAACATTGCTGAAATGGCAAACCAAAAAGGTATTGAAACCATTCCTGAATTTTTCAACTCCGTTTTCGCGGAAAAATTAAAAGAAGAACGGGGAATTCAGGCGGATTTGATTTTCGGCGCCAATGTTCTGGCTCACGTGCCAGAAATTATTGATTTTATCAAAGGCGTAAAAATAATTTTAAAACCAAAAGGCACGGCTGTTTTTGGATTTCCTTATATTCAGGGGTTGATGGAAAATAAATTTGACACCATTTATCACGAACATGTCTTTTATTATTCGCTGATTGCCCTGAGAAATCTTTTTAAAACCGCTGAGCTGGAAATTTACGATGTGGAAATGACGCCGATGCAAGGTGGTTCTCTGCGGATTTTCATTTCTCATCCCGGAAATTTTCCAATTAGCGAAAATGCGAAAAAACTTGTTGAGGAAGAATTTAAAAACGGATTTGATAAAATTGAAACCTATCAAAAAATTGAAGGAAGAGTGAGTAAACTAAAAATAGAATTAATTGCCTTATTAGAAAAGATAAAAAATAATGGCCAAAAAATAGCGGTTTACAGCGCTCCGGCTAAAGGCAATATTTTGTTAAATTATTTCGGAATTAAAGATTATCTTGATTTTATTGTTGATAAATCAGAGGCAAAACAGGGATTATACACGCCCGGTACTCATTTATTAGTTCATCCGCTTAATAAGATATACGAACAAAAACCCGATTATCTTTTAATTTTATGCTGGAATATCGCTGATGAAATAATAGATATGCCGGAGCTACAAAAATATAGAAAGCAAGGCGGCAGATTTATTGTTCCTATTCCAGTAATAAAAGTGTTTAAAAAATAAAAAACCAGAGAAATTCCAATTAATGAGGTACACTGAAGCTAAAATTAAAGGAGTATACGTTATTGAACTCGACTTCAAGATAGATGAGAGGGGGTATTTTGCTCGAATTTTTTGCAAAGAAGAATTGATTAAAATAGGTATAGATTTTAATATCGTCCAAATTAACCGTTCTTTAACGAGACAAAAAGGGACGATCCGCGGAATGCATTTTCAAAAAGAACCCAAAGCCGAAGATAAAATCATTCAATGCCTGAAAGGAGCGGTTTACGACGTGGTCGTTGATTTAAGAAAAGATTCACTGACTTACGGCGAGTGGATAGCCGTGGAATTATCAGAAGAGAATAAAAAAATGTTTTTTGTTCCTAAGGGGTTCGCGCATGGTTTTCAAACCTTGACTGATAATTGTGAAATGCAATATTTTATGTCAGAATTTTATTCGCCAGAACAGGTCAGAGGTGTTCGCTGGGATGACCCATTTTTTAATATCAAATGGCCGATAGAAAATCCTATTTTGTCAGAAAGAGATAAAAATTGGTCATTAATTAAATCAAGATGAAAAAAATTTTATTAATTGGAAAAACTGGCCAGCTTGGAAGTGAAATAATGAAAGATGCGTCATCTTTTGATTTTGAAATTGTTGAAGCTGATAAAGATGAATTAGATGTAACAAATGAATTACAAATTGAAGAAAAATTGGAACAAGTAAAGCCAGACATTTTAATTAACACTTCGGCTTATCATGTCGTTCCGCAATGCGAAGAACATCCTATTGATGCAATGAAAGTCAATTTTCTGGCAGTAAGAAACATGGCTCAATTTTGTAAAAAAAGAAAAATAATTTTTGTAACATACAGCACTGATTACGTGTTTGACGACAAAAAAGACAGTCCCTACCAAGAAGATGACATACCGAATCCCCTGCAAATGTATGGTTTATCCAAGTTAGCCGGAGAATACGCGGCATTAAATTTATATTCAGAGGGAACTTTTCTTATCAGAACTTGCGGTCTTTTTGGTGGAAAAATAGGTAGTCCTGAAAAAAAAGGAAATTTTGTTTTAAATATTATGAAAGAAGCACGTGATAAAGAGATTATTGAAGTAAGTTCAGAACAAATTATCAGCCCCACTTATGCCGGAGATTTAAGCAAGGCAACCCTAAAATTATTAAAGAAGGAAGCCGCACCTGGAATATATCACTTGGTAAACGAGGGATTCTGTAGTTGGGCAGATTTTACGAAAGAGATTTTTAAATTAGCTGGCATAAAGACGGAAGTTGTGCCGGTAGACAGGGGGGGCGAAAGTGGAGGAGTAAGGAGGCCAAAATTTTCTGTTTTGGAAAACAAAAAAGCAAAAGCATTGGGAATAGAGTTGCCCTCCTGGCAGGAAGGATTAAAATCTTATTTTGAATTTTTAAAAATCTCAACATGAATTGTCCTATTTGCAAAAATACTAATCTTGAGTTTTTATGTCGTTTCATTGATGGGCCGGCAATGCAAAATAAACTTTATGACTCCCTGGAAAACGCCTTGAGAGAAAAAAAAGCAAGTATTGTTCTTTACGGCTGTAAAGATTGTGGTTTTGTCTTTAATGCTGATTTTGATTCAAAAAAGACAAAATATTCCTCTGATTATGATAATACCCAAGAGCATTCTTTGTATTTCTCAAAATACCTCAGACGGACAGTAAAAAGATTGATAAAAAAGTATCACTTGAAAAATAAAAATGTGGTGGAAATAGGTTGTGGAAAAGGAGGTTTTCTAAAATTATTATATGAAAAAGGGGTGAAAAAGATTAAGGGATTTGACCCATCTTACCTTAATTATGATTCTTTAATTGACGGCCTGGTGGCAAAGGAGTACTTTGACATAAAAAATATAAAAAATAAAGTTGACTTTGTTGTTTGTCGTCATACTTTAGAGCATATCCTAAACCCCCGAGAGTTTATCTCTTTGATAGCAAAGTGTTTACAAAATAAGGGAACGATGTATTTTGAGTTTCCTTCCCTCGAGTGGATAATCAAAAATAAGACATTTTTTGATTTCTTTTATGAGCACTGTAATTATTTTTCAAAAAGACCTATTGTTAGATTATTTACCCAATATGGGTTTAAAAATATTATCTTCAAATATGGCTTAGATGGGCAATATTTTCAATTAGAAATTAGTCGAGCTGGAAGAAAAAAGTATAATAATTTTCCTTTACCTTTGATAGATTTCAGTAAAATTTCTCAATTTTTGATCAATCAAATTGAAAAATATGAAAAACTTGTCAAAGAGCTTAAAAATTTTGTAATTTGGGGAGCTGGTGCAAAGGACGTTACTTTCCTTAACAGACTTAGTATTTCACAAAAGAAATGCAAATATGTTATTGATATTAATCCCAACAAAAAGAATAAATTTATCCCCATTACTGGTCAAAAAATAGTTTCACCCGAAATTTTAAAAAAAGAAAAAATTGACAATATAATTATTATGAATCCAGTGTATGAGAGAGAGATAAAAACTCTTTCCGCTAAATATAATTATAAAGGTAAATTTATCCTACTTTAAAAATGAATCCAATTAAACAATTTGAATTAGAAAGAGAGAAAAATATTAAAAAATTAAGTCAGAATAAGAAACTTAAAAATTTGGCTCTTGAATTCTTTATTAATTCGTGGAAATATAAATATTCCTATAGTTTTAATTGGTTAGGCAGGCCCATTATTCAAATACCTCAAGATATAGTTGCTCTACAAGAGATTATTTGGGAGGTAAAACCTGATTTAATTATTGAAACCGGCATTGCTCACGGCGGCGGTCTGATTTTTTACGCCTCAATGCTGGAATTAATTGGCAAAGGCGAGGTTCTGGGAATTGATATTGATATTAGAAAACACAACAGAAAAGAAATAGAAAAGCATAAGATGTTTAAGCGGATTAAAATGATTGAAGGCTCATCGGTGGATAAAAAAGTTATAAAAAAGGTTGCCAATATAGTCAAAAAACACAAAAAGGTTATGGTTTGTTTAGATTCTTTGCATACCCATGAGCATGTTCTGAAAGAATTGAATTTATATTCAAAATTCGTCAGTCCCGGGACTTATCTTGTGGTTTTTGACACTATAATTGAATATCTGCCAAAAGGTTTCTTTAGTAATAAACCATGGGATAAAGGCAACAGTCCGGCTACCGCGATTAAAGCATTTCTTAAGAAAAATAAAAACTTCATTATTAACAGAGACATTGGAAATAAGTTGGTTATTACCTCTACTCCCGGCGGATTTTTAAAAAAATTAGATAGATATAAATTATGAAGAGTTTAAATCCCTTAGTAAGTATTTGTATTCCGGTATATAACGGCGCTTCTATGATTCATAGGGCCTTAGAAAGTTGCGTTAATCAGACTTATAGAAATATTGAAATTATCGTGGTTGACAATGCTAGTGCTGATAATACTAAAGAAGTTGTTTCTCGCTATATCAAAGCCGACAAAAGAATAAAATATTTCAGAAACAATACAAATATAGGCCTGATTAGAAATTTTTTAAGATGTCTTGAATTAGCTAAGGGTGATTTCTCTCAATTTCTCTGTCACGATGATTGGCTTTCTAGAAATTATATAGAAGAGGGTACCAAAATCCTTTCATTTAATCCTGATGTTGGCAGCGTTTTTAGTAAAGTTGTTTCTTTAACCGAAGATAACGAACACTTTTCTTTAAATTTCGAAATTATTTTACAACCCAAGGTTTATTCATCCTCATATTTTTTTCGAAACACCTACAAAAGTCAGTTGGGGGCCAACGATATTCTTGGATTCTTTAGAATAAAAGATTTAAAAGAAACAATATCTTTTATTCTTGAATTATTAAAACATCCTAAGTATGGCAAGCTTTATGAAACTAGTTTCCCTGTCGATCGGATGATTGCGCCCAAAATCTTACTTAAATATCCCCTTTTTATATATACTGATAAATCTGCCTATATTAAAACAGAGCATCCTCAAAATACTGGTAAGCAGTTTAAATATGGATTTATGGGAATGACGATGATAGAATTGTGCATTGCTTTTCAGACATGCTTTGAACAGCTTTATAAAAAAGAATTAAAAAAATATTTATTGGGCTTCAGAGTTTCTTTTGGAATTAATAGCATTAGTGAGGTAATAGTTAATTTTATAAAAGGCAACCTTTCTAAGGATGATTTAATAAAAGAATTCAACAAGAAAGATTTAAAATTGTTTTTTGAAAATTATTCTATTTTGGAAAAAACCCTGGTATTTATAGGGATTATCCCGAAATTTATCCTAAGAGGTTTCGGGTTTATTTTAAGAAGATTCATAAAAAAATTTCGAAAAAAGACATTAAGTTGTCTCCCTCAAGATATTTTTTTAGAAAAGAAGGAAAGCCTTCTAAGATTTAAAAATTAATTAAATAGAAGCTATGAAATTCAGCATCATTATTCCTTCTTACAACGAAGGCGATGATATTAAATTATCTATTGAATCAGGCATTAATCAGCTTTACCCAAACAAGGAAATTTTAGTGGTTGACGATTCAACCGATGAGAAAACCCGGAAAATTATCAAAGAATATAGCCAGAGAGGCGTAAAATTAATCATCGGTCCAAAGAAGGGTTGTTGCGGGGCACGGAATTTAGGTATGCGGTCTGCTTCTGGCGATGTGGTAGTTTTATTAAATGGCGATGTTGTTTTGCCTTCGGATTTCTTGGAAAAAATATCAAAGCACTATCAACTGGGCGCTGATTATGTTCTGGTAGAATCAAGAGTTTTTAATCAGGATGATTTTTGGGCAAGATTCATAGAAATGCAGCATTGCTATGAAAGCCGAAAGATAGGCGATAAAGCTGAATGGACAGAGGGTTTTTCTTGCCGCCGGCAAGCAGCTTTGAAAGTCGGGTTAATTCCCGGCGATTTTCCAGTCAGGTTTTGCCGCGACTGGTTTTTAGGCAAAAAATTAAAAGAAGGAGGATTTAAAAAAATAATTGATTTTTCAATTGTTGTTACCCATAAAGCGCCGGATAATTTTAAGGAATATTGGCGGGTCAGAAAGGACCGGGGCCGCTTTTCGGCTTTAACCCAGCATTTCTTGCTTCAAAAACCCCGCGGATTTTTAGCGCTCAAGTTTTTAATTAAGCATTCATTGTTTATTTTGGAATTTATTTTAATTATTCCGGCAACAATAAAAATTTATAAAATCAGCAGTTTCTCAAAAAATCGTTTTAAGGACTTCTTTTTATTTTTTTATGCTTATCTAATTCAAAAAATTGCTTTTATTATCGGTGAATGGGAAGGTTGGATAATATCGCTAAAGTCAAAGTAAATATGAAAGTTTTTGTAATATATAAATTATCGTCTTGCGATAACGATAGATGACGATAATAAATAACAATCAAATAGGGTATGAAAAATTTTCTGAAAAAAATTAAATTTTTAATGCCGTTTATTGCGATTTATAGCAAAACAAAGATATTGTTTTTCAGTTTTTTAAATTTACCTCCTAAGGTTAAGTTTTCGCTTTATAATGGGGAGGAAGTTTTTTTTAATACCCGCGACTGGGCAACCGCTAATTTTTGTAAAAATAATATTAAGGGCGATATTTTAAATTACGAACCGGAACAAACAAAAATTTTTCAGGATATCATTAGAGAAAAAAAGATTAAAACTTTTTTTGATGCTGGCTCTCAAATAGGTTATTACAGTATTATTGCCGCGAAATTGGGAGTGGTAGAAGTTTATGCTTTTGATATTGACGCAAATTTTTCCCGGATTTTCAAAAAACAAGCTCTTTTAAATAATGTTTTAGATAAAATTAGTTTTATCGAAACGCCTATTGGCGAAGATGATAAAACAATAACCATAGAAAGCTTTAATAAAATCATTATTAAAATAGCTCAATCTTTGGATAGTTTTTGCGAAAAAATAAACAAATGGCCGGATTTTATAAAAATGGATATTGAAGGTGGTGAATTGGATGCCTTAAAAAACGCTCAAAAGATTCTATTAAAAAAGCCGATTATTTTATTGGCGCTTCATCCGCCTTTTATGCCAGAGAAAGATAAAGATGTTTTAAGGATTTTTGAAATTTTTTCGCAAAATAATTATAAAATTGTTTCTATCGGGCCTCTTCATAAAGGAGAATTAATAGATTATAGAAAATACCCCCCCGCTTTATTTAAAGAAATTAACGATTTTATTTGCTTGCCAAAGTAAATTTTTGTTTATGAAAATAACAATATCAGTCGGCGGAAGATTTCATGCTTTTAACCTGGCCCAACAGCTTTTTAAGCGCGGCCATCTTCAAAAATTAATTACCTCTTACCCAAAATTTGAAGTGGCCAAATACGGAATCCCCAAAGAAAAAATAAAATCCATTATCATCAAAGAAATTATTGAAAGGGGATGGAGAAAGCTGCCTTATTTTTTAAGAAATATTTATAACCCCCAATATTTAATTCATGAGATTTTTGATAAATCAGCTTCTAAAAAAATAGAGAAAACTGATATTTTTGTCGGCTGGGCAAGTTTTGCTTTAAATTCTTTTAAAAAAGCCAAAAAAATAGGGATGCTCACCGTTTTAGACGAGGGAAGCTCTCATATTCTTTATAGAAGAGATATTGTAAAAGAAGAGTGTGAGAAATTTGGAATTAAACCGGAATTGCCTCATCCTAAACTTGTAGAGAAAGAATTAAGAGAGTACGAAGAGGCGGATTATATTACTGTTTCTTCTCTATTTGCCCGAAGAACTTTTTTGGAAAAAGGGATACCGGAAAATAAAATTATTCATGTGCCTTACGGCGTAGATTTATCGGATTTTAAACAAATTTCCAAAAACGATAATGTTTTTCGGGTGATTTTTAGCGGCGGAATGTCTTTAAGAAAAGGCGTCCATTACTTGCTTCAGGCATTTTCAGAATTAAATCTGCCTAATTCTGAACTGCTTTTAATAGGCGCCTTCAACGACGAAATTAAGCCGTTTTTTAAAAAATATGAAGGCAAATACAAATGGCTTGGTCACATTCCCCAGAAAGAGCTTTATAAATATTATTCTCAAGGTTCAGTTTTTGTGCTGAATTCCATTGAAGATGGTTTTGGAATGGTAATTATTCAAGCAATGGCTTGTGCTTTGCCGGTCATTG
>Ga0210051_1006023_pt1 | contig 11472 bp, 9 predicted proteins | sample CryGey092014_all_FD_185464 | JGI IMG/M metagenome (GOLD analysis project Ga0210051, IMG submission 185464) | Groundwater microbial communities from aquifer - Crystal Geyser CG23_combo_of_CG06-09_8/20/14_all (SPAdes) (version 2) | ecosystem: Environmental > Aquatic > Deep subsurface > Groundwater ...
TATTTCTTACTTACGTAATCGATGACTTCGCTGCGTCTGGTATCGGCGAAGTCCAAATCAATATCGGGCATGCTGATTCTTTCTGGATTCAAAAATCTTTCAAACAAGAGACGATATTTTAATGGGTCAACGTTGGTGATATTCAAAAGATAGGAGACCAAAGAGCCAGCTGCCGAACCCCGACCCGGACCCACGACAATTCCCTGGCTTTTTGCCCAATTGACTACGTCCTGAACAATCAAGAAATAGGAAGCAAAGCCGGTTTTCTTGATGGTTTTTAATTCGTATTCTAAGTGTTTTCTAATCTTAGCCAATTCCTTTTGTCCTTCCTCGGCATCAAAAAGATTTAAGGGAAACCTTTTGGCAAATCCCTGTTCGCACAGTTTTTCCAGATACGAGTCAGGGGTTTCTTTTTCCGGCAAAGGGAAATCAGGGAGCTCTATTTTGTCTAATTCAATTTTTAAATTACATTCTTTGGCAATTTTTTGAGTACTTTCAATTGCCTCAGGAACATTTTTAAAAGCCCGAATCATTTGATCTGGTGGTTTCAGGGAATAGTCTTCTCCTTTCATGGTCATTCTTTCTTTTTCGTCAACCGTATGGTTGGTTTGAATGCATAACAGAACATCGTGAACATCGGCATCTTCTTTATTGAGGTAATGCGTGTCATTGGTAGCTACCAGAGGAATGCTGGTTTCTTTCGAGAGCTTTATCAGTCCTTTATTGGTTCTTACTTGGTCCAGGGAATTGGGGTGGTCCTGGATTTCCAAATAAAAATTTTCCTCACCAAAAATTTCTTGATATTCTAAAGCTGCTTTTTTAGCCGTTGCCCAGTCACCATTCAAGACAGCCATTGGCACCTCACCCTGAAGGCAACTGGTTAGGGCAATTAGGCCTTCATGATACTCTTTCAGAAGTTCTTTATCGACTCTGGGTTTGTAATAAAAGCCTTCCAAATGGCTTTTGGTAACCAGCTTGATTAGATTGCGATAGCCGACATCGTTTTTAGCCAAAACCACAAGATGATATCTGCGGTCGCCTTTGCCGGCACCTTTATCGAATCTACTGCCCGCGGCAACATAGAGTTCAACGCCAATAATCGGTTTTATGTCGGCAGACAAACATTTTCTGTAGAATTCAATTACACCGTACATTACTCCATGGTCGGTTAAAGCCAAAGAATCCATTTTATATTCTTTGGCTTTTTCGATTAATTCGTCAATCTTCGCCAACCCGTCAAGAAGGGAATAATGACTGTGAACATGAAGATGGGTAAATTTTTCCGTCATACATAATAATAATATCATTTAAATTCTGTTTTTCAAATTCACCGCGTTTAAATTTGCAAAGCAAATTTATTTCGCGGCTTGCCTAAAAATTTATTTTCTGCTACCATTACTCTTAGAAGCAGATAAACGCGGATAGCTACGCAGATATACGCTGATAGTTCCGCGTTAATCAGCGTGTAGATCTGCGTAAATCCGCTTCTAAAAGTGCCGAATCCGAAACAAAGACATACTAAATCAAGAAGGAACAGACGACGTTCTCACTTGGCAATGAAAAAAAGAAAACTCTTCAGTTGTAAAAAATGCGGAGAGCCAGTTTTGGCACATCACGTTTGTTCTTTCTGTGGATTTTATGACAATAAAGAAGTGATTGATGTTTTGGCAAAACTGGAGAAAAAGGAAAGAAAGAAAAAAGAAAAAGAATTAAAAGAACATGAAAAAGGGGCTCAAGAAGAGCAAAAAGCTAAACCATTAAATTTGGAACAATTATCCCAAAAATAAATATGTCTTCCAGGCATTTGGCTCGTTCAATCGTTCTCCAATCCCTTTACGAATTTGATTTCAGGAGGGATAAAAATCCGGACTTGGAAAAGATTTTAGAAAAAGACATCGAAGAGTTCGGTCAAGGACTGGAAGAAATCGAATTTATGAAAAAATTGGCCAAGGGAGTTTCGGAACGAAAACCCCAGATTGACGAAATCATTAAAAAATCAGCGCCCGAATGGCCGATCGAACAGATAACCATTGTTGACCGAAATGTTTTGCGAATCGGGATTTACGAACTTTTGTTCGGCGATAAATCAGAGGTTCCGCCGAAGGTAGCCATTAATGAAGCCATAGAATTGGCCAAGAGTTACGGAGGGGAAAGTTCTGGCCGTTTTGTTAACGGAGTTTTGGGAACAATTTATCGAGAAATGGGAAAATGACTTCAAAAGATTTTAGCAAATTAGAGTCCAATTTAGGCATTAAATTTAAAGACAAAAAACTGCTTCAGCAGGCTTTTGTTCATCGTTCTTGTTTGAATGAAAACCCAGGTTTTAAAATGGACCACAATGAGCGTTTGGAATTTTTAGGCGATGCGGTTTTGGAATTGGCGGTGACCAGATACTTATTTACAACTTATACCAATCCTGAAGGTGAGTTAACCAGTTGGCGGGCAGCGCTGGTTAATAGTAAGATGTTAGCAGAAATAGCAACCAAATTTGGATTTAATGATTATTTAATGCTTTCCAAGGGCGAGGCGCAGGATACTGGCAGGGCCCGTCAATTTATTTTAGCCAATACTTTTGAGGCATTAGTGGGAGCGATTTATTTGGACCAGGGATTTGAAAAAGCGGAAAAATTTATTCAAGATAAATTAATTTGCGAATTGCCGAAGATTTTAGAGCATAAACTTTATTTAGACCCCAAAAGTCATTTTCAAGAAGAGGCCCAGGACAGGGTTGGGATTACGCCGAGTTATGAAGTTTTAAAAGAGGAGGGTCCAGACCATAATAAAAGTTTTGTGGTGGGAGTTTATTTAAATAGCGATTTAATCGCTAAAGGCAAAGGTCCATCAAAGCAAGCAGCCCAGGAAGATGCGGCTCGCAAAGCCCTAAAGAAAAAAGAATGGGAGTAATGCCTCGGGAACCATGCCCGCTCGGGCTTTGAGAGGTCTTCTTAACAAATAAATCCTCGCTAAGAGATTTGGAGAAAATTAATGACATCGCAAGTCGTTAATTTTTATTAATAGGGGGACTTGCGATGTCCCCAAATTATATCACCTAATTTTTACGATCGAGATAAAAAGGGGATATCGCCCACTTACTATTGACAGGATTTTATATGGATAGTTATGGGCTTGGAAATGGAGCCCTTAACCTAGTTTGGTTAAGGGCTTTTTCTTTTTTCTTGCCTTTAAAATTATTTTCTGATATAGTGGATTTACTATGTTAAAAATACGACTACAGAAAATTGGGAAAAAGAATGCACCGAGCTATAGAATAGCTTTGGTTGAACATACGACTTCGCCGCAAGGGAAGTATATTGAGTTATTGGGAACTTATAACCCGCGCCTGAAAAAGAAAAGTTTCAAAAAAGAAAGAATAGAATACTGGTTAACCAAAGGTGCTCAGGCATCGCCGACAGTCCATAATTTACTTGTTGATGAAAAAATTATTGATAGAGAAAAATTGATGGCTTGGAGACCAAAAAAACCCGCCCAAAAGGCAGAGCCTATTGTGGCGGGCCCGCCTAGTTCCGAAGGTGCTGGCAGGGAAGAACCAAAAGTAGAGGAGCCAAAACCCGTTGAAGAAATTCCGTCTATTGACACAGAACCAAAAAAGGAATAGAATACAAACAAATAGTAGCACTGCTAATTTTCAGAATGGCAGAAAGGTCGGCTACTCCCGCCTACGCTAAAGCTTCGGCGGGTAAAAGAAAATCAGTAATCAGTAACACCTAATATTGACCCTGTTAAATGATTCGCTACGCGAATCAAAAATCTAAGATTTTTATTTAACAGGGTTGAAATAACATGGCTGCAAAAAACAAAGATCAGGATTTCGTTGAATTTATCGTCAAAGGTATTGTCAATCATCCTGATGAAGTGAAAGTAGACAGAACTGTTGACGAAATGGGTGTTCTTATCACTCTTAGGGTTAATCCCGAAGATATGGGAGCATTAATTGGTAGAGCTGGTTCAACAGCCAGAGCTATCCGAACTTTAACCAGGATTGTTGGTTTAAAGAACAGCGCCCGAGTCAATCTTAAGATTGAAGAACCCGAAGGCGGAAAAAGAGCACCGAGAATAGAAAAGAAAAGCGTTGACAAAGTTGTCGAAGATTTAGAACTGTAATTCCTTGTAGATATTTGCAAAAAACCGTGCTACTATTATAGTGCGGTTTTTTGATTTTATGCGATTTGAAATAATAACCATATTCCCGAATATATTTAAATCATACTTTTCCGAAAGTATTATTAAGCGTGCCCAAAAAAAGAAACTCGTTAAAATTAATATTCACAATTTAAGGGATTATACGAATGATAAACATAAAACCGTTGATGACAAACCATATGGCGGCGGGCCAGGAATGGTCGTCAGGGCCGATGTTATATATAAAGCCGTTAAAGCCCTGACTAAATTAAAAATTAAAAATGAAAAATTAAAAATAATATTATTTAGTGCTAAAGGAAAGAAATTTGACCAGAAAATGGCGAAGAGATTTTCTAAGCTGGATAAATTAATTATGATTTGCGGAAGATATGAAGGAGTTGATAAAAGAGTAGCAAAATATATTGTTGATGAAGAAGTTTCAGTAGGGGATTATGTTTTAACCGGCGGGGAAATTCCGGCAATGATAGTTGTTGACGCAGTGAGCCGTTTTATTCCCGGAGTTTTAGGAAAATACGAATCTCTTGAAGAAATCAAAGGCAGTTATCCTGTCTATACTCGCCCAGAAAAATTCAAAAAGTGGAGCGTGCCGAAAGTTTTATTATCCGGTAATCACAAAAAAATTGAAGAATGGAGGAAAAAATAAAAAATTTGGTATAATTTGTAATATGGAATCAATAGAAAAAGACAAAAAAGAAAAAGAAGATTTTAACTTCGGACCATGTCTTGAAAAGAACTGTTCTTATTGTTGTAACCCGGTTAAAGTTGAGAGATTTTTTCCAGAAGATGAAATACCAGTCGATGAAAATGGTGAAAAAATTTGGGAGGAACGACAGGAAATATTAATCCCAGAAAATGAAATCGATATAACAAAAGTAAAATCTTATGATTGTAAAAATTTTAATAAAAAAACTGGCAAGTGTAGTGATTATGAAAAAAGACCAGCAATTTGTAGGCGTGCAAGTTGCATAAGTAAAGATTCGAAAGAGAGCGTTGATGAACAACACAAAAAGGCAACACGCGGAAAATTTATAGTTATTAAAACATAATATGAAAAAAATAAATGTTGGTGTTTTTTTTGGCGGTAAATCAGCAGAACATGAAATATCTCTTATTTCGGCAAAGAATATTATAGATGCCATCGATAAAAATAAATATAATATAATTCCTATCGGCATAAAAAAAAATGGCGAGTTTAACTTTTATAGCGGAGAAGATTTTATATTAGATGCAAATGATCCTAAAAAGGTGCACTTAAATTCAAATGGCATACCGGTAACATTTTCTTTCGGGATGGATAAAGAGCTTATCGGGATTTTGGATAAAAATTTGAGAATAAAAATAGATGTTGCATTTCCTGTTTTGCATGGTAGTTTTGGAGAGGATGGAACTATTCAGGGTCTTTTCGAGATGGCTAATATTCCTTATGTTGGTACTGGGGTTTTGGGTTCGTCTATTGGAATGAACAAAGATGTAGCTAAAAGATTGTTAGAAAATTCAGGAATTAAAATAGCAAAATTTTTAGTTTTTAATGTTTCAGAAAAAGAAAAAATTAATTTTTCAAGTATTGTTTCTCAGTTGAGGCGTCCATTTTTTATTAAGCCAACCAATCTTGGTTCTTCGGTTGGCGTTTACAGAATAGAAAATGAAAAAGATTTTTATGAGAAATTGAATGAGGTTTTTAAACTTTGCGACAAGATTATGTGTGAAGAAATGATTATCGGCAGAGAGATTGAATGTTCTGTTTTGGGCGTTGAAAATCCAATTGCTTCTTTGTCGGGGGAAATTATATTAAATCGCGGATTTTATTCTTACGAAGCAAAATATTTAGATGAAAATAATGTACAATTAAAAGTTCCTGCAGATTTATCTAAAGAAATGGTGCAGAAAATTCAAGAAACGGCAATTAAAATTTTTAAATTACTGGAATGTAAAGGAATGGCAAGGGTGGATGGTTTCGTTCAAGAAAACGGAGATTATGTTTTCAATGAAATTAATACAATTCCTGGATTCACAAAAATTAGTATGTATCCCAAGCTTTGGGAGGTGAGTAAAATTCCTCAAACAGAACTTATTGATAAATTGATTCAGATGGCTTTAGTTAAAAAATAGGGGAATTGAGGAAAACCCCTTGACAATTGATTTATTCGGAGTAAAATAGAGAGTACATAGTATAAATCTCTAAATCCTAATCTCTAATCTCTAAATCCTATGTGAAAATGATAAACAATTAAACGTACTTTTAAAACAGAGTTTAGATTTTTGAGTTTAAGTTCAGAAATTCGAGCTCTGTTTTTAATTCGCTCTTTAAAAATTTTACCCCGTACCATCCGCTAGGGGCGGATTGGTTCTGGGGTTAATGCAAGCGTAAAATCGAATCTTTTATAGTTGTCCTGATACATATTAGGCGCAGATACACGCAGATTGTTCTTGCTTCGCAAGATACGCAGATATACGCAGAAAATTTTTCTGCGTAAATCAGCGTATCCCGAAGGGGAAAAATCAGCGTTTATCAGCGTTTAATTATATTGAGAGTTTGATCCTAGCTCAGGACGAACGCTGGCGGCGTGGATAAGGCATGCAAGTCGTGTGGGTTCAGACCCACGGCGAACGAGTTAGTAACACGTAGGTACTTACCTCCGAGATGGGGATAATCCGCCGAAAGGCGGAATAATACCCAGTGGTCTCGCAAGAGTAGAGGTCCGACGCAAGTCGAACCGCTCGGAGAGCGGCCTGCGGCCTATCAGCTTGTTGGTGAGGTAACGGCCCACCAAGGCTATGACGGGTAGGGGGCGTGAGAGCGTGTTCCCCAACGAGGGCACTGAGACACGGGCCTTACTCCTACGGGAGGCAGCAGTCGAGAATCTTCCACAATGGGCGAAAGCCTGATGGAGCGACGCCGCGTGAATGAAGAAGTCCTTCGGGATGTAAAGTTCTTTTCTAAGGGAGCAATCCCCCCGATTTATCGGGGTTTGAGTGTACCTTAGGAATAAGGGGTTGCTAAACTCGTGCCAGCAGCAGCGGTAATACGAGTACCCCGAGCGTTGTCCGGAATTACTGGGCGTAAAGGGTCTGTAGGGGGTTTGGTACGTCTTTTGTTAAATCCCAATGCTCAACATTGAGGCTGCAAAGGAAACGGCCTAACTTGAGGATGTGAGAGGCTGATGGAACTCAGAGAGAAGGGGTGAAATCCGTTGATACTCTGAGGAACACCAAAGGCGAAGGCATTCAGCTGGCGCATTCCTGACCCTGATAGACGAAAGTGTGGGGAGCGAACAGGATTAGATACCCTGGTAGTCCACACCCTAAACGATGAACACTGGCTGTCTGAAGTATCGACCCTTCAGGTGGCGAAGCTAACGCGTTAAGTGTTCCGCCTGGGAAGTACGGTCGCAAGACTAAAACTCAAAGGAATAGACGGGAGCTTGCACAAGCGGTGGAGCGTCTGGTTTAATTCGACGATAAGCGAAGAACCTTACCAGGGCTTGAAATTCTAGTGAAACCCCGATGAAAGTCGGGTCTTCTACAAGGACACTAGAACAGGTGCTGCATGGTTGTCGTCAGCTTGTGGCGTGAGTTGCTCCGTTAAGTCGGGTAACAAGCGCAACCCCTGTTCCGTGTTACAAGTGTCACGGGAGACTGCCGAGTTGGACTCGGAGGAAGGCGGGGATGACGCCAAATCAGCATGGCCCTTTGATGCCCTGGGCAACACAGGCGCTACAATGGCCGATACAATGGGTCGCCAAGTCGTAAGATGGAGCCAATCCCATTCAAAGTCGGCCTCAGTTCGGATTGAGGTCTGCAATTCGACCTCATGAAGTCGGAATCGCTAGTAATCGCGGATCAGCTACGCCGCGGTGAATACGTTCTCAAGCTTTGTACTCACCGCCTGTCACGCCAGAGAAGCCGGGAGCACCCGATGTCCCCGATTTATCGGGGCCTAAGGTGAATTCGGTGACTAGGGCGAAGTCATAAATTAGTTGTGACCTAAAAAGAGAAATCTTATTAGAAAAATTCGGCTATATGCTGGAAACCCTGTGAATCCGAAACTACTTATGATAAAATATTATTATGAGTAACAAAGTATTCGGTGCAGGCAATCAGCAGGGAAGTCCCCGATTTATCGGGGCCCCCTCAGAGACTACACGCCGAACTCCTCAACCTTGTGCTTCGCACAAGGAAATTCGAAGCACGAAATCCTAAATTCTAAACAAAATAAAAATGTTTGGAATTTGGAAAATTAGAATTTAGAATTTGTTTCGGATTTCGAATTTAGAATTTCGGATTTCCTCGCGCGGAGCACGAAGAAGAGGATGAAGATATAGTCCATGCCTTATGGCGACATAAGGAAAAACATGAACAAGGCATCCGTAGGGGAACCTGTGGATGGAAAATATTTTTACTTAAAAACGGTCGATTAAAGAAAGTTTTAGATTTTTGTCTTTAATAAAAATCACAGCTCGCCTTCGTTTTGATGTGCATCGGAACTTCGGCGAGTAAATCAGGACAACTATAAAGGATTTGACCCCCCACCTATTTTGTGTAAAATAGGTGGGGGGTTTTGTTATCCGCAAATAGATTTATTGACCCCGTACTGAAATTTCGACTAATATAAAATTAGTCTGTTTGCAGAGCGACCAGTCGAAATTCTAGTACGGGGTTGACTTGATTTTTTTATTAATTCGGATATATAATGAAGCTGACATTACTTTAATAATAATTAATTATTTATTTCTGCTTTGTGATTTCTGGCGAAATCAGAAACACGAGTCAGTTACAAAATACATATGGCTGAAGAGAAACCGGTTGTTTATACAGCCTATTGCGTTAAATGTCGGGAGAAACGGGAAATGAATGATCCGAAAGAAATAAAGATGAAAGGAAAAGGGGGTCCCCGAAGAGCCATGAAAGGAACTTGTCCGGTTTGTGGAACGGGCATGTTCAGAATTTTGGGTAAGGCTAAGTAGTTTTTTCAAAATGTTTTCAAAATTAACCTCTGAAAGGTTAATTTTGAAATTGCGCGTGTAGCTCAGTTGGTTAGAGCGCAGTCCTGATAAGGCTGAGGTCCCTGGTTCGAGCCCAGGCACGCGCAAATTTTATCCGGGCCGTTAGCTTAGAGGCAGAGTACCCGGTTTGCATCCGGGAGACGCGAGTTCGATCCTCGCACGGTCCAAAAATTTATTTTTATGCTATAATTTATTTAAAGGTCGGTTAAATGAAAATTTAAAATTAAAAATTGAAAATTGATTTTTTATGGTAGAGATATTACTTGATTCATTAGAGACAATTTGGGGTGGTTTTATTGGGTTTTTGCCCACCTTATTAGCGGCTTTAATTGTTTTTATTATTGGTTGGTTGATATCTATTTTCTTGGGCAAAGTGGCCAATAGAATAATTAAAACGATTAAACTGGATGTTCTATTGGCTAAGCTGGGATTCAAGACCGCTTTAGCCAAAGCAAAACTTAATCTTGATTCAGGAAAGTTTTTTGAGGAACTGGTCAAATGGTTTTTTATTATCGTGTTTTTAATGACCGCAGTAGACATCTTGGGCCTTGATCAGGTTGCTTTGTTTTTAAGAACCATTCTTCTGTATTTGCCCAACGTCGTGGTGGCAGCCATAGTTCTTTTGGCGGCAGCAATTATAGCTCGGTTTATGCAGCGCGTGGTCAAAGTCAGTGCCGATACCGCGGGTTTGGCTTCGGCTTCGGCTATCAGTGTAATAGTAAGGTGGGCAATATTGATTTTCGGATTTATTATTGCCCTAACCCAGCTCGGAATAGCCCCTACTTTGATTCAGACCATTTTTATCGGAGCGATTGCCATGTTTGCCATAGCCGGTGGATTGGCTTTCGGTTTGGGCGGCAAGGAGCAGGCAGCTCGATTATTGGAGAAAATAAGGCAGGATTTAAGCGAGAAATAATCCTTCTCCCTTAGTCGTGGATTAAGGGCTTGACAAGCCAATTTTTACCATATATAATGGTATTGTTAAAATTATATGAGAAAAAACCTAAAACAATTAATTCATAAAAGCGGTTGAAAAAACCGGGTATTTAAATACCTGACTTGGTTAAACCGCTTTTAAGCGGTTTTTTCTTACCCAGTTCTTTAAAAATTTGTCTTACTAAATAATTAATGTCTATAAATTGTCAACCAATAAACAGGTTTACTCATAAGGGTATATGGTGGATGCCTTGGGATATTGAGGCGAAGAAGGACGTGGCGTAGCTGCGATAAGCCTCGGGGAGGTGTGTAGCAACCTTTGATCCGGGGATTTCCGAATGGGGAAACCCGATTCCGATAAATCGGAATCGGTCCTGTCGAATGACGGGACCGCGAACTCGGCGAAGTAAAACATTTCAGTAGCCGGAGGAAAAGAGAAAGATTTTTATTTCCTTAGTAGCGGCGAGCGAAAAGGAAAGAGCCTAAACTTTTTAAAATTTTCGCAAGAAAATTTTAAAAGGGGTTGTAAGATAGTGACATCGGGGGTAACTCCGAGGAGTGCAACAAAATAAGACTTCCTTAATTGAAGGTGGCTGGAAAGCCCCACCACAGAAGGTAATAGTCCTGTAAGTGAAAAGGGTCTTATACTCCTAGTCATTATTCTTGAGTACGGCGAGAAACGATAACCTTGTCGGAAGCAGGCAGAACTATTCTGCCAAGGCTAAATACTCAATGTCACCGATAGTGAACTAGTACCGTGAGGGAAAGGTGAAAAGTAGCCCAGTAAGGGCGGTGAAATAGTGCCTGAAACCATATACTTACAAAGAGTCGGAGGTCCCGATTTTATCGGGACTGACGGCGTACTTTTTGCAGAACGACCCAACGAGTTTTTGTGTCTTCTTTGTCTAAGTCCTATTAGGACGGAGGCAGAGGGAAACCGAGTGTGAATAGCGCGATTATGAGAGGACACAAAAGACCCGAAGCCAGGCGAGCTAACCATGGCCAGGATGAACCCCGATTAATATCGGGGGAAGGTCCGGACCCACCAGCCGTGCAATACTGGGGGATGAGCTGTGGTTAGAAGTGAAAAGCTAATCGAGCCTGGTAATAGCTGGTTCTCCTCGAAATAGCTTTTGGGCTAGCCTCTTGTGTTCCTCTTAGGGGTAGAGCACTGGATGGGTTAAGGTGGCGTAAGCCTACTTACCCAACCAAACTCCGAATACTAAGAGTTAAAACAAGGGAGTCAGACTACGGGGGCTAAGCTTCGTAGTCGAAAGGGAAACAGCCCTGATCGTCATCTAAGGTCCCAAAGCTAAGTTAAGTGTAGCAAAAGAAGTGCCTTACCTTTGACAGATGGGATGTTAGCTTAGAA
>Ga0210051_1006024_pt1 | contig 11470 bp, 11 predicted proteins | sample CryGey092014_all_FD_185464 | JGI IMG/M metagenome (GOLD analysis project Ga0210051, IMG submission 185464) | Groundwater microbial communities from aquifer - Crystal Geyser CG23_combo_of_CG06-09_8/20/14_all (SPAdes) (version 2) | ecosystem: Environmental > Aquatic > Deep subsurface > Groundwater...
TATCCACTTTTTTTACTCTTAAATCATTTTCTGGAAATCATAATGGCGTAGAAACTTTCGCAAAAAATTTAGTCAAAGTAAAAAGAATAACTCCTACAAGTTATTCAGAATCAAATACGCCTAACATTTATGTATTTTCCATCAGCAAGGATAAGGTTTTAAATATTTTTTCAGACTTTGAAAAAACAAAAAATAACTATTTAAAGTGGATTTTTCTTAACCCGATAGGATTATTTAGTATGATTTTTATAGTTTATATTCTATACCAGAATAAACAAGGCAATATCCTGCTTCTTTATTCCTCTTCTCTTATTTTTATATTTTTTTCATCAATATTCGAATATGGGTATCGTTCTCTAATTTTAATTTGGCCAATAACCTTTTTGCTTTATGCTTTTGGAATATGGTTCATGTTTAACCCCAACGAAGAAATATTTAAAAATTTTAACTTTTCCAAATTTTCTAAAATTTTCATTATACTGGGAATATTTGCATTCGCGATTATAAACATAGCCTATTCTCTTTTTTGGAACCAATATTCAAACCAAAATAAAAATTACAAGATTAATTTCGAATTTGTAAATTATTTAAAACAAGCGGTTAAAAAAAATGAACTAGTCATGTATGATTCTAAAATATTTAAATCAATCACTGCCTTATCTCAATTAAACAAAATTAGAAAAAGCTCATCGCTAGAATCGTCATCCTACTATTTGACACTTAAACCCAGGAACTTAGAATATGGAAATTCCCAATTAAACAAATTGGTTGAAATTGTATCCAGATTATTATTAGTAAAAAGACAGGGCTCAAATATTTCAAATTTTTCTAATGAACAAAAAATAATACTAAAAGAAAATTTCTATATTATAAAAACATTTGGCGATATTGAAATTTACAAGAAAAACGATTAACAATTTAATAAAAAGTTTTTATAACTCTTTAAAGCATAATCTAATCTATATTTATCTTTTATCATCCAGAGAGATCTTCGCTTAAACAAGATAACATTGTCTCTATTCATATTCAAAAAAAGTGATAATTTTTTAGCAAGATCTTTAAAATTTCCATTTTTAAAATTCATCCCATTGTGATTGTCTTTTATTAATTCTTTATTTTCTTCTACGTCACTTGTAATTACCGGTATTTGTGAAGCCATAGCCTCAATTACTGCATTACTCATCCCCTCGTTAAGTGAAGGCAAAACAAAAATATTCATTATTGAAATGAGCTCTAGATTATCTGTTCTTTTTTCCAGCATCGTCGCTTTGTTTTCAATATCCAATTCTACTATGAGATTTTTTAGATTTTCTTTCTGACTCCCGTGACCAACGATTAAAAGATGTGCTTTGGGATGTTTTTCTCGAACAATTTTAAAAGCTCTTATTAAGGTTGGAATATCTTTCTGCTTTTCCAGTCTAGCTACACAACCTATTATAAAGCTACCAACTGAAATTCCAATTTCCTTTAATTTTTTCTCTCGATTTACATTTAAATTTTCAAATCTGGTAAGATCGATGCCGTTAGGAATGCATATTATTTTATCTGCGCTTACTCCCATTTTTTCAATATAATATCGTCTTGATGTTTCCGAATTAGTTAAAATAAAATCGGATAAAAATAAAGTGATCCTGTCTAGAAACATCAACGATGGCATACTTTTGTGAATATTGCGAATATAAGGAACTATTTTTTTAACACCAAATATTTTCCCCAAAATTCTACCAAAAATATCCGCGTGGATTAGATAATTGACTTGAATATCTGGCCTGAAATCTTTCAATATATTTCTATATCGAAAAATCATTCCGATATCAAAAATATTCCTTAGCTCCAAATAATAAACCGGGATACCCGCTTCTTCCAGTTTTTTCCCAATTTCTCCTTTGCCTTTAATCGCGCAAACACAATTATCCAAATTATCTTGCATTTTCGGCAAAAGTTGCAGAAGCATATTTTCTGCCCCCCCACCCAATTCAAGCCCGGTTATTAAGTGTAAAATTTTCTTTTTAGCAACCATTTAATTAATCCAATGAGCTTATCTTTAAAAAGAATACCAAATTAGCTTTTGATTGTAAAATCCAGACAAAGATGATAGAATGATTAAAGAAGAAAATAAGTAATTTTTTGATGAAAAAATCATTCTTTTCTAAAGTGTCAATTTTGATTTCTGTCTATAATGGAGAGGAAACTCTCGACGAATGTTTCAAGAGCATCCTCGAACAATCATATCGAAATTTTGAGGTTATATGCGTTGATGATAATTCGGCAGACAATAGTCCCAAGAAAATAGCTGAATGGCAAGAAAAAATCGGACCGGAAAGATTTTTTTTAATCAAAAATAAGGAAAATTTAGGATTAACCAAATCACTCAATTTGGCCATTGATAATGCCCATGGTGAGTTTGTGGCAAGAATTGACGCAGATGACTTCTGGGATAAAGAAAAATTGGAAAAGCAACTTTCTTTTCTGGAGGCGCATCCGGAAATCGGAATAATGGGATGCAATTTTTTCAATGTATATCAGAATGGAAAGAAAAAATCATTCACAACATATGAGACAGACGATATTATAAAGAGGAATATATTCAAAAAAAATCCATTTTCGCATAGTTGCATTGTCGCGAGACTTGACCTGATAAGAAAAGCCGGTAAATATGATGAAGATATTCGATATGGACAGGATTATGAGCTTTGGCTACGCTGCCTGCCACTCACTAAGTTTCACAATTTGCAGGAATTACTTTGCACAAGAATAATTGGAACCGGAGATTCCCTGAAAAAACAAAAGCAGCAGATGCTTCAGAATATGAAAACGAAAATGAAATATATAAAAAAATACAGATACGGCTTGAGAAACTATATTTACCTGATCGAGCCTCTAATTATTTATTTGACCCCGGAAGCAATTAAAAAGATAAAAAGAAGATTTATTTAAATGAAAATTTTTATACCATTCGATTTAAAAGATCTCGGTGGGACATCTTCTTTCGTAAAAAAATTCAAAAAAGGAGTTGAAGCACGCGGCCACGAAGTTTTTTTGAGTCCTATTCCCGATTATGATGTTCTTCTTGTCATATCTCGCTGCCCAATCAAGTATCTGATGGACGCAAAACGCAAAGGAAAAAAAATCGTTCAAAGGCTGGACGGCGTATATTATTGGTCCGTTGCCGGTTGGAAATATTTCTTTTATAATTTCAAGCCGAAAATAATCCATAAATTTTTTTCGGACTTTACCGTTTATCAAAGTTTGTACAGCAAATACTGCGTCGAGAAATTCCTGGGAAAAAGAAACAAATTTGCAATAATTTATAACGGGGTCGATTTGTCTTCTTTTTCTCCCGAGGGCGAGAAAATAAGCGACAATAAGGAAAATCCTGACCAAAAAATATTTTTCACAGCGGGGAGATTCCGAAGAAAAGATCAGATTATCCCTCTTCTTGAGGCGGTTGATATTTATGGGAAAAAATATGATTCTAATTATAAATTAATAATAGCAGGAATTTTTTCGGGAAAGGTATCAGGAATACCTGAAAAATTTTCCGACAGCAAAAAAATAATTTTTAAGGGAAAAATAAATAACGATAATTTACCCAAATTCGAGCGATCTGTCGATATCTTTCTTTTTTCCGACCAGTCCGCCTGTCCGAATTCCGTGCTGGAAGCGGTTGCCTGCGGACTTTCCATCTGCGCCGTTGGACATGGGTCAATGAAAGAGATTGTGAAAGATGGAGAAAATGGCTCACTTGTCGAGACAATGGGTGGCTCTTTCTGGATAAAGCGCAAAATAGATTGTGAAGAGTTTGCGATAAAGTTGAACAAAACAGTGGAGAATAAGTCAAAATTCTCAGCTAACAGCAGGAAAATCGCCGAGGAAAAATTTTCATTGAAAAAAATGATTGATAAATATTTGGAAATTCTCTCATGAAATCGTTAAAAAAAATAATTTATTTCGTTTTTTTTCTACTCGGCAGAAACAGAATATTCCGGAAAATAATTCTGAAGATTTTGATAAAAATACACAATTTAAGCTACAAAAGCATCAGCTCCATAGCCGCATATTCAGGCACCCATCCAAAACATGAGATAACGAACTATCATCAATTCTTTTTGGATAATGTGAACAAATTGAGCAACGTTCTGGACATAGGATGCGGCAACGGTGATGTTGCCTATGATTTATCCAAAAAGGTGCAAAGAGTCGTTGGTATGGATATTTCCAAAAAAAATATCGAAACTGCCAAAAAGAGATATGACGGAGATAATCTTGAATTTGTCTTAGGTGACGCGACTAAATATCCTTTCGAAAACAGTTTTGATGTTATTGTTTTATCAAATGTCCTAGAACATATCAAAGACAGAATTTCTTTTCTGAAAAAAACAAGCAACATTGCTCCTCGCCTGCTTATACGCGTACCCCTGATTACGCGCGACTGGATCAGCGTTTATAAAAAAGAAATCGGCCAGGAATACAGGTTGAGCAAAGACCATTATATCGAATATACTGAAGAAATATTTCAAGAAGAAATGGAAAAATCCGGACTCAAAATTGATAAATATCATGTAAAATTCGGAGAGTTGTACGCAGTTGTTTCTAAATAATGCTAAATCAGATGAAATATTTTGATTACAAAAATAACAGATTATTGTTTTTCAACCAAGAGGCAACACCTCAATACTGGGACAAGCACTGGGAGGATGATAATTTCAAAAAAATAGTCAGGAATGGCAAAAGAAATAAGATAATCTTAACCGAAACAAAAAAATATCTCGGGCAGCCCAAAGGCCAGAAAATTTTGGAAGGCGGATGTGGCCGAGGGCAGTTTGTTTACGCTTTGAATGAACTAGGCTATGATGTTTATGGCGTTGATTATGCCAAAAACACCGTTGAAAAAACAAATGATTTGTTTCCCGAATTGAAGGTTTCTTTCGGAGATGTCAAAAGTCTCGATTTCCCGAATGATTTCCTTGATGCCTATTGGTCACTCGGCGTTATTGAGCATTTTTTTGACGGATATGATGAAATAATCTCCGAAATGGCTCGGGTACTAAAAAAAAACGGATTTTTATTCATAACCTTTCCTTATCTTTCCCCTCTGAGAAAATTGAAAGCCAAGTTGAAAATATATCCTGATTTTGAAAACAGTAATTGCGATATTGAAAAATTTTATCAATTCGCTCTGGACGCCAAACAGGTCGAAACTCGATTGAAAAACTTCGGATTTCAATTGATTGCCAAAAAAAACCGAAGCGGGGTGAAGGGGCTTAAAGATGAAATAAAATTTTTAAGTCCGGCGTTGCAAAAAATTTATAATTCTGATAATTTGTTTTTGAAAGTACTGGGATTTTCCATATCCAAAATTTTTTCTCCTTTCGCCGGGCATTCAATATTGCTAATATTTAAAAAAATAAAATGATTTCCGATAAAAGCCGCCTCGTTTTGAGAATCAATGAATTATTTCATGATATTGAACAAGCCGATTATGATGACAAACATGCTGATATTTTTGTGGACGAGAAAGAGAGATGGGAAAGATTTGGCGAAAATTTTCTGAAGCACAATGAAAACGCAATCACCGTCCTTGACATCGGTTCGGGAACCGGCTTTGTCCCAATGAATTTGGCGCAATATTTGAAAAAAAAGGACACTTTTATCTGTTCGGACATTTCTGAAAATATTTTAAATGTTTGCAGAGATAAAATGTCTCGGGAAAAATTCGACTGCACATTTGTGTTTCAAAAAACAAACGGATTGGACTTGAACCTTCCTAAAGAATCAATCAATTTCGTAACTATGAATTCAGTTCTTCATCATGTTCCCGATATCAATCGATTTTTAGAAGGAATAAACAAAACTCTAAAGAAAGGCGGAAAAATAATTATCGGCCATGAACCGAATCGGCTTTTTTTAGATAACAAATTTCTCTGGAAAAATTCCAGATTTTTCTATTTTCTGACCCATCCGAAAAACATCACCATTGATGCCGCAAAAAAAATTGGTTTTTTTTCGCTTATCAGAAAATTGTATCTTGGGCTCGTAAAAAAAGACGGGAAACATGAAGCTATGATTAAAAAAATAAATGATCAGCTAATTTACGAAAAGATGATAAATTCACCCTTAACTGCGGAAGAAATATTTGAACTCATAGATATTCACTCCCCCACAGCAGGCGGAACTCACAAAAGTAAAGGGATAGACATCAAAGAAATTGCATCAGAATTTGATAATCTTGAGATAGAATCCCTGGAAACATACGACCATCTGCTAAGAACTAACTCGCCAAAAAATATTTTGAGAAAATACTCGGCATATCTTGCCCAAAAATATCCTCTGGAAGGATCTAAGTTCTTCGTTATTTTAAATAAGAAATGACTAAAAATATTTTCATATTTGGCAACGATAAAGTAAATTGGTCTGTTGATGAAGACAGAAAAAACACTGAAAGCATCCTTAGAAAAACAAGGGGCGTGAGAATCGTGAGAAATATATTTAGAGCTGACGCAATCCATTTCGTTTGGTATAGTCAACTTGATAACCGTATTGTTATATTTTTTCTGAAATTGTTGAAAATGATCAGGAAGGTAAGTGTATCTGCGGTAATTACAAATGATATTCGGAATTTCCCTGATAAGATAACCAGACTAAAGTATGTCGTTGATACCTGGGTGGCTCCAAGTCACAGAGTTTGCGACTTCTTAAGATCAATGGATCTTAACGTAGAATATTTGCCTTTTTTGGTGGATAAAGAAATTTTTTACAGAATAAATATAGAGAAAAATGACATTTGCAAAAAAATTTCCATCGATCCTGACGCAGTAAAAGGGAAATTTCTTATTGGGTCGTTTCAACGCGATTCGCTCGGCACTAATTTAAATGAAGCAAAGTGGCAAAAAAATCCTCAGCTTTTGGTTGATATTTGCAAAAATCTTCCGAGAGATCGATTTGTTTTGGTTCTGGCGGGTCCCCGAAGACACTTTATTGCAAATTCCTGCCGAAGGTTGAAAATACCCTTTATTTTTGTAGGAAAATATGAGTTTATTCGGTATGGGAAAGATGATCTTTTGGAAAATAATTTATCCCTCGAAAAGATAAACTTGCTTTACAATCTAATCGACCTTTATATTATCACTTCAAAGAGTGAAGGCGGCCCAAAAGCAGTTTTAGAAGCGGCTCTGACAAAAACTGCAGTTTTTAGCACCGATGTTGGTTTAGCATCGGATATGCTCCATCCCAAATTAATTTTCAGCGATACTGAACCAGAAAAAATTGTAAAAACAATCAAAGAAATCATAGGGAAGAGAGTTGATCTCGCAGAAGAAACTGAATATAATTATGAAACCGTTAATAAGCTGCTAAATGACCATAGCGTAGAGGATTCTTTCCGGCTTGTTTTTGATTTAAAATAATGAGCAAAAATATACATATTTTTCTTAATATGAAAGATGGCCCTTGGGGAGGAGCAAATCAATTTCTCAAGGCTTTGCGGCAAATATTCATCAAACTAGGAATTTATGAAGAAAATCCCTTTATGGCAGATGTTGTATTGTTTAACTCGCATCATAATATTCTTGAAGCCCTGAAGCTGAAACTTCAAAAGCCCGGCTTAATATTCGTTCACCGAGTCGACGGCCCAGTTTTTTTTATAAGAAACAGAGATAAGCTGCTAGACAAAATAATTTTTAAATTCTCTGCGGAAGTTGCCGATTTCACTATTTTTCAATCCGCGTGGAGTCTTGAAAAATGCCGGGAGCTAGGATTTAAGGGTAACAATATCGCGATAATACACAACGCTCCGGATAAAAATATCTTCAACAAAGAGGGCAAAGCTCATTTTAGCAGGGACAGAAAAACCAGAATAATTGCGACTAGCTGGTCCGCTAATATGAACAAGGGTTTTGAGACCTATCAATTCATCGACAATAATCTCGATTTCGACAAATACGATTTTATTTTTGTCGGAAATTCGCCTATTCGTTTCAAAAATATAAGGCACATTCCCCCACTTAATAGCTGTGGCCTGGCCAGAGAGTTGAAGAAATCGGACATATTTATGACAGCGAGCAAAAATGACCCTTGCTCAAACTCCTTGATTGAAGCGCTGGCCTGTGGTTTGCCGGCACTGGTTTTAAACAGTGGGGGGCATCCTGAACTGATTAGCAAAGGAGGAGAACTTTTTGAAAATAATAATGAAATAATCAAAAAATTGGAAAAGTTGACTAACAATTATTCGGAATACCGAAAAAATATTCCCAAATACGATATCAGAGACACTGCCTTGAAATATATAGATATCTTGCGAAAACAAAAAGGCGAATCCGTCAAAAAAATAAATTTTTTTCAGTATATCATTTTTATGTGCCGATTTTATTTTATAAATTTTAAAAATATTCTAAATTACAAAATAAACAAGCTTATAAATGGCAATGGATAAATTAAAAAAGGAAATTAACTATTATTTGGGAGCCAGCTACAGAAGAAAAGAGCTGGATCGTCTGCAAGAGAGATATAAAAACGTATACAAGGGAGATGTTTTGGATATCGGCGGAAGAGACCGAGGCAATTTCAAAAAGCCCAAAAATCAAGCAAGGAAATGGGTCTTTGCTGATATTGAAGAAAAGCACCATCCTGATATCATTCTTGATATATCCAGAATGGATAATATTGGAGATGAAACTTATGATGTCGTTAGCGCGATGGAACTATTCAAACACGTCGCTAAGCCAGAAAGTGGAATAAAAGAATGCTACAGGGTTTTAAGGAAGGGGGGTAATTTAATTTTATCAGCACCTTTTCTTTACCCAGTTCATGCCGATCCTTATGATTTCCAGCGATGGACTAAAGAGAAGTGGAAAAATGAACTTAAAAATGAAGGCTTTGAAATTGAAATTATTAAAGAAGTTGGGTCATTCTTTTCTGTTCTGTGTGGAATGATAAAGGATTTAAACAAAAGTTTCGTTATTTTTAAATATCTCGGTTATTTCCTTTATCCCTTGCTAGATATAATGGTTAAATTAGATAATTGCAATTCTATTCTTAAAAATCTAGGGTGTGATAAATATACAACTGGGTACTTCATAATAGCAAAAAAATGATATGACCCATCAGGATTTTGAAAAATATGCAAACGAAAGATCCATGTGGGGAAATATATCTCCCCTGTATGTTGAGTTTTTTTTAAACAACATATCTCCCGCCTCGAGTTTTAGGATATTGGATTTTGGCTGCGGGGATGGAAGATACTTTAGCTTCTTCAAAAAATTTTTTAAAGAAGAGAATATATACGGAACAGAAATTTCAGAAACAAGAATTGAGAGATGCAAAAAAATCGGGTGGAAGAACGCCCTTTATTTAAGGAAAGGAGATTCCCTTCCATTTTCAGAAAATTATTTTGATTTTATAAACTTTGATCAAGTTATTGAGCATATCCCAAAAGGAGAAGTCGCTTTTTATTTAGCAGAGCTTCGTAGAATTCTCAAAATCGGCGGAAAAATATTAATTCTGACTCCAAATTATCCAGTTAAGCGACTCTATGATGTTTTAAATGCGGCACTAAAAAAAGATCCATCTCGACTGAAAGATGATCCGACTCACGTCAACAGATATAATTTCAAAACTCTTGAAAATGAGCTGGAAATATATTTTAAGCATATAAAATTGGAAACTACAGGAGGATTTTTATATTCTCTATTCAAAAAAGATTTTTTCAGTCGAAAAATAATTGGAGTCCTAAGCAAGTGACATAGCTACAAATAATAAACTGATCGCGATCTAGGCAGTTTTCTTACTCAAAAATAAGCCATAGATATAGATTAGGAGCCAAATAACAGTATCCAGATTATAGGCTAAAACAGCTCCCAATATTCCCCATTTAAATATAAAAATAAAATTTATTATTATTTGAATTATTGGATAAACAGCATTAGTTAAGAACAAAACTTTGTAATTTCTTACTGCCTGAACATAGCGGCCCAAAATATTCAAAGGCAAAAAAATCAATACCAAAACCACATACAGCCTAGAAAGAGAATAATATTCACTATAATTTTCCCCGAAAAAAAGTTTATTCATGGGTTCAATTGCAAAAAAATAGGCTACGGCCAAAAATAAAAGAGTAGCAGAAAAAATAAGAAGCGTCTTTTTCTTGCTTCTCAAAACCGAAGATAGCGTTTGATCAGAGCCGGCCATCTTTGGGAAAAAAATATTCACGAATGGCTTGACTAGATTTTTGGCCTTCGTTGGAATCAGTGAAATTACTGAGTAAACAGCCAGAGATGAAGGTGATAAAATAGTTGCCAGAAGAATTTTGTCTATGTTCCCAGCAACCAACTCGAGTATTTTCAATTTCGTAATATAAAACCCATACTTTCTTGTTTCGGAATCATATTCAGAATTTTTTATAAATTTCAGGCTTTTGAGAAAATAAAAAGAGTTAAAAAAAGCGTATGAAATAACATATCCGAGAACTATAGTTTTCAAATTATTCCGAAACAACAAAAAAATTGTGACCGTACTCAAGGTATTATATATTGTCAGCCATGAAAAATATTTAGTCGACAAATCAAATCTACTTTTTCCTTGAAAAAAATAATCCCAAGTATTGGGAGCATAAATAAAGGGGAAAAAAATAGAACCCAGAATTAGCGAATGCCCGATCATCGTTTGACCGTTGAAAGTATAATAAAGACCAACAATCATAAGGACAGGTATACCTAAAAAACTTCCAAGGAAGCTAGTTTTGACCGCTTTTTTATATTCACCATCCTTCCCTCTAGCCACCGCCTGCATAACCGCAGTATTCAACCCGGGAATTGAAAATATTGACACGATTGATAAAATAGAAAGGAAGAGCTGATATTGTCCGAAAACTTCTTTCGATGCCAGACGCGCAAATGTTATTGAAACAATTGATCCGCAGATTGTTCCAACAAGCTGGCGTAAAAAAACCCAATAGCCATTTCTAACAAAATAGGGCAAATCTAGCCTTATTTTTTTTCCCCATCTTTGGGAAATTTCAAAAATTTTATCTTTAATTTTTTGAATCATCTCCTCTGAAAACTTTTACCCTTAATTAAAGCTAAATTTCAATTAAAATTAAGATTTTTTAAAATTATTACCTCTACAGTATACTAACTTTCCGGTTTTCGGACAAATATCCCCACCCGACAAAAAAAGCCGCTTTAGGGCTCTTTTTTCAACTTCCAGTCGAGGTCGGACCTCGACTTTAGATTGCTTTTTGGAAAAGTTTTTATTCAGCCTGTTTTAATCTTATAATAAGTCACCTTGCCCCTACCTAATTTTCAACAACTTCCAATCCTATCAACTTTCTAAAATCCAGATTTATTGTAGGCTTTCCAAAGGTTCCTTTTAGAAAAATTCATGATTTTTAAAATCATTCTTCCTGTAGTATACTGAATTTATGGCTTTTAAAAAACTATTTTTATCCCTCAAGAAAAGCAAGTTATTACTATTA
>Ga0210051_1006025_pt1 | contig 11469 bp, 9 predicted proteins | sample CryGey092014_all_FD_185464 | JGI IMG/M metagenome (GOLD analysis project Ga0210051, IMG submission 185464) | Groundwater microbial communities from aquifer - Crystal Geyser CG23_combo_of_CG06-09_8/20/14_all (SPAdes) (version 2) | ecosystem: Environmental > Aquatic > Deep subsurface > Groundwater ...
GCATAGAAGCACGCACATGGGAATGGCCGTTCCCATCTCCCCAAGTTTTGTTGTGCTCATAGGGGATATTTTGAGGTATTACTCTATCCCACATGCTTTCAAAATCAGAAAGAAGCCTTGGCTCATATTCGATAGTCGTTATCCCGGCTGTTGAGCCACTTGTGAACAGAGTTACTATGCCATTGTTTACCTCGGATTCCTCTACCTTCCTTGCTACTTGAGAGGTTATATCGAGGATGTCGCAATTTCCCTTTGTTTGCAATATGATATCTTTAGTAACTACGGTCATATTCCCACCTCCGACTGAGAAATCCCAAATTCTAAGTTCCAAACTCTAAACAATATCAAAATCCAAATGTTCAAAACTGTTTTGGATTTAGATATTTGGATTTGTTTAGGATTTGGTGCTTAGGATTTAGAATTTTCCACATAGTGAGTCGTCATATACTTACCTCCTCCCATAGAATATCATCTAATTCAAATACTGGTCCATCGTGACACACTTTCTTTAGTCCTTTCCTTGTATTTATGGTACAGCCGTAGCAAGCTCCAATGCCACATCCCATTCGCACTTCAAGAGAAACCTGACATCTCTTTAGCTTAGACTCTTTGCGGACTTTATCCTGGTGAGCCGAAGCTCTGAGTCCTGACGATAGGAAGGAACTGAAGAGGAGATTCTTCGGGTCGCGGAGTTTACCCTGAGCGGGATTAGATTCTTCGCTACGCTCAGAATGACAAGGGGAGCGAAGGGCTCCCTCAGAATGACAAATTAGGTCTGACATCGTCTTATACATATTTATTGGCCCACAAGCATAAACCTGGTCAGCCCAATCCAGGAAATCAGGTAGTATATCAGTCACCATGCCTTTTTTGCCCATGCTGCCATCCTCGGTAACGGGAATAAATCGAATAGAGTCAGGCAAAGACAGGAGATTGCTTCGCTCTTCACACCTTCTCTTTCCCTCTCCTTTCGAGAGAGGGGAATTAAAGGTGAGAGATAACGACGAGAATGCGTAGAGTTCCTTAGCCATGCTTGCTCCGTGAATCAAGGTTACCGAATGTTGTGCAGCGCTGCGTTGAGCCAGGAAAACGAGTGGGGCAATACCAATGCCCCCAGCGACCAGCAGCAAGTTCCTTGCTTCTGGTTCCACGCTAAATCCGTTACCCAAAGGTCCAAGAATATCTACTTTATCACCTCTTTGGCGTTGCGCCAGCCAAAGAGTGCCTCTACCTACTATTTTGAACAGAAGAGCAATTCGGCTCGAATCCGCCTGATGCACACTAAAGGGGCGACGTAACATTAAACCTTCACAGCACACTGTAATGAACTGCCCTGGCTGAGCTGTGGCAGCTATATCGGCCGCTTCAAGCCAGATAAGATTTACACCGGGCATAAATTCTGTATTAGAGATAATGGAAGCAAGGACTTGTTCCATACCAAAATCCTGACAATATATCAAAATTCAAAGATAAAAAAGCAAAATGACAGAGCAAAACTTTTGAATTGTAATTTTGATTTTTAACTTTCGCTTTTTGATTTTCTTAAGTATTCCCTGAGCGGCTGAACATTAAAAATTTGGCTCGTACTTGCCAGCGCTTCTACAGCTACCTGGATGGTATCCAGTGAGGTGAAACAGGGTATCCTCTTCTCTGCTGCGGCACGCCTGATATTGAACCCATCCTTCAAGGAAACACGCCCTCCGGTAACAGTGTTAATTACTCCGTTTACAGAATTATCCTGAATAACATCGATAACATTGGGATGCCCTTCACTTAGCTTCTTGGTTACCATTTTCACTGGAAGTCCTATGGAGTCAATCATGGCCGCCGTGCCTTCCGTGGCATAGAGACTGTAGTGAAGAGAATGTAACTTTTTAATCAAGGGGACGGATTCACCTTTGTCCCTATCTGCGATGCTAAGCAAAAGACTGCCTTTTGGTGGCAACATTAACCCTGCGGCTATAAGCGCCTTAATTAAGGCAGCCTCATAAGTGTAATCAACTCCCATAACCTCACCGGTGGATTTCATCTCTGGACCAAGGTAATTATCCACCCCGATTAGCTTGGACATAGAGAAAACAGGGGCCTTTATACCAACTAACTTTTGTCTCTTCCATAATCCACCTTCATAACCTTGCTCTTTAAGGCTAACTCCAGTCATCACTTTGGTGGCAATTCGCACTAAGGGCACGCCAGTCACCTTGGAAATAAAAGGAACAGTCCTGCTAGCTCGGGGATTTACCTCAAAAACATATACCGACGAATGGCCATTTTCTCTCATGATTACCATTTGGACGTTCATTAAGCCTTTCATCCCAAGACTTGTCCCAATTTTAGTGGTGTAATCCACCATGGTATTCACTTCTTCTTCGGTCAAATTCACTCCAGGGTAAATAGCTAAGGCATCCCCACTATGCACACCAGCTCGTTCAATATGCTCCATTATGCCTGGAATAAGCACCCTCTCTCCATCGCTAACTGCGTCTACCTCAACTTCCTTGCCTTGCAGGTATTTGTCAATGTGTACCCTATGTTGACTATCTAGTTCTAGAGCCAATGTCAAGTAACGGATTAATTCAGTTTCGTTATACACGATTTCCATAGCTCTACCGCCTAGGACATAGCTAGGACGGACAAGCAGCGGATAACCCAAAGATTTAGCTACATTTAATGCCTCTTCGATAGAAAACACACCAGCCCCCGGTGGCTGAAGAATACCTAACCTATCCAGGAAATCCTCGAAGCGATGACGATCCTCAGCTATATCTATGGCTTCAGCACCCGAGCCGAGTATTGGCATGTTACTCCGAGCCAGCGGCTCAACCATGTCGATGGCTGTTTGCCCACCAAATTGAACAATGGAGGCTGGAGATTGCTTCGCTTGGCTCGCAATACCTTCATTCTCAAGTATGTCCCGAATGCTCTCCTCATCTAAAGCCTCGAAGTAAAGACGATCGCTGGTATCAAAATCAGTGGAAACTGTTTCTGGATTGGAATTGATCAAGATGCTTTTCATTCCCGCTTCCTGAAGTGCCCAGGCTGAATGGACGCAGCAATAGTCGAACTCGATTCCTTGTCCAATGCGTATGGGACCACTGCCGATAACCACAGCTTTTTTGCCTTCTAAAGGCTCAGCTTCGTTCTCCTTCTCATAAGTGCTATAGAAATAAGGGGTCTCAGCATCAAATTCGGCAGCACAGGTATCCACCATCTTGTAAACGGGAAGGATTCCCCATTCATGGCGAGCCTGTCTTACCTGTTCCGGCAATCTATCAGCCAAAGTGCCAATCTGCTCATCAGACAAACCAAGCCGCTTTGCCTGCCATAAAAGCTCCGGCTTCAATGGCTCAGAGAGAAGTCGTCTCTCCATGTCAACGATGTTCTGAAGCTTGTAGATAAACCAGGGGTCTATTCCAGTACGTTGAGAGAGTTCCTCAGGTGTAGCTCCCCTTCTCAGCGCTGCCGTAATCGCCCATACTCTTAAGTCATTGGGGTGAAGTGGGTAGGAATCAAGCCCCTTTCCCTTGCTCCAGCTTGAGTCTTCCCAGAGGAGGGTGCGCTTGCCAAATTCCAAAGAGCGAACTGCCTTTTGCAAGGCAGCTTCAAAACACCTAGCAATAGCCATTACCTCACCAGTAGCTTTCATCTGGCTGCCAACATCTCGATCACCCAAAGCAAATTTATCAAAGGGCCACCTTGGAATTTTAACCACGCAGTAGTCCAGAGCCGGCTCAAAAGATGCTAATGTCTTTCCGGTAACCCTGTTAGGTATTTCATCAAGCCTTCTGCCTATGGCTATTTTGGCCGCCACACGGGCAATAGGATAGCCAGTGGCTTTGCTAGCCAGGGCTGAGCTACGGCTAACGCGCGGGTTGACCTCAATTACGTAATACTGGCTTTGGGTAACCTTTCTTTGGTCTGGAGCCCACTTTTCCGCCACTACAGGATGGGGGGTAAGAGCAAACTGTATATTGCAACCACCTTCAATGCCTAAAGCCCTAATAATTCTCAGGCTGGCCGACCGGAGCATCTGGTATTCCTTGTCAGTTAGCGTCTGGCTAGGAGCTACCACGATGCTGTCCCCAGTGTGCACCCCCATAGGGTCAACATTTTCCATGCTGCAGACAGCAATGCAATTGTCAGCACCATCTCGCATGACTTCGAATTCAATTTCCTTCCAGCCCAAAACACATTGCTCTACCAAGACTTCGTGGCTCATGCTATTGTCCAAGCCGTTGGCAACCACAGATTCAAGTCCCTCCATAGTATGGGCGATACCACCACCAGTGCCACCCAAGGTATAAGAGGGCCGGATAATCAGAGGCAAACCAATGGACTTTGCCAGTCCTTTAGCTTCTTCTACTGACTTCACTGTGGCACTGATAGGCACAGGCTCACCAATATCGATAAGAAGCTTCTTAAATAAAGACCTTTCCTCAGCTTTCTTTATCGTTTCTATAGGTGTGCCCAGAGACTTCACACTATATTTATCAAGTACCCCGGCATTAGCCAGCTCCACTGCCAGGTTGAGCCCCGTCTGCCCGCCTAGGGTAGGCAGTAAGCCATCAGGGCGTTCCCTTTCAATCACACGGGCCAAGACTTCCACAGTAAGCGGCTCAATATAGACGATGTCAGCAATGCCCTCATCAGTCATGATAGTCGCTGGGTTGGAATTCACCAAGACCGTGGTAATGCCCTCTTCACGCAAAGCCCGGCAGGCCTGAGTGCCGGAATAATCGAACTCCGCCGCCTGCCCGATTATTATGGGGCCCGAGCCAATGACTAATACTTTAGATATTTTGGACACTTTTAAACTCTATTTTAACTCCATCTAGTTTTTATTTTGCAATTTTGCCTTAGCGAGATTAAAAATAGCCTCCATAAGTTTGTAATACTGTTCTATCTTTCTATATATTTGCTCAGCTATCTGCTCTATATAAGTATGCGCGGTCAAATTTCTATTATCGGTCATTTCAAGGCAGGTCACAGTCTTCTCCTCGCTTATAAGTCCAGCACCCAAAGCCTCCTTGAAACATGACTTAGGTGAGTTACACCTAATGCCTTCAGCCTCCCTTAGATAGTCTCTTAAGAATTTCCAGAATGCCTCAAAGGTATATTCAAACCTCTGAATAGCGGCATCCCTGACCACTACCGAATAAGGCTCACAAGATATCTCCTTCAATGTTCGCAAAGCTTTCTCCACGTCCTTGATTCTTCGCTCTAACTTTCCCAAATTATCACTCCCTCCTTTAATACTACTTGAGTGAACTCTTTAGATGCCTGGGATAGGTCAACCACATCCACTTTGTAGGGCATATTTGAATTCTCTATCCTCTCCCGGAATAAAGTGATTTTGCTTTTATCCACTTCCCCCTTCGAAAGTATCCCTACATCCATATCTGAGGTTTCGAGGTAATCCCCTCTGCCCCTTGAGCCAAACAAAATGACCGTAACATTCTCACCCTTAAACACATCCCTTGCCACATCCTTAAGCAACTCTAGAGAGCTTTCATATACAGTGCTTTTTGATTTCATAGCCTTACACCCTCAAATTCAAATTCCGCCGCCTGCCCGATTATTATCGGCCCCAAGCCAATGACTAAAACCTTATATGGTTTAGACATATTCTCCTAGAATTTTTGACAAACTGGGCAATTGTTGAGTTTCTTGAACTTTTTACCTAATTGATATTTGTCTATATCATTCAGACTGTTTACCAGTTTAACTTTAAATTCTGCGGCGCTTTTCTCTAAGGACTGTCCATTCTGACGCAATTCGATTGTTTTTTGGGCAAACTGCTGGTCATTTTGGAGGGCAATAAGCGCAGATTTGCAACGCTGAGCATAAGAATGTTCACTAAATACACCGCATGGCCATGCTTTAACTCTTAGCTCTACCGTGGAAACTCCGCTTATTACGGTTATAGGTTTAATAGTAGCCAGTGCAAAATCAAAGGAAAGTTCCCTCCCTTGAATTAAAGCGTTCCAGTTATCAAAAAGCGGCTCGAGTACATGACTATCAATAACATCAAACCATGGCATAGGGAATTTTTCGCTATAATCCTGTACATGAAAGCCTGTTTCTTCTTTCAGCTTTTTCTTTAATTCTGCTTCAAAATCGTCAACCTTTTTATTATGAGTTTGACCCCTTGCAATAAGCTCTTCCCATTCTCCGGTTTCCCGTAAGAAATGGCACTTAAAAGGTAAAGTTAAGTCGCCTTTATTTTCGACAGTCAGACTTTCATTCCAACACAAAGAATAGCTTCTATGAAATACAGAATCTTCTGCTTCCTTTCTTATATCCTGAAAGTGCTTTTTAAGCTTTTCTTTTTCCTCGCTACGTTTCGCTACGAGCCTTGGACCAAGGAAGACTCCAACAGCTGTAACTACCGCAGCAATAGCTCCAATAATTTGTGGTGTAAGTTCCATTATGTCCTCACCATCTCCTATCTACCTCACCCCCTTTATCCTCCTCTCCTTCAAAGGAGAGGAGGTGGTGGTTATGTAAGCGGGGCTTCGCCCCTCTAAAACCCCCTATATTTATTTTTCTCCTCCTCACCATCTCAAGAAATCTCTCAAATAGATACATATTGTCCAGGGGGCCGGGGGACGCTTCGGAATGGTACTGGATGGCCAGGATGGGCAATTCTCGGTGGCGTAGCCCCTCCACCGTGCCATCGTTCAGGTTTATGTGGCTGACCTCAAGCCCTCCCTTTAAAGTATCACCGTCTATGGCATAGCCGTGATTCTGAGCAGTGATATATACCTTGCCGGTAGCCAAATCACGCACGGGGTGGTTGCCGCCTCGGTGTCCAAACTTCAGCTTGAAAGTCTTAGCCCCCAGCGCCTTGCCTATAACCTGAAGTCCCAAGCATATGCCCATTATTGGCTTTTGGCCTATAAGCTTCTGTACTGTCTCCGTTATATTGTCAAGAAGGACAGGGTCACCAGGACCGGGGGACAGGACAATGCCATCGGGATTTAAGGCTAAAATGTCTTCTGCTGAAGTGGTGTAGGGGACAGCAATTACCTGGCAGCCAAATTGACTCAAGATGCGCAGTATGCTGTATTTCAAACCTAAATCAATAACTACGATGTGAGATTGCTTCGTCGCTAACGCTCCTCGCAATGACAGGGAAGGTGGGCTCGTAGTGACAGGCGTATTCGGTTGCCATTCATAAGCCTTTTCCGTGCTAACCTGGCGAACAAAATCAGTAACATCATATCTAGGTAAGGTCTTTAGCTCCCTCAGCGCCTCTTCAGCCGTCATTTCTGAAGTGAGGATTCCCATCATGGCTCCTTCCGACCTCAAATGTCGGGTTAAAGCACGGGTGTCTATGCCGCTGATGGCAGGAATGCCATAAGCCACAAGAAACTCATGTAAAGTGCGGGTGCTCTGCCAATGGCTTGGTTGGAGGCAATATTCTCGAACGGCTAACCCTCTCACCTGAATTTGCTTCGATTCAAAATCCTTTTCATTGATACCATAGTTGCCAATCAAAGGATAAGTAGGCACCAAAATCTGACCGGCAAATGATGGGTCGGTAAGCATTTCCTGATAACCAGTCATGCTGGTATCGAACACCACTTCACCATAAGTGGTGGGTTCACCACCAAAGGAATAGCCTTCGTAAACTGAGCCATCCACAAGAACTAAAATTGCTTTCTTAGCCATGAGATTGCTTCGTCACTTCGCTCCTCGCAATGACAAGGGAATCATCTATGTAAGCTATCCTGCCGTTAACTATGGTTGCCATTACTTTGCCCTTAAACTGGTAGCCATCGAAGGGGGTATTCTTGCCTTTAGAGACAAATTTGCGACTGTCCACCACCCATTCTCGCTCAGGGTCAAATATGGTGATGTTGGCTGGAGCACCTATCTTCAAAGTACCTAATTCACTATCCTTGCCAATAATTCTCGCTGGCTCACAAGTCAGCTTAGAGATAAGCGTAGCTAAGCTTACCTCTCCTCTATGCACCAAATCCATGAGACAGCCAAAGGCAGTTTCAAACCCGCTAATGCCAAATGCAGCTAGCTCTAATTCACATTTTTTGTCCGCCAAGGTATGGGGAGCATGGTCGGTAGCAATAGCATCAATGACCCCATCCTTGAGTCCTTCAACTAAGCACTTTATGTCATCTTCAGTCCGCAGTGGTGGATTCACTTTGGCATTAGTATCATAGGCCAAGGGATTGCTTCGCTTCGCTCGCAATGACAACTCAGGAGCATAGTGCCCCATAATCCTTTCCTCGGTTAGTGTTAGGTGGTGAGGAGTGACTTCAGCAGTGACCAAAATTCCCTTCTCCTTGGCATGGCGTATAAGCTCCACTGAGCCACGAGTGCTTACATGAGCAATATGAACCTTAGCTCCAGTTAACTTTGCAAAAACGAGGTCACGAGCTACCATGCTTTCCTCAGCGGCTGCTGGTATCCCCTTTAATCCCAACCTGGCAGATACCCAACCTTCATTTATAATTCCACCATGGCTCAAGGCCTTGTCTTCACAATGGTCGATAACTGGCAAGCCAAGGGCGTGGCTATAATCCATGGCACTACGCATAACTTGTGAGCTCATTACAGGGTCGCCATCGTCGCTAAAGCCAACCACTCCAGCTTCAGCCAGCTCAGCCATCTGACAAATTTCTTCACCTTTCCTCCCTTTGGTGATACAACCTATAGGGAGAACATGCGCAAAACCTTCTTTACCTGCCTTCTCTTTCACATAATCTACAGTTACTCGATTATCTAGCGGTGGATTCGTATTTGGCATACAACAAATGGTAGTAAAGCCGCCTACGGCGGCTGCTTTTGTCCCAGTGGCAATAGTTTCCTTATCCTCAAAGCCGGGCTCACGAAGATGACAATGAAGGTCTATGAAGCCAGGGCAAATGACTAAGCCCGTAGCATCGAGCACCAGACGTTGCTTCACTTCGAGATCCTTCGCTTCACTCAGGATGACAGTGCCGCCTAACTGCATAATCTTGCCCTCGTCAACAAGTAAATCACCAACTTGATCTATACCCTGACTAGGGTCAACTATACGGCCACCATGGATAAGCAAGGGAATAGAATTGTTATTCATCATCTGACATAGCTGCTAGGCTTAAATCCCCGAGTCTCAGCTTCATTTTTCGTATCAAAAATAATCAGATTTCCTGGTTTGATTCTTCGAACCAGCCAGCTGTCGGCGCTATGGTATTTCTTGTTCTCCAACATTCCTTGATGCCAGTCTGAACTGGCGATATATTGAGGCTGAAGCTCATGTTCACAATAGATACACCTCAATGTCAAAGGCTTGAGGCTTACTATTTTGAACTCAGGATTTATATACCTTACCTCTGTTTCTTGGTTTGACACGCAAAGTGGATTAGGGCATCTGACTCCAGAATCCCGCCTATAAATGGGATAGTCCACCTTTTGAACAAAGGAATCATCCTCTTTAGGAATGGTGACTTCCTTAGCCCCCAACAGTAGGGCTATAAGCGCCATTCTGACAGGCACTCCGCGAGCAGCTTGTTTGAAATACATGCTCCTGGGGTCAGCATCCAGTTCATAGGCCAACTCGTCAACACGAGGCAGTGGGTGCATAACAAGTGTTCTCTTAAACTCCTTTTCCTTAAGAAGTTTCTTATCCACCACCGGGTAATCCTTCTTCACCCCCTGTCTTTCTACCGCCGGCGTATGCCTTTCCTCCTGAAGCCTGGTGACATATAAGGCATCTACCCCTGTCTTCAACTCGACTTGAATACTAATGTCAGGCATCATAGCAAGTTGATGCGGAATACTTGGCGTTATATATATGGCATCTATAGGGAAAAGCCCCCCCTTAGCCACCTGATCCAGGGCTTCATACCTTTTCAGTTCACCCTTATATTCCGTAGTTAGCTTCCTCAAGACGTGTTCCGGCATCCCAAGCCCCGACGCAGGATGGAAAAGGATAGTTGCGCCAAACCTAGCTAGCACATAAGCCAAGGAATGTACCGTTCGCCCGTATTTCAAGTCTCCCCACAGGGCAATCTTCAGACCTTTAATTGTTTGTCTCTCCTTCTTGATGGTGTAAAGGTCGCACAACGTCTGGGTTGGATGTTCATGCCCTCCATCACCAGCATTTATCACCGGGATACCAGCATAGTCAGCAACTACCCTGGCTGCTCCCTCCCACGGGTGTCTAATAACAATTATATCGGCGTAACTCCCAACCACCCTCGCCATATCGGCAATGCTTTCACCTTTAGCCAGAGAGGTTGCACCTATATCAACCGCACTTATGACATGGCCACCGAGTCTATGCATTGCAGTCTCGAAAGACAGCCGAGTCCTGGTGCTTGGCTCAAAAAACAGGCTCGCCATGATTTTTCCCTGACATACCTTAGACTGATCATTTATCAATTCCGCCATTTCATCCGCCAGGGAAAACAATGCCTCGATTTCCCCGTTGGATAAGTCATCTATAGTCACTAGACTTCTATTGGCCAGACTCATCTTAAAAACCTTTTGCTTTTTACATTTTGCTTTTCTTTTATTGTCGCCCTATCCACGCCATCGGTTTCTTCTAGTTGAACCTGTATTTCCTCATCTCTGGAGCTGGGTATATTCTTACCCACGTAATCAGCTCGGATAGGAAGCTCCCGATGACCACGGTCAATAAGCACAGCCAACTGAATGGATTTGGGACGCCCTAAATCCACGAGGGCATCCATAGCTGCTCGAATGCTTCGTCCCGTATAGAGCACGTCATCAACCAGGATTACTTGTTTATCAGTGATGTCCGTGGGAATATCGGTGTTCTGAGTCACTGGCTTCAATCCCAGATAAGAAATATCGTCGCGGTAAAGACCAATATCCAAAGCGCCTACAGGAATAGAGACTCCTTCATAACTTTGGATGGCACTAGCTAAGCGGTGAGCCAAGGGTACTCCTCGAGTCCACATACCCACGAGCACAACGTCTTTAGTACCTTTGTTTTTTTCTATAATCTCGTGGGCAATACGAGCCAAGGCCCGCCTCATATCTACTGAGGCCATGAGAACCTTTTCAGACATTAAAAAACCTCCTGCCTTCAAACTGGCAAGAGGCTTTTAGTGCGATTTGCCTTAACATATTTCCCCTTACCAGCCTCACGGGACTGATTTAAAGGCTCAGTTAACTTTACCACGCTTATGAAATTAATGCAACCCAATGTACTCGTTCACATGATTAGTGACACTTTAATCTTCCTTCTTTGTCATTACGAGCCCCTTCGCTTCCTGTCATTCTGAGCGAAGCGAAGAATCTCTTGACGCTCAGGGCAGGCTCCGGCGAAGCAATCTCAGAAAAGTCTCCTCTCCCTTGATGGGAGAGGAATAAGGTGACGGTGAATTTCCCCCTCCTTCTAACTCCCTCCCGCCATATTTGCCCGGGAGAACCCCGGGGGATTGCGGAGCCTGTTCCGAGTAAAACGAGAAATCTCACTCCTCGCAATGGCACAAC
>Ga0210051_1006028_pt1 | contig 11467 bp, 7 predicted proteins | sample CryGey092014_all_FD_185464 | JGI IMG/M metagenome (GOLD analysis project Ga0210051, IMG submission 185464) | Groundwater microbial communities from aquifer - Crystal Geyser CG23_combo_of_CG06-09_8/20/14_all (SPAdes) (version 2) | ecosystem: Environmental > Aquatic > Deep subsurface > Groundwater ...
TCATAAACGAAGGCATCTATGCCAGTAACCCCTTCACGAATTAGATCACCAGAGAGTGATTGCGGGCTGCCTCCATGGTAAGACAGCAGGTTTTTGAATGAACCAGGGCGCCAGTGTTTTGGGGGCTCCTCAAATGTCCTGCCACTTGAGGAGACAAAGCCTGCTGCTATTGCCCCTGGTAACCATTTGTTATGAAGAAACCGCTTGCCAGTAGCCTCTGGATCGTTTGAACCCCAGCCACAATACCCAATAACCCCGGTCTGATGCTGAAGGTATTTTTTAGTATCATCGTAATACACCATAAATCCTTTCTTCTGCAATTTCCTCCATGCCGTTCGTATCCATATATTGCCTATGGAATTCTTAGTGGTTGCATCTAAGACAAACCTTGCCTCACTCTTTTGCCTTCCTGCTTGCAGGAGAAAAGGATGACAGCCACGATTGATAAGTGCCTTTATATCCCTTATGGTGTATCCCGTCAATCGGGTAACCAGATAGATATTATATGTCTGGCTGTCAAAGTGTCTGTAACCATTAAGATAATAAGGATTTGCCACCACCCCGGTAATATCATAGTATCTGCAAAATCCATAATTATCCACTGGCATATTTCTTTTAAGCAGGGTTAGTTCTGAGTCAACAGATGCCCTGTTTCCTTGCAATCCCCCTGTCCCCTTTATCCTAAGTGGTATCCCTTTGGTTAAAACAATATACGATATTTGATTCACAAGATTATTGTTCTGAAGGTATTTAGCAATAGGTATCATAATCTTTGTTTCATAGGTCAGTCTGGTAATGGTTTCTGCCTTTGGACAGCGGATATAGCAGATATTTTGCGGGGGGATATTTCTTTTTTGTTGATAATATTTGCCTACAGATAGGGAGATAGGACTACATTCATTGATTATTACAAGAACCTGTGATGAATTGGCAGCATGGGATAGGGATGAACCCATAATTATCAGGCACAAAGGCATAAAGGCACAAAAGCGAAAAGTAAAATCCAAAATCTTCTTATTCCTTGTCATACCTTTATGTCTCCTCTGCCTTCTATTGCTTCTATTTTCTTTGTGCCTTTGTGCCTTTGCCACTCTGTGCCTTTCATGATATTATATCCTGTCCATTATGCTGTTGTCAATAAGTTTTTCTTTATAATTGCTGAATCGAGAACTGAAAAATGTATTGCAAGCCACAGACAAACGAACGGTCAAATGCCACAGCAATTCTCATTATGGTAAAATGGATAAGGGGGAGATATGGAGATTAATCGGTAGGACAGGCATTCTTGCCTGTCATCTGCAACAGGACAGGCAGGAATGCCTGTCCTACCAACAATTCTGTTGATAATCGACACCATCTCCTCTATTCCCTTATTCCCCTTTGAACATAAGTTTTGCCATAATGAGAATTGCTGCAAATGCCAATTTTTTGCTTGACAGTTAATCTCGCAAATGGTATAATGTTTATCTTATAAGTCTTTATTTAATAAAAAGATAGTATTGTAGACACTAATGAAAACTACTTATTTTACACAACTTGTTGGCAATAAAATAATTACGACTTATTTCAAGTAGCATCAATTGCTTATAGGTAGCAACTTGGGTTAATTATATAAAGGAGAAGGGAGAAGAGATGCAAATTTGTGTTGTAGGTACAGGTTATGTTGGTTTAGTTACAGGCACATGCCTTGCTGAACTGGGGAATAATGTTATTTGTGTTGATGTTGATACAGAAAAGATAAATACCCTTCAAAAAGGTATAATGCCTATTTATGAGCCCGGGCTGGAAGAATTGGTTCAGAGAAATGTAAAGGAAGAGAGGCTTTCGTTTACAACCAGTATAGCTAATGGGGTTAATGTTTCAGATATTATCTTTATTGCTGTTGGCACTCCTCCAAAGGACGATGGAGAAGCAGATCTTTCCTTTGTTGAGGCTGTGGCTCGTGATATAGCCTTAAACATGAAGTCTTATAAGATAATAGTAGAAAAAAGTACCGTGCCTGTTGAGACAGGGGAGTGGGTTGCCCATACCATTAAGATAAACAATAAAAATAATGTTGAATTTGATGTTGTTTCTAACCCTGAATTTTTACGAGAAGGAACAGCTATCCATGATACCATGAACCCTGAGCGAATAGTTATTGGTACCCATAGTGAAAGGGCAGAGAAGATATTGCGTGAATTATATAAGCCATTTAATGCCCCTTTTATAGTTACGGATATAAAAAGTGCTGAAATTATTAAACATGCATCTAATGCCTTTTTGGCAATGAAAATATCGTTTATCAATGCTGTTTCCAAAATATGTGAATTAACTGGGGCAGATGTGGTTAAGATAGCCGAAGGCATGGGTTATGATAGCAGGATAGGAAAGGCATTCCTGAATGCTGGTTGTGGGTTTGGTGGGTTTTGTTTTCCCAAGGATCTGGAGGCATTTATTAAAATATCGGAAAAATTAGGGTATGATTTTGAGCTTTTAAGGGCAGTGAAAAAGATAAACGAAGGACAAAAGGAATTAATGATAAAAAAAATAAAAAATGCCGTATGGATTATTAAGGGTAAGACTATAGGAATTCTTGGGTTAGCGTTTAAGCCCAATACAGATGATATGAGATTTGCTCCATCCATTGATATTATAAAACAGTTACAAACAGAGGGGGCAAGGATAAAAGTCTTTGACCCGGTAGCTATGGAACGGGCTGCCGGGCTGCTTGAAGATGTTGATTTCTGTAAAAATGCCTATGAGGTGGCAATGAATAGTGATTGTCTTGTTATCCTCACGGAGTGGAATGAATTCAGAGAATTGGATTTGCTTCGGGTTAAAGAGGCCATGAAAAACCCGGTAATCATTGATGGCAGAAATATTTATGATCCAGCAACAATGAAAAAAATAGGCATCAGCTATGTAAGCATGGGAAGGGGGATGATAGAATAATGAGAATATTAATCACCGGTGGAGCAGGATTTGTTGGTTCCCATCTATGTGATAAATTGCTTGATGAAGGACATGAGGTTGTTTGCATGGATAACCTTATCACTGGTTGTATAGAGAATATTGATCATATCCGAAGCGAGAGGTTCAGATTTTATAAACATGATGTTACAGAATTTATCTATGTTGATGGTGAGATAGATGTTATCCTTCACCTTGCCTCCCCAGCCAGCCCCATTGATTATCTCCAATTGCCCATTCAGACATTAAAGGTTGGTGCTTTGGGCACACATAAAACCCTTGGATTGGCCAAAGCAAAAAATGCACGCTACCTCATAACTTCTACCTCAGAAGTATATGGCGATCCGTTGATTAGTCCACAACCTGAAGATTATTGGGGAAATGTTAATCCCATTGGCCCCAGGGGTGTCTATGATGAGGCAAAGCGATTTGCAGAGGCAATGGTTATGGCATATCATAATTACCATAAAATAGATACTAAAATCGCAAGGTTATTTAATACCTTTGGAGAAAGGATGCGGTTAAATGATGGTCGGGTGGTTCCTGCCTTTATTTCTCAAGCATTAAAAGGAGAGCCATTAACAGTTTTTGGGGATGGACGGCAAACCAGAAGCTTTTGTTATGTCTCTGACACAGTTGAAGGGATTTATCGGCTAATGCTCTCTGGGATTAATGAACCAGTCAATATTGGCAATCCCTATGAAATGACAATACTTGAATTTGCTCACAAGATAATTGAGATTACCGGCAGTAAGAGTAAGATTATCTTTCAGCCCCTTCCCATGGATGACCCTAAACAACGAAGACCAGATATTTCAAAGGCAAAAAAACTTCTTGATTGGGAGCCAAAGGTAGGGCTGGAGGATGGGCTGAAGATGACCATAGAATGGTTTAGGGAACGGATAAAAAAGAGAAGGTAACATACAAAACGGGCAATCACAAGGATTACCCTTGCCCTAACCCCCCACTATCGATTATCCTTACTCACATCTTTAGAGGATATAGTTTTGGAAGGATAATCACTATCGGGGGGTTAGGAATAAATAAACTTTACAATTAAGACATGGTATGGTATAATATGGAGCATGAAGACAACTCTTGGATTCAAACAGAAAATGGCGAATGGAACTACATCATTCATAAAGAGGCAGTAACAGGAGAATTATTGATGCAATTCGTCTACAAAACTAATAGCTTTCAGCCTAAATACACTATTAAGTAAGTTCAAATTTTCCATACAAGGAGTTTAAGATGAACAATATATTGGTTACCGGAGGAGCTGGCTTTATTGGCTCACATGTAGTAGATTGTCTTATTGATATGGGACATAATGTTATTGTATTAGATGATTTAAGTGGTGGTTTTGAAGAAAATGTCAATCCAAAAGCTACTTTTATCAAAGGGTCCATTCTTGATTATTCCCTAATTATTGAAATATTTGAAAAGTATAAATTTGATTATGTATTTCATCTGGCAGCTTATGCAGCAGAGGGATTGAGCCATTTCATTAAGAGGTTTAATTATAACAATAATTTAATAGGATCAGTTAATTTGATTAATCAATCGGTTATTCATAATGTCAAATGTTTTGTATTTACTTCATCCATTGCAGTGTATGGGAAAAACCAATTACCTATGAGAGAAGATATGGTACCTGTTCCAGAAGACTCATATGGTATTGCCAAATTGGCAGTAGAGCAAGAACTGCGTGCTTGCTATGAAATGTTTGGGCTTAATTATATTGTTTTTAGGCCACATAATGTTTATGGAGATCGCCAAAATAGCGGGGATAAGTATAGAAATGTAATTGGTATTTTCCTTAATCAAATTATGCAGAACAAACCTATGCCTATCTTTGGTGATGGTAAACAGACACGAGCTTTTAGTTATATATCTGATATAGCTCCAATTATTGCAAATTCTATTAATTGTAAAGAAGCATACAGGGAAGTCTTTAATATTGGTGCGGATAAAGAGTATTCGGTATTGGAATTGGTACAGGAAGTAGCAAGAGCAATGGCGGTTGAACCTGAAATAATTCATCTTGATGAGCGAAATGAAGTCAAACATGCTTTTTCTGATCATTCTAAAATCAAAAAATATTTTCAAGTCCCGACTCCGATTCCACTTTCTTTAGGCATAGATAAAATGGTGAAATGGGCTAAGGTTGTTGGTGTCAAAGAAAGCAAAAAATTTGACAATATTGAAGTAATGAAAAATTTTCCAAAAGGATGGCTGTAAAATGTGGAAAAATAAAAGGATTCAAGTAGTATTTCCAGCCTATAATGAGGAAGAAAATATCCGAAATGCAGTGGAACAATTCTATAGTACGGGAATAATTGATGAGGTTATAGTCGTTGATAATAATTCCAAAGACAGAACAAAAGAAGAAATTCTTAAAACTAAAGCAAACTATATTTTTGAGGAAGTCCCTGGATATGGTTCAGCATTAATCAGAGGGCTTAGAGAATCTACCGCTGATATAATCATCACCTGCGAGCCAGATGGTACTTTTTCGGCTGATGATATCATGAAATTATTAGTTTATTCTGGAGATTTTGATATAGTTTTTGGCACCAGAACTTCCAAATACTGTATTTGGGACGGAGCAAATATGAATTGGTTTTTGCGAATTGGCAATGTCGTGGTAGCCAAGTTTTTAGAATATATTTTTAATGGTCCATGCTTAACTGATGTTGGTTGTACTATGAAATTAATCAAAAAAGAGCAACTTGATAAATTTGTGCATAAACTTAAAGTAAAAAAATCTCATTTTCAACCAGAGTTTATGATAAATTCTATCTTAACATCTAAAAAAGTTGTGGAAATTCCCTTAAATTATTATCCGAGAAAAGGTGTATCAAAAATTACCGGTAGCTTTATAAAAGCGTTCAAATTAGGATGTATAATGATTTTATATATTATTTATAGACGAGTTAGGTTGACTTTTAAAAATGTCTAATACATTACTTATTTTAATAAAATATATTCAAAAAAATATCTTTGTATCATTAAGTATTTCGTTTTACTTAATTTTAGTTTCAGTTCATCTTAATGATATATTGGTTTATGATGAATCTGCGTTTGTTGTTTCTGCTGTGCCGTTAACCTGCCATCCCCCTTTATATGTAGGGATTATGTATTTATTGGCAAAAATATTTGGAAATCATGAATTTGTTTTTAGAGGATTTGGTGTCATAACAAATCTATTTGCCGCGTATTTTATTTATCAAATAGCTGAGAATATTAAGCAAAACGCAGGAAAATATGCCTTGTTTATTTATCTTCTACTTCCAGTGATTGTTCAAGGAAGTTTATTGATTGATATTGATAATACTTTGCTCAATTTTTTACTCATTTTTTTAATATATTTTTATCTTTTTCATTTTAACAAAGAACATAAAACTCGATATATCTATTTGACTGCACTAATAGTTCTACTTTTTTGGTCCAAAAGTACAACTACATATATTTTTGGATTGGTATTGCCTCTATATGAGATTATGACAAATAAGAAAAAATCCACTGCTTTATATGTATTTGTTAGTTTTTTTATTGGTTGTTTGTTTTCTTTTGTTTTATTATATATAACGACATTAATCTCAGGTCTTAATTTTTATGAGGCTACACTCTCTCACAATTCAGTTGATTCCGTAGCTTTGTTAACCCAATTAATCAGTATTAAGTTTTATATTAAGCTTTTTTATAATATCAATATAATCTTATTGTGGGCATCTCCATATTTTTTTCTAATTATTTTTTGCCATATTTATAATAAAAAAATGAAAGTTTTTTTTGATAAACAGATATTATTTTTATACTTGATTGCAATATTTATTACGCTTCCCTATTTACTTATACAGACTACTGCTGCAGGTTTCCCAAAATATGTTTATCCAGTTTTTAGTATATTTGCAATACTTGCAGGGATAACTATATTTGAGTCAGGACTTTTCAATGAAAAATCTCCAAATCGATATAGAAATATTTTCTTGGCTTTATTATTTGCAGTGATTTTTTTTATAATGGGAGACCCTCTAAAAGCACCTCATTATATGAGAAGTGCAGCGTTAAGTAACATTAATATCTCCATGTTAAACGAAATAATTAATTTTTATTTAGTAAAATACTTTGTGATAATTCTTCTGCTCTCTGTTTTTTGGTTTATAAATAGAAAAAAAACTTTTTTGTATGCTGTTTATATTATGTTTATTGCCTATACAATCAGCTTAAACCTTCATCAATTTGTTGCTGATTACAATGTTAGATATACTTATGGAGAAAAAGGTTTTAACAACGCAATAAATTATTTTCTGAAGAACAATATTTCATATGATAAGGTTTTAGGAAGGTATGATGTGCAGTATTATTTATCTAATAAAAAAATCCTTAATGGAACAGACTGTGAGTTGGTTATTTCATGTATAACGAACGAGGAATTAGAGAGAAAGATGAATAATTCTGCGATAGAATACTTATGTGTCAGCAAGAATGATTTATCTGCTAATAAACAGAAGGAAGAGATTATAAATACTATTTATAAATTTAACTTTGATAATATAAAACAATTTGACGACTTTATTGTTTATGGAAGAAGCAGCAATTCTAAGTAGTGTCATGTCGTCGTAGGGGCAGGTCCAAGACCTGCCCTCCTGTCTGTGATTTTTCATTTGTCCCCCAGATGATTCTGAATCACAGACAGGAATGTTTGTGCTACGATTATACTCAAGTGGGGCATAAATTACGATTTTTTGGTAAGGATTAATCAAGGAGAGCAAGGCGTGCAAGGTTCGCAATAGTGTACTATTGCGAACCTGAACAACGCAGCTATCGTTGATTAAGACTAACGAAAAACGCAATTTATGCCCCACTTGAGTATATATCCAAGCTGGCGGAGATAGCACCTCTGGCAGGGACAGAGGTTGGGATTTCCTTTAATAAAGCTTATTCTTTCGTCATAGAGCCAATAATCTCTTGATGATACTCTTGAATACATTTTGTCTGTAGCGATCTCTTTATCAGGGCAGTAATACCATCAACCGCAGCCAGAACGCCCTGAGCAGTAGTAACAAGAGGTATATTGTGAAGATAGGCATGGCTGCGAATCGTTACCTCATCTGTTCTGGGTTTTTTGCCAGATGGGGTATTAATAAGCATGGCAACCTCATTATTTTTTATCATATCCACAATGTCAGGTCTTCCCTCGCCTACCTTAAATATCCTTTCTATATTGATGTCTTTTCCCTTGTAGTATTCTGCAGTTCCTTCAGTGCCAATTAATTCAAATCCCAATTCAACAAGCTTTTGTACTGCTGAAAGAATTGCTGGCTTATCCTTATCCTTAACCGAAATAAAGACAGTTCCTTGTGTAGGCAGATGCTGTCCTGCGGCTATCTGAGATTTTGCAAAGGCATTGCCAAAGCTCACATCTATCCCCATCACCTCTCCAGTTGATTTCATCTCAGGTCCGAGAATAGGATCAACCCCTGAAAATCGGGCAAAAGGGAAAACAGCCTCTTTTACAGCTACGAATGGAGGTATTATTTCTTTATCAAAGCCAATCTCTTGCAGCGTTTTACCGAGCATAATCTTTGTGGCTAATTTGGCTAATGAGACACCAATTATTTTTGAGACAAAGGGAACCGTTCTGGAAGCTCTGGGATTGACCTCTATGATGAAGATATCATTCCCTTGAACCGCATACTGAATATTCAATAAACCAATCACACCAAGCTCTTTTGCCAGGACATAGGTATTTTCCTTAATCCCTTGAATAATGGATGGGTCAAGGGTATGCGGTGGTAAGACACAGGCAGAATCACCGGAATGGATACCAGCAAGCTCAATATGCTCCATAATCCCACCAATTACTACAACCTCTCCATCTGATATGGCATCAACATCAACCTCAATAGCATCCTCTAAGAATTTATCAACAAGTACAGGCCTGTCTGGGGATACAACCACAGCATTTCTCATATATTTTTCCAGATCCTGCTCATCATAAACTATCTCCATTGCCCTGCCGCCCAAGACATACGATGGCCTGACAAGTACGGGATAACCTATATCCTGTGCTATTTTTTTCGCCTCATCTGTGGTAATGGCTGTGCCGCCCGGGGATTGTTTCAGACCCAACCCCTCAAGCAATAACTTGAATCGTTCCCTATTCTCCGCCCTATCCACAGCATCGGTTGGCGTACCAAGGATTTTTACCCCTGCCTTTTCCAGAGGAATAGCTAAGTTTAATGGTGTCTGACCACCCAATTGGATAATAACCCCTTCCGGATTTTCTCTCTCCACAATATTTAAGATATCCTCCAGTGTCATTGGCTCAAAGTAGAGCTTGTCTGAGGTATCATAATCTGTTGAAACCGTTTCCGGGTTGCAATTTACCATAATGCTTTCATAGCCCTCTTCTTTCAGGGCAAAGGATGCCTGACAACAGCAATAATCAAATTCAATTCCCTGTCCAATTCTGTTTGGTCCACCACCCAGGATAATCACCTTCTTTTTGTTACTTGCCCGAGTCTCATCCTCTGTTTCATAGGTAGAGTAATAATAGGGTGTATATGCCTCAAACTCTGCGGCACAGGTATCAACGAGCTTAAAGACTGGCTCTATCCCATTCTCTTTTCTAAAGTTACGGATAGACATCTCGTCTGAGTTCAGAAGATGTGCCAATTGCTTGTCGGAAAACCCATATTGTTTTGCCTTTTTAATGGTTTCACTTCTGACTTCTGGTTTCTGACTTCTGACTTCTTCTTCCATCTCCACAATTTGCCAGATATTATACAAAAACCATCTGTCTATTTTGGTAATCTCGTGTATTTCATCTATATTCATGCCAGCTAATAACGCATCACGGAGATAAAATATCCTGAGAGAATGGGGTATGCTAATCTTTCTCTTTATCTCCTCAATATCCTTTCTGTTCCCCTGTCCCTCTCTTTCCCTTTGTGCCTCTGTGCCTCTGTGCCTTTGTGCCTTTGATGTATCTTTCCCATCGCCGCCAAGCCCGAATCTTCCTATCTCCATTGACCTTAACCCCTTTTGCAATGCCTCCTTAAATGTTCTGCCAATAGCCATTGCCTCACCAACGGATTTCATGGATATTCCGAGGACATCCTCTGCCCCGGAAAATTTTTCAAAGGTAAATCTTGGGATCTTGACCACACAATAATCAATGGTTGGTTCAAACGATGCAGGTGTTTTTTCGGTAATATCATTTGGTATCTCATCTAAAGTATAACCAACGGCTAATTTTGCCGCCATTTTGGCAATAGGGAAACCGGTTGCCTTTGAGGCTAAGGCAGAACTTCTTGACACGCGTGGATTTATTTCTATAACCACCATGCGTCCATTGGAAGGGTTTACAGCAAACTGAACATTTGACCCGCCAGTTTCCACACCTATCTCACGAATGACCTTGATAGCTGCATCACGCATCAATTGATATTCTTTATCTGACAGGGTTTGAGCCGGGGCAACGGTAATGGAATCGCCTGTATGAACGCCCATGGGGTCAAGATTTTCTATGGAACAGATAATAACCACATTATCATTTTTATCTCGCATAACCTCAAGCTCATATTCCTTCCAGCCAATAATTGATTCCTCAATCAATATCTCTGCAGAAAGACCCGCCTCAAACCCCCTAACTACTATCTGCTCAAACTCTTCTATATTATAAGCTATACCGCCACCGGTTCCGCCAAGGGTAAAACTTGGCCTGATAATCAATGGAAATCCCAGATATCTGGCTATTTTCCGAGCATCATCCATATTGCATGCCAGCCCACTTTTTGGCACCTCAAGCCCAATCTTAAACATGGCTTCCTTAAACTGGCTTCTATCCTCTGCTTTTTTTATTGCCTGATAATTTGCCCCGATCATCTCAACATGATATGTATCCAATATACCCATCTCAAATAGTTTTATCGCGGTATTAAGCCCTGTTTGTCCGCCAAGTGTTGGCAAGATGGCATCAGGTCTTTCAATCTCAATGATTTTAGCCACTACCTCCGGGGTAATGGGTTCAATATATATTCGGTCTGCGGTTTGAGGGTCAGTCATAATGGTTGCAGGGTTTGAGTTGACAAGAATAACAAAGTATCCGTCTTCTTTCAGTGCCTTACACGCCTGTGTCCCAGAATAATCAAACTCACAACCTTGACTGATGATTATTGGGCCTGAGCCAATGATAAGTATTTTGTGTATATCTGTTCGTTTCATTTAATCGACTCCTTTATCCATTTTATCCTAAATATCTCTATGTCTTTTATAGATTTGAAATTTTTTATCAACAGTTTCTCAATCATTTAGACAACCTCCCTGTATATCAATTAGCCTGTGCTACTCAGGTAAAGTAATTCACCACGGAGAACATATAAGTTGATAGGTTGATAGGTTGATGAGTTTATAGGTTAAAGGAACACAGATTCATAATTCATAAACATTTCCTATCAATTCATCCACTTATCAACCCATCAACTATTCAACTTATCAACTTTTT
>Ga0210051_1006029_pt1 | contig 11467 bp, 7 predicted proteins | sample CryGey092014_all_FD_185464 | JGI IMG/M metagenome (GOLD analysis project Ga0210051, IMG submission 185464) | Groundwater microbial communities from aquifer - Crystal Geyser CG23_combo_of_CG06-09_8/20/14_all (SPAdes) (version 2) | ecosystem: Environmental > Aquatic > Deep subsurface > Groundwater ...
ACTTTCTCGCCACGTAAGACTGCCAACGTGACAGTCGCTTTTTCTTTTGGTGTGTAGTGTTTTTTCATACATTTCCATTATACCATTTCCACCTTTTATACCTGTTTGATTATATGGGTACATTATACTCGCCAATCATCAATTCTTTTCTATTTTATTTCATCAAAGTCTCCCAGCTTGATCTCGCGCAACCTGTTCTTTGTTATTTTATAAATATCTTCAAGTTGTTCCTCACTCATTTCTCTGACGATTTCTTCCACTAATTGAAACTCTTTATCTGAGATATAGCTATCTTCTTCGGATAAATCTTCATTGTCAGCGATGTCCTCCCCGTCTTCGTTTTCCTCTCTTTCTTTTAGGCGCGCCTCATCTAAAATCGTATCTTGGACAGCTTCGGGATTTTTTACGCCGGAAAATTCCAGCTCAAGATTATCAATACTTGTTTTGACGCGAACTTTTCCATAATGAAATATTGTTTGCCAAAATCCTTTTATTCTGCAAGAAACATCTTTTATTTTTTTATGAGAAACTTCTGAAACTATTTGATCAAAAAATCCCCGCTGATCAATATCTATCACCCTTTTGCTCGTGATAACAAAAACATTAAGATACCATATCGCTATTTTACGGATACCGTAAAAAAGACCGGATAAAATCAAAAAGGAAAAAATAATCACGCCCCAATAGCCTAACCTGAAAAGAGGAAAAAGAAAAAAGAAAGGAACTAAAATCAAAAGAAGACTCAAGCCTATATTCAGCCATAAAGTCAAAAAATATCGACGAACAACTAGGATAATCTCTTCTTCCGGCCTTAAATTGATTTTATCGATGATCCGATTCTCCATTGGGGTAATTATAGCACACCTATTAATATATTGCTTATTTGAGGGCAGAAATCTCTTTTTCAAAGTGTTCTCCTTGGTCAAATCGTTACTCCCCTATCGCTCTTTACCTTTTAAATATTTCCGAACAAAATATTGAAACAAATCCCCTTTTTCTTCAAAATTCTTCCAAAGAGAATAACTTGGAGAAGCGGTGGAAAGAAGACAAATCTTTCCCTTTGGAGTATTCCTAAAAGCAAACTCTACCGCCTTGCTCATGCTTTTTGTCTCAAAAATATTAAAACCTGAACGCGACTTAAGGATACGACTGCCACTTTCGGGAAATAGCGCAATATTTTGAATATGACGCGATCTTAGGATTTTTTCTAATTCAAGAAAATCATATCCGCGGTCTTTTCCGCCAAGAAAAATTGTACCGATATTTTTGAACGTTTTGATCGCCATAATTGTTGACTCCGGAGTAGTAGAAATCGCGTCATCATAAAATTTTATCCCCCCAAATGTACCGACAAATTCTAATCGGTGCGGCAATGACTTAAAATTCTTGATAGCTTCGCTTATTGCCGAATCGGAAATATTAAAAAGGCGCGCAACTTTGATCGCGGCTTGAATATTTTTTAGATTATGAGCGCCCAATAATGGAATCTCACTCTTTTTGAGGGGAATTTTTTCCATAAAAGGCTGTTGTATCGCCAAGTCTCCGGACTTCTGAAATTTAAAAATATTTTTCTTAGCCTCGTAGTATTTTAAGGCTCCACCGTGATAATCCATGTGCTCTGGAAAGAGATTGAGAAGCAGGGCGATATTGGGCGAATATTCAATATCTTCCAGCATATAGCTGGAAAGTTCTACAACAAAAATTTCATCAGGATCAACTTTTTCCAAAAGAACTTCCAACATCGGATTTCCCACGTTGCCGATCAGGCGAACTTTTTTGCCGGCGGTTTTCAATATTTCATAAATAAGGCTCGCGGTCGTACTCTTGCCTTTGCTACCGGTTACACCTATAATAAAATTTTTATTTTGCGAGAAAAAAATATTTGTGGCGGTAACATAAGGGATTTTAACTTTATTTTTTGAAATTCCGGGGGTTTTTATGGCTAAATCGTAATTAAACTGTTCTTGAAGATAGTTCTTATTTAAATTTTGATCTAAAATGCCGATTTTTAGATTTGGATAATTTTTTTTAAGATATTTCTCGGTAACCTTCCCCTCTTTGCCATAGCCTAAAATGCAAACATTTTTAATTCCTAAAAACCGAAAGGGTGTGGGAACTGTCGGCGCAGGAACCGTCTTTAAAACCTGTTTTACGAGTCCTTGTGGATTTTTAATTTTAGAAATAATGGTTTTTACTACAATATCATTTTTAAATTTTTTTGAAGCAAGATAAAGAGCCGCTTGCGATTCTTCGAACGTACCCACGCAGTCAAATGGCTTTAACTTTCCAAACCCGAGCAAGTCTTTAAAAAGCGGAATCAACGATTCATCCGCAAATAAATTTTTACGGAAGATGCCGAAAATTTCTTTCTTGTTAAGAAATGGCGCGAGCATTAAAAAAACAAAAGCGCATTTTGGACATTCTCCGCACCAAAGAGACGATGGCCGTTCTTTAGAGATTCTAAAATTTTTGTTGCAACTTGTAAAAAATGGAAAATATTTTTTATGCTCTGAAAACATTTGCGCAACTTTAATCTCGTGAAACTGGCGAAGAATTGAAAAATAAACAATATCCGGCGTGATAAATTTCCTTGCGTATTCTTGAAATAACATTTCAAATTCAACTGATTTGCTCCATTGATGGTTTATCGTCTCTCCGCGATATTTAATATTGCCAAAATTACTACTGTGTTCATTGGCGACGACAACATATTTAGATTCATAAACAGCTGCAATTAAAAGCCCGACAAAGGCAAAAATTGCAGAAACGGGGATGTGCCCGTTATAGGCTCCCTCGTGTTGTTCAAATATTTTAGAATCCAGCTCTCTCCAAACCCGCGCATGAGGATTACCGATTTCGTCAATGACTTTTTGAGAGACTGCATCACTTCGCTGCGTTTCCATTAAAAAAGAAATTGTTTCAAAATTTTTTAATAATTCCGCAGCAACAATTGAATCTTTTCCTCCGCCAATGCCTAGAATCGCACGATCGAAAACTTTTACTTGAACGGGAGCGGTTATTATTTTAGAGCAAGGAAACTTGGCAATTTTTTTTGGATTAAGTCTGTTCCTATATAGAAATTCACCCAAACCTTTTCTGTAAACCGTGTTCCAAAAATCAGCTTGTTCGCGCGATAACTTAAACGGAATCTTAATTTGCGACGGGCAATATAGTTTGTAGTAACTAATGCCGAGAATCAGAAGTAATGGATCAAAAAATTTTTGTATTGATTTTTGTTCTAAATTTTCTGAAATTTTAGGTAAAACAATCGTCTCCGTAAACAGAAGGGGTTCACGATTTAAAAATTCTATGCGGTAATCAAAAGCTATTTTCTTATTTGCTTTATCAAAACTATAACCGCAAAAAACAAAAATTTTCGCTTGTGGTTTCATAATGTATTTATTGCCCAGTTACAAAAATCCCCGCTTGAGTTAAGAGAGTAACCGCTATTCCCGCCATTACTACTCCGCAAAAAATCAATAATAATGACCGGCGAGGAGGGATATCAAAAAGAAAAGAAGCAACCGCTCCGGACCAAGCTCCGGTTAAAGGCAAAGGAATGGCGACAAACAAAACAAGAGCAAGCTGAACACCGTATTTTAAAGATTTCTGCTTAAATTTTTCTTTAACTCTTCTAAACCACCATTCAAAAAATCTCTCGGCAAGTTTGGAGCGTTTAATTAAAAAATTAGCCACTGGACCAATCAACCAAACCAAAAAAACTATTGGCAACATATTGCCGAAAATTGACCAAAAAAAAGCGAAAATGAGCGGAAGTTTATAAACAACAAGGGCAATGGGAAGAGAGGCGCGAAGCTCGGCTATGGGGATCATGGCAATAATAACGGTTGCCATCTCCGGTGGAAAACTTTTGAACCATTCTATGTAATTAAAATCAAGCATAGTTTCTATTATCTAAAAAATCTTGCGCTTTTTTTAATATCTTTTTTGTATTATCAAATGTAACTTGTCCTAGCGCCTCGTTAAAATTAAGCCACTTAAAAGCAACATGTTCCGGGGAGAGTTTAATTTCAGAACTTTCCGTTTTTGCTAAATAAAAAATGGCTTCCTTGTAAAAAGTTTTTCCGTCTTTTTTGTAAAACCAAAAAGTCTTTTCTCGGAAACCGTCAATAAAAACTAAATCTAATATGCCAGTCTCTTCTAGAATTTCTCTTCTGGCCGTTTCCTTCTCCGTCTCCCCTTTTTCCATTCCGCCTCTGGGGAAATCCCAATGGCCGGCTTCGTATTGCAAGAATAAATATTTTATTTCTCCGTCATCCCTAAAAACTATCGCTCCGGCGGAAACTTCTTTGGGCATAGAATTTATGTAAGATTAAATCTCCGCCTACTCCTTCATTTTGACATCATAAAGAATTTCTTCCGCGCGACGCAAATTGTTTTTTGCCTGGTCGTATTTTGTCCTCAAGTACGATGTCAAATTAAATTTCAAAAGCTCGGCGATCACTTCCCTGATCCCCGCGACTAAAAAATCCACATCTTTAAATTTTTTATCAATAGCTCGCAAGACCGCCTTTCTTGTCAGCTCGCCGGTCATATCGCATAATCCCGCGAGATAACTGTCGTAATCAACCCTTACTTCTTTTATCTCATCTATTTCCCCCGTTGCCAAGAAATTGCCAAATAATTTCGCTTCAACATATTCCTCAAGCGCCGCCCTGTACGAACCCTCATAACGCAATTCCGCTTCTTTGGCAATCTTTTTTTCCAAATCATTAAAAGTTTTTTCCACTTCAGCCAATAGAGCGTTTCCACCCTTGATATCATCTCTATGAAAAGCAAAAATGGCCTGCTTGGCCTTTATTAAAGTTTCATTGGAAATGTTTATCACCTTTCCTCGTTCTTGTTTATAAAAATCAAAATCGTCTTTAATTTTCTTGAATAATTTTTGGTTAAGCATAGTTGTTGGTTGTTTGTTATTAGTTTTGACCATTTGAATTTCGAATTTTGGATTTGTTTAGGATTTCGGATTTAGAATTTAGGGTTTTTAATCTATATACTTTTATCACATTTAACCGCTAAAAGCAAGATGATGGAATTCCTCGTCACCATACCGACGACCTCTCCATTTTCCACAACCGGCAAGCGCCCCAAATCATTATTGGTCAGTTTTAGAAAAGCGTCAAAAGCATTATCTTTCGGTTTTAAAAAATGCAATTTTTCCGCGTCGGTCATAACTTTTTTAACTATTGTTTTTTCCCATCTCTCTTGGGGAATTGTTCGCAAGTCTTCCAAGGTAACAATGCCAAAGATTCTCCCATCCTCCACAACCGGAAATCCTCCCTGCTTGTATGTCAGAAATGCCTTGGCTAATTCATGGAGAGGCATTTTAGGCGAAATGCTTCTGAAATTAGTTTCCATTATTTCCGTCACTTTTATCGGAGACAACACATGCTCCATTAAAGATTGTTTAAGGCTCGCTCCAGCCGCCTGTAAAAGAAACCAACTGATTAAAATCATCCAAAGCCCGCTGATGAAATTATTTTCCAAAAGCATTTTTATCCCCCAAAGAGTAAGGACTAGAGCGCAGATCCTGCTTACCCAAACAGCGTAGCGGGTAGCCCGATCGAGATTTTTATACTTTACCCAAAGAATTGACCTGAAAATTCTTCCGCCATCAAGAGGAAAGGCGGGAACCAAATTGAAAACTACCAAGATACTGTTTATTAAAAAAAGATAATGAGCAATCGCGGAAATCGCCAGTCCCGCTCCGGCGATAGAAATCACAAAAAAAGCGCCCGCCAAGACAAAACTGGCCACCGGTCCGGCTACAGCCATTTTAAATTCCTCATCCGGCCTCTCCGGCTCGGTAAGCATTTCGGCAACTCCGCCAAAAACAAACAAAGTAATGCTTTTTACAATCACATGGTTTTTTCTCCCGACAAGAGAATGGGCCATTTCGTGAAATAAAACCGAGGCAAATAGTAAAACAGCGGCGATTAAAGAATAAAACCAATAAAAAAATCCTCCAAGGCCGGGATACTGCGCGGGAAAATAAAATCGGGCCAACGACCATGTAATAAGGAAAAAAATCAAAAACCAAGAATAATGAATTTTGATCTCAATATTCTTGACTTTCCCTAAGGAAAAAGAATTGTGCATAAATATGTTTGTTTTTAGATAAAACAGCCTCAACAAAAACTTCTTGCCAAAATTATCTTGTCTTGCTATTATTATAACAAATAAAGTTCAAAAGAACTACCCACGCCAAAAAGGTAGTTCTCGTTATTGTTATAAGACCCGGTAGCTCAGCTGGTAGAGCAACTGCCTTTTAAGCAGTGGGTCCTGGGTTCGAGCCCCAGCCGGGTCACCAAGAAAAAAAATAAGAAACGCGAAGTTTCTTTTTTTGTTTGTAAAATTTTTGACTGTACCTTATTTACTATCTAAATATAGCTCTCTTGTCCTTGACATCCCCCCCCCGCTCAATGCTATCGTATGGCAAAGGGGGAAAAGTTCTTTTGACAACTACGCTCGCAGGGGGCCCTGCGGGTGTTTCGTATAGCTCTCGACGATAGAATGGCCGTAAAAAGCGGCAGAAGGAGTGAGAGAAAAGATGGGAAAGTTAGTCAATGCGCTAAAGGCGCACCCCACAGGGTTTTGGTTCATTTTCTGGGGCGAGCTCGCCGAGCGGGCCGCCTACTATGGGATGAGAGCAATCCTCGCTCTCTTCCTCGTCGATGTCATGCACTTCGACGACGGGAAGAGTGGCATGGTGGCCTCCTTCTTCTCGGCTGGCTGCTACCTCCTGTGCCTTGCGGGCGGTTGGATGTCCGATCGCTATCTCGGTAAATTCTGGACGATCATCGTCTTCACACTCCCCTACCTGGCAGGATATCCGCTTCTCGGGTTTTCTACCCACAACAGCGAGTTTATTATGTATCTCGCCTTGGTCCTTCTGGCTATCGGGTCTGGGGTAATCAAGCCCAATCTATCGCCACTCATGGGCTCGATGTACAAAGATAAACCCAAGGAATTACGTAGCCAGGCGTTTTCCTGGTTCTACGCCGCCATCAACCTTGGCGCCGGAGCCACATCCATCGCCATACCGTGGATCCGCACCAACTACGGCTTCATGACCGCCTTCATAGCTACGGCCGTCCTGATGGCTTTCGCGATTTTTATCTTTTTCATCGGCAAACGCTTCTACCCGCCCGAAGAAGTGAAGTTCGGCGGTAACAAGGCGATAAAGGCTAAACGGTCATTAGAGCAGAAACGCGCGGATCGTGCAGTTCTTGCCCGAATCGCGGGAATTTTTACGCTCATCATCTTTTTCTGGTCCGTGTATGATCAAACAATGACCACCTGGGTTTTCTTCACCAGGGACCATATAAATCTGCACGGATTGGCTCCCGACCAACTTCAGGCTCTAAACCCTTGGCTCATTGTCGCTTTGACCCCTCTCTTTAATATAATGTGGGTTCGGCTGAAGATTACGAAGGCAACTAAAAAAATGCTAATCGGCTTCCTCGTTACTGCTGCCTGCATGGGGGTTATAGCTATCGCCGGGCTCCTGGCTGGCGATGGAAGAACTTCCCTTGCATGGATTGTGGTCGCCTACATAGTAGTCACCCTCGCCGAACTCTGCATCTCGGTTGTCGGTCTGGAGTTCGCCTTTGCGGAAGCTCCTGAGCACATGAAGTCGCAGGTGACCTCATTCTTCCTGGTCACTGTCTTCGTGGGCGATATCATAGCCGGGTTCCTCGCTTCAATCTACCCACGGATGGATCCCGGTAGCTACTTCGGCATACTGACGGCGATGATGCTGATCGTGTCCGCGGTTTTCTACTTCGTGGCCAAAAACTACGAACAGAGAAAGAAGGCCATCGAAGCTGTTACCACGACAGGCTGAGCCTCGCAAGGAGGAGGTTTCCGGTTCCTCTAACCGGGGATTTGGCGTGATGCCAAATCAAAGGGAGTCCTTGGCCCCAAGTTCTCCCGCCTCTATCCAATTCTATCTTTCACCCCTAAAGGTAAAATTAGATAGGGAAAACAAAACAACCTTACGCTTACGCAAAGGTTGTTTTATTTATTCTAAAATTTTTATCAATAATTTATTTATTGACAAAGCCTCTGGTTATAGAACCAAAAAAACCAATTGCCGGATCAATCTTTTTAGCCTTTTGAAATTTTATCAAAGCGGCTCTGGTCGCCGGACCAAATACTAAAGTTTCTTCACCGAGACTGCCAGCCCCTGTTTTTGATACCGCAAAACCTTGCGAGTTGAGATATTTTTGCAATTCTTTAATATCATTCCCCGTCATTCCAATTTTAAGATTGCGAGAAAAAATAAATTTAGATAAATTTGGAGCAACAATATCGTCTCCATCAACAAACACCGTGCTGTCAAAAATAGTTTCAATTCCAAACCAATTATAATTGAAATAATTAAAGGATCGCTCATCTCTAATCCAATGTTTTTTATTATTTTTTATTAGATAAACTTTTGGAGAAATTATATATTTTACAAGATGACTCTCGTAAGAATGGGTTGATGTTGAGATATTTTCATCAACTAATGATTTTATAGTTATCTCCGCGCGATTAACAAAAATATCGGAAAATGTAACTCTGATATCGCTCACTCCGTCTCCTCCCAAATCAACATCCTTGGTTTGGCCTTTTGCCAAAATAACTGTTTTAGGTTCGGAAGAAAAAACCATAGTCACAATTTCATTTAATAGATCAAAGTTATTAATTTTAAAACTATGATTACTCGGTTGCCAATTATAACCGCTTTCCGGCGCAACAAAATTATTTTGATTTGTTATATAAGTTAAAACATTCGTGCCGGATTGATTAATCTCGCCGACATTAAGAGAAACTCCAATTCCCGAAGCTTGAGCATTGGCGACCCCGGATCCAGTACTTGATGGAGAAGAAAAACCTCCGACACCTCCAGAAAGAACACACGACCCCGCAGATAAAACATATCCAACATTACAAGTGGCGGGACCGCAAGTCGGATATGAATTATATGTTGCCGCATTATCTACTGTCGCACAATCATCGTCGTTGATCGTAATTATTACTTGCTGGGTATCGAGCTCAGTTCCATTAGTAATGGAGTTAATATCTATGATTATCGTTTCATTGTTTTCATCAATTAAATCTTGGGTTGCGGTAATGGTGGCCGTACCGGAGATATCGCCGGCGGAAATTACAATTTCAGCGCTTGAAGTAGTGTAGTCTGTTCCGCTTCCCGTAGCTGTGCCGGAATACGCAAGATTAACCATAATTGTTTTTCCGGAGACGGCGGACAAGGTGGCAGTGATAATACTCTCTCCGGCGGCTTCGGCAATAGTTTCTTCGTCAACTGAAAGAGTGACGGTGGGGGGATCAATTTCAAAATCAGCAACACTCTCAATATTATCACCATATGAAATCCAAGAACTGTTTCCGGCCGAGTTAGCGATTCTAGCCTGCCAATGATATTCTGTTCCATTTTGTAGTCCAGAAACGGAAATCTCCCCCGTCACCGAAATGCCCGAATACACAACCGCAATTCCGGAATTAGTAGCGGTATTGGTAAAATCCGTTCCCACTTCTCTTACTTCCACTTGCGGAATTAATGAATCGGAAGAATTAAGGGAGGACATTTCCATTTTTAAAACAACTGCTGTTTCGTTAGTTAAATCGCCTGTTGCAATAATTGTTAATCCATCTGCCTTGTACTGAGCTAAGGATGACGGAGCACTGTCCGGGGCATAAAGTTCGTATAGCCCAATATCGGGAGAAACTCCCCGGGGAACCGAAACGCTGACAAAATCTTCTAAAAGTCCCACATCTATGCCGGCATTTATAACCGGCGAAGTCGGGTCCACCGTAACATTATAATTATTTGGATCGGTAAGTAACGGATCACTATTTATAGAATGGGCGTCATACCCCAACCCCTGCCATTCGGAAAAACTATAGCCAATCCCAAGACGTCCAATATATCCATCGTTATGCCTAAAAAAAATATTGTAATCACTCGTGAAGCCGGAAGAAGAGCTTGGCTCCAAATAAATCAATTTTGAAGTCCCGCCCCCCACTAAAATATTATTTCTTAAACTGACACCTGTTGCGGTTTCTCCTTCATTATTTTTACCTATATGTATAATTTTATAATCACCTGAAAAAATTGAATTTGCGTACATGACATTATTGTCAATATTTATACTCCGAACGCCCTTAACACGCAAAAACGAAACGCCCGTCGAATTGATTATTTTATTGTAAAAAATACCACCGCTTGTATATTCCATTCCGTCTCCCTTCACAATAATACCGTTTCCCCCACCAATAACAGTATTGTATCTGATGAAGGAGTTTTTATTATAACCAAAGAATATTGAATGAACAGTAACGTCAACTAGCTCCGAATCATAATGCAAAGCGCCATATATAACATTATTTTCTATTACCGCCCCATCCAACATATTATCGCCGGCAGTGCTTGCTTCTGAACCAACCCTGACAACATGACCGACGGTTGCACGCGAATACATAGTATTCCCGCTTATCGTAACCGCTCCGCAATTAGTGCCGGTGGAGGTAATTGATATGTTTTCCGCGTCTGATGATTGAGAATCAAATGTATTGTTTGTTATGGACGGCGTTGCCTGATCCACTATTTGTATAAACGGATCTGCCGCTGTTTCAATGGTTGAAATAATACTGTTATTGGAAATATCTATATCCCAAACATCTCCGTCAATAGTAAAAATTGACGAATTGTCGGCATATGTAAAATCATTATGATCTATCGTGATATTCCCCGTCCCGGAATCAAAAAAAATTCCCCCGGAACTGGATAATGCCGTAACATTAAATGTATTGCCCCGAACCGTAAAATCTCCAGACGATGTTACATACCACAAATAAGAAGAATTCGTAATATTAAAATTGTTATTTTCAAACAAAATTGAATTTCCGGGATTGCTTATCCTAACCGCCGCCGTACCGGTGGTAGCGTTAAAAACACTTTCAGAAATAGTTGTGTTCGCATATGATCCTTTTAGTCCGGAAACCGTAGCGGAGGTCATATTAAATATTGAATTATCAACATTTATATTGGACAAAGTAACTCCAGCAAGGAGACTACTGGCCGCATCTTCAAAAGTACAATATGAAAATGTTTTATTGGCTGTTCCTGTAGCAAAATTTACCGTATAAGATTTAGCGCCGTCAATACCATCGTTTGCGTCAAAAATAAATCCCGTAAAACTTACTGATTCCGTACCTGATGTATATAAAACGCGACGGGCCGTTCCGGTGGCGGTAACAGTAACCGCGCCATCGGCAATCCATGCTATTCCTTTACTAACCGACCATCCGTGCAGTGTGGCGTGATTTTCCTTGTAAGTACCTTCTCCAACATGAACAGTGTCTCCGTTTGCAGCCGCATCTTCCGCGTGTTGCAGGGTTAGCCAAGGATTACCCACACTGCCATCTCCGGTTGTGTCAT
>Ga0210051_1006030_pt1 | contig 11466 bp, 13 predicted proteins | sample CryGey092014_all_FD_185464 | JGI IMG/M metagenome (GOLD analysis project Ga0210051, IMG submission 185464) | Groundwater microbial communities from aquifer - Crystal Geyser CG23_combo_of_CG06-09_8/20/14_all (SPAdes) (version 2) | ecosystem: Environmental > Aquatic > Deep subsurface > Groundwater...
CCGAACACCAAAAGCCGGCTTGCCCCATTTAGTCTTAGGCGATTTCAAACCGATAGACTGGTTACCTTCACCGCCGCCATGCGGATGGGCATTAGGATTCATAGCGGTACCGCGGACAGTCGGTCTCCAACCTAAATGACGATTCCGACCGGCGCTGCCGATAACCACATGCATCCGATCGGGATTACTGGCCTGACCGACAGTGCATAAACTATCTTTTTTAACTAAACGAATTTCACCTGACGGTAATTTAATCTGAGCATACTTACCTTCCACGCCCATCACAAAAGCCACATTACCGGCACCGCGAGCGATTTTAGCTCCCTCGCCCGGATTAAGTTCAATACAACTGACACCCACACCGGCTGGAATAAATTTCACCGGCATCGCATTACCGGCTTTAATTTCAATCAATTCCTGGGAACTGACAATAGTATCGCCGGGCTTAATACCAACTGGGGCCACAATATAACGTTTATCGCCATCGGCATAATATAATAGAGCAATCCGAGCGCCGCGTCCGGGATCATATTCAATCGCCTTAACGAAAGCCGACACGCCGAATTTATCCCGCTTAAAATCAATCGCCCGTAAATATCTTTTGGCGCCGCCGCCGCGATGCCGCACGGTAATTTTACCTTGGGCATTGCGACCGCTTTTTTGTTTTCTAAATTTAACCAAACTCTTCTCCGGCGCTGACTTGGTAATATCGGAAAAATCGTCGAAAGTCGCTTCGCGTCTGCCGGGAGTAATCGGTTTTACTTTTTTGATTCCCATAGTTTTAAAATTAATTAGACACCTTCGTAAACTTGAATTGTTTCACCCTTTTTGAGAGTCACAATGGCCTTTTTAAAATCTTTGCGGCGACCCGTAATCCGACCGCGAGCCACTTGCTTGCCTTTCATTTTAACCATATTAACACTAATCGGATTAAGGCCATAAACTTCATCAATCGCCTTAGCCACCTCAATTTTATTGGCATTGATGTCAACTATAAAAACATATTTATTCTGACCGCCTAAATTAGTCGCCTTTTCCGTCACTAATGGTTTAACTAAAATTTTATAAGCCGAACCAACGCCGGTTTTGGCTTTGGCGGCCGATTTCTCTTTCTTAGCTTCAGTCGCATACAAATCTTTCATGGTCGGAGCTTCAGTCTTCTTAGCGGCGGACGGTTTAGCCTTAGCTTCTTTAGTCGTTGGAGCCGCAATAGTTTTTTTACTAAATATTGCCATATAATTTATTTATATCTTTCTTCTAATTTTTTTATCGCTTCGCTGGTCAAAACTAAATTCTTGTATTTTAAAACATCAACAATATTCAAATTTTCTAAATTGATAATTTCCACACCGGGCAAATTACGACCGGAATATTTAACTTTTTCATCCTTTTGATCATTGATTATCAGGACATTGCGTCGAGTATCATTCAAGACTTTCTTTTCCAGACTGGTCAACATAGCGTTGAAAGTCTTGGTCTTAAACTCCGGCATATCCAGTTTTTCTAAAATAACCAAAGTGTTGTTATTAACCTTATCGGATAAAGCCATCAACAGCGCTTTCTGTTTCATTTTCTGATTAATTTGTTTTTTGAAATTACGTTCGTTTCTCGGACCAAAAATAACGCCGCCGCCCCGCCAAATCGGAGAACGACTGGAGCCGACGCGAGCCCGACCGGTACCTTTTTGTTTCCAAGGCTTTTTACCGCCGCCGGAAACTTCCGCTCTAGTTTTAGTATGAGCTAAAACTTGACGTTCGTTGGCCATCTGAGCAATCACGGCTTGATGCAATAAATCATTATTTAAAGCCACCTTAAAAATCTTGTCGCTTAAATCCAGCGTGCCGACATTCTCCGCTTTTTGGTTGTACACGTTAATTTTCACTGACATACTATAGACAAATTAAATAATTAATAAATTATTCTTTAACTTCTTCCGGCTTTTCTTCAGTCGGAGCGACTTCTTCGGCTTTGACTTTTTCCACTACCGGAGCGACTTCTTCAGTCTTGACTTCTGGAGTAGCTTCTTCTCCCACTGGGGCCTCAACAACTTCTTCAGTTTTTACTTCCACCTCAATCACTGGAACGACTGCAGTACTGAATTTTAAATCACCCTGACCCTTAATTATAATTAAAGAATTGACAGCGCCCGGAACCGAACCCTTAACATAAATAATATTATTGGGGGTATCAATTTCAATAATTTCTAAATTAGCGGCAGTCACTTGTTCATTGCCAGTCTGTCCGCCCATTCTAGTTCCCTTAAAAACGTGAGCCGGGCCCTTGGGACCAACCGAACCGGAATGTCTTTCTTGATCTTTATTACCATGAGTATGTTTATGACCGCTAAAACCATGACGTTTAACCACACCCTGAAAACCCTTGCCCTTGGAAACGCCGATCACGTCAATAATATCACCCTTAGCAAAAGTTTCGGTCGTAATGATATCGCCGATTTTGGCTTCAATCGGAGCCGTTAAATGCAACTCTTTGACATATTTCAAATTGTTATGACCGGACTTAGCCAAATGGTTACGTTGCGGTTTTTTGACATTCTTCTCTTTCTTGGTATCAAAACCGACCTGTAAAGCAAAATAACCATCGGTCTTTTCATCTTTAACTTGGGTTACAAAACAAGGACCCGCTGCCACTGGGGTAACCGGCACCACTTTATCGCCTTCCCAAATCTGGGTCATATTTAATTTTTTTCCTAAAATGAATTTCATACATTTATTTAAAATAAAAAACTGGTCTCAAATAATGTAAACCAGCCAAAGCCGCGATTAACTGATAATTAACGGACTCCAAAAATTATTGTTTAATTTTTTGTTTGGCGGTTGTCTCCTGATTTTGCGGTCTTCATTTTAGGCACTTTCTACCAGTAGAGTTACCGAAAACTTGAACGGCAAAATAGATGTGTAATATACAAAACGATTTTACTGCATTTTTATCTCGACATCAACCCCGGCCGGTAAACCTAAATTGGTCAAATCTTCAATGGTCTTGGCGGTGGGATCAACGATATCAATTAAACGCTTGTGAATGCGCATTTCATATTGATCTCGAGCATTTTTATGCACAAAAGTAGAGCGATTAACGGTATACTTACGTTTCTCAGTCGGTAGTGGAATCGGACCAAAAATAGTGGCATCAGTGCGCTGAGCAGTTTCAATAATAGTTCTGGTGGACTGGTCAATAATCTTATGATCAAAAGCTTTAATCTTAATGCGGATTCTCTGCTTGGAATCAGTCTCTTCTTTTTTAATTTTTTTCTCCGGCATAATGTACGTTTTTATTTTATCTTTTTGTTTATTATATAAATTAATGAAATAAACACTACAAGCTCGCTCTTAGTTGAAGAGCGAGCCTAAGTGACTACTTAGTAATTTTGGTAACAACACCGGCACCAACGGTTCGACCGCCTTCCCGAATAGCAAATCTTTGCTTTTCTTGTAAGGCAATCGGAGCGATTAATTTGATATTCAAATTAACGGTATCTCCCGGCATCACCATTTCAGTTCCGGCCGGCAATGTAATATCACCGGTCACATCGGTAGTTCGGATATAGAATTGTGGTTTATAACCATTGAAAAAAGGTTTATGACGACCGCCTTCATCCTTGCTTAAAACATAAACTTCAGATTCAAATTCGGTGTGGGGAGTGATAGTTCCGGTTTTAGCTAAAACTTGACCGCGTTCCACTTCATCTTTCTTGGTACCGCGCAGCAGTAATCCGGCATTATCGCCAGCCAAACCTTTTTCCAGTTGCTTATTGAACATTTCAATACTAGTCACAGTGGTTTTTTTGGTATCCATTAAACCAACAATTTCCACTTCATCGCCAATTTTGATTTGACCCTTTTCAATTCTACCAGTTACGACAGTGCCGCGACCTTCAATGGAAAAGATATCTTCAATCGGCATTAAGAATGGTTCGTCAATTTCCCGTTTTGGTTCTGGAATATACTCATCTAAAGCTTTTAATAAATCGATTACCGGTTGAGCGTCGGGGCCAGATGGATTATCCAAGGCCTTTAAAGCTGAACCGCGAATAATCGGAGTAGTATCACCCGGGAATTCATATTTCTTCAATAAATCACGCACCTCTTCCTCGACTAAATCAATTAATTCTTTGTCCTCAACCATGTCGCATTTATTCAAAAAGACGATGATGTAAGGAACACCAACCTGTTTAGCGAGTAGAATATGTTCTCTGGTCTGAGGCATAGGACCATCAGTCGCCGCGACCACTAAAATAGCGCCATCCATCTGAGCCGCGCCGGTAATCATGTTTTTAACATAATCAGCATGACCCGGACAGTCAACGTGAGCATAATGTCTGGCTGCCGTCTCATACTCCTGATGAGAAGTGGCAATGGTAATACCGCGAGCTTTCTCTTCGGGAGCATTGTCGATGTCGTTAACGCCTTTATGACTGGCCTTCATCCCCTGCGCATTAGACACCGCTAAAATTGCAGCGGTTAGGGTAGTCTTGCCATGATCAACGTGTCCGATTGTACCGACGTTGACGTGGGGTTTTGTTCGTTGAAATACTTCTGCCATGTTTTTACTTCACGACCCCCTCCTAATAAAAGGGGTTATTTGTCTGACGACAACCAGTCGTTTAAATTAATTTATTGATTTTTTATTAATAAATATAGATTATTCTTGAATTTCATCTTCAACATCCACCGCCGCCTCCTTGACGGATTTGGGAATACTCCAATTATTATTTCCTTTATAACGATTTTTTAAAATTTGACCGCTGGAATAAATGGTTTCTTTAGGAAAATTATGATCATCTTTCCACATCTTATTTTGATCACTGCTCGCTATTTTATCAGCTATCTTCTCCTCTGTCAAGTTAGGGTTTTCCCCATTAGCTTCATTTAAACCTAAAATCTCTTCATATTCTTCGAGGGGCATAACCACAAAGGAATTATCCGGTTCATTATTATCAAAAACAACAATCCGATCACCGGTTTTTCGAGCGAGTCTCATTACTTTCTGCAATTTGTTTGACATATTGATAAAAGTTAATGACTAAATCGAATCTTTACTTACCAGCCTTTTCTTTAATTTGCTCTAAAATATTCCGAGGAACTTCAGCATATTTCAAAAATTCCATCGTATAATTAGCGCGACCTTGGCTCATGGAACGCAGCGAAGTGGAATAACCGAACATTTCCGCCAAAGGTACTTTAGCCCGAACCAGTTTAATACCGGCCGGCCTATCGGTCATTTCATCGATTTGACCCCGTTTAGCATTCAAATCGCCGATAATATTACCCATATATTCTTCGGGGGTGGTAACTTCCACCTTCATCACCGGTTCCAACAATACCGGTTTAGCTTTAGCCACGGCATCTTTGAAGCCAAAGATAGCGGCCATCTTAAAGGCTAATTCCGAAGAATCAACTTCATGATAACTACCGTCAAAAACAGTCACTTTTAAGTCAATCATCGGATAACCGGCCAAAACACCGGAAGTCAAAGCTTCCTTGACGCCCTTTTCAATGGCTGGGATATATTCTCGCGGAACTGATCCACCCTTAACCTCATCCACAAACATGAAGCTCTTACCTTCTTCATTGAATGGTTCCACGCGTAACCAACAATCACCATATTGACCGCGACCACCGGACTGCTTAACATATTTGCCTTGGGCCTCAGCTTTTTCTTTAATAGTTTCCCGATATGATACTTGCGGTTTACCGACATTGGCTTCCACCCCGAATTCTCGCTTCATCCGATCCACAATAATTTCTAAATGCAATTCTCCCATCCCGGAGATTAGAGTTTGGCTGGTTTCCTCATTGGTCTCCACCCTAAAAGTCGGATCTTCTTCGGCCAGACGGGACAAAGCCACGCCCATTTTCTCTTGGTCAACTTTAGTCTTGGGTTCCACGGCAATCTTGATAACCGGCTCCGGGAACTTAATTGATTCTAATAATATCGGAAAATCTTCCGCGCATAAAGTATTGCCGGTAGTGGTATCTTTCAAACCAATCACCGCCGCAATATCGCCGGCATAAACTTCTTTCACTTCTTCCCGATGGTTAGCGTGCATCCGAACCAGACGGCCGACTCTTTCTTTGTTGCCGGTACTGGAGTTAACAATATAGGAACCGGAAGCCAAAACTCCTTGATAAACCCGGACAAAACATAATTTGCCCACAAAAGGATCAGTGGCAATTTTGAAGGCCAGACCGACAAAAGGAGCATTGTCATCAGGTTTGATTTCCATATGCTTAGTCTCATCACGCACTTCGGTTCCCTGCAACTCCGGGACATCGAGCGGAGACGGCAAATAATCGCAAACGGCATTGAGAGCCATTTGCACGCCAATATTCTGCAGCGCAGTACCGCACAAAACCGGATAAGCGCCGTTGGCGATAACCCCTTTGCGCAGAGCCACCTTCAATTCTTCCAAGCTAATCTCCTCTCCGTTTAAATATTTTTCGGTTAAAGTATCGTTAAACTCGGCAATTTTTTCCACCGCCAAAGAGCGATATTTTTCCGCATCAGCTTTCATGTCTTCCGGAATCGGAACTTCCACAATCTTTTCCCCAAAATTGCCTCCAAAGTTATAAGCTTTTTGTTCTAATAAATCAATCAAACCGGAAAAACTATTATCGGCGCCGATGGGCAATTGAATGGCAAAAGCCTTAGGGTTAAGCCGAGTTTGAATTGACTCCAAGCTCATATAAAAATCAGCTCCCATCTTATCCATCTTATTGATAAAACATAAGCGCGGGACATTGTATTTATCAGCCTGACGCCAGACAGTTTCCGATTGCGGTTCCACTCCGGCTTGACCGTCAAAAACGGCGATAGCGCCGTCTAAAACGCGCAAAGAGCGTTCCACTTCCACGGTAAAATCAACGTGTCCGGGAGTATCGATAATATTAATTTTATTATCTCGCCAAAAACAAGTGGTCGCCGCCGAAGTGATGGTAATGCCCCTTTCTTTTTCTTGTTCCATCCAATCCATTTCAGCCGCGCCTTCATGCACTTCGCCGATTTTATGTTTTTTTCCGGTATAGAATAAAACCCGCTCGGTAAAAGTAGTTTTGCCAGCGTCAATGTGAGCCATGATACCGATGTTTCTGATTTTATCTAATGAATAATCCCTGGGCATAAATTTTATATTTATGGTTATTTATATCTTATTTATTTTTATAAAAATAAATTTTAACCGGAGACGGTTAAAATTTATGGCAAAATTATCGCGAAAAATGAGCAAAAGCCTTGTTAGCTTCAGCCATCTTGTGAACCGCTTCCCGTTTTTTGATAGCCGCGCCTTCCCCGTTACTGGCATCTAAAATTTCAGCAGCTAATTTTTCTTCCATGGAATTACCGCGCCGATCATGAGCGGCATTGATCATCCAATGACAACCTAAATAGAAACGGCGTTCGCCTCTGACTTGAACCGGAACCTGATAGTTAGCACCGCCGACCCGCTTGCCCCGAACTTCAACCAACGGCGAAACCTTTTTGATGGCCTTGTTAAAGACATGCCGCGGATCTTGTTTGGTTTTGTCTTTGATAATATTAAAAGCATCATAAATGATTCTCTGGGAAACACTCTTCTTGCCGTCAATCATCAAATAATTAATGAGTTTAGCAATACTTTTATCGTTGTATTTTAGATCGCCTTCGATTTTTCTCTTCGGCGCTGGTTTTCCACGCATAATTTTGTGTTTCTAAATTACTCAGCTATAAGTAATGCTAGAAGTTCTAAATATTATAAATTTTTATTAACTATTTCTTAGGTTTCTTAGCCCCATAACAGCTTCGGCCCTGACGCCGAGCTTCCACTCCTTGAGCGTCAAAAACGCCCCGGATAACCTTGTAACGCACACCCGGCAAATCCTTAGTCTTGCCGCCTTTAACTAAAACGATGGAATGCTCTTGCAGGTTATGGCCCATACCCGGGATATAAGCGGTGACTTCCATCCCATTGGATAAGCGCACCCGGGCAATTTTCCGTAAAGCGGAATTCGGTTTTTTCGGAGTCATAGTAGTCACCTTCAAACAAACACCTTGTTTAAATGGAGCCCCCTTGGCATCCACCTTCTTCTGGCGATGAAGGGAGTCCAGACGAGTATGCAAAGCCAAAGTTTTAGTTCTTTTGCTTTTAATAACGCGGCCCTTGCGCACCAATTGATTCATTGTTGGCATAATATTTTAATTGCGAATTAAAAATCGCGAATTATGAAATCCGCTCTAATTTATTGGAAAATTAAATAAAATCCCGAATAATCAGGATATTTTTTCTTACTCCACTAAATTTATCAAAAACTAAAGATAAAGTCAAGGGGAAAACCGCAATCAGACGACAAAATAGACTCCGAACAGAATAATCGTAAAAATAAGCTCCGCCTTGGAATAATATCCAATGAATCCCCTAGTATTAAACTTCTTCCAGGGAAAAAAAGGATAAAAGTCATCATCATCAATGGCATCCAGCAGAAAATGGCTCAAATAACCCAAACCGAATACCAATCCGACTTTCAGACTGAATAGGGCTATCAAACTGGTCAAAGCAAAGAAAGCGATAAAACTATGTAAATAACTGCGAGAACTCTCATGAGTACTTTTAGCCACTTTTAACATTTCCTTCACATTGAAGATAATCTTGTTTTTGACATGCGGAATCAAGTGATCTAAATCAATCGCCACCGCGCTGATAATGGCCGTGGGATAATCACCGGTTAATTTGCCGATTATTAAACCGGCGGCTAAATGAGCCGTAGAATACATAGAATTAAAATAAATTATAACCAGTTAAAAGCTGGAAGAGCCAAGCAATAATTGGAGTAATAAAATTAGAAGCGAATAACACAAAAAATAAAACTAAAAATAAACCAAAACGTTCAATCTCCAAAAACTTGAGCTGGATCTTGGCCGGCAAGAAGGCCGCCAAAACTTTAGAGCCGTCCAGCGGTGGAATCGGCAATAAATTGAAAACCATTAACATCAAATTGATATAAACAATCATCCCCAGGAAAGAAACTAAGGCGCTATCAATCCCCGGGAATAAACGCAATACTGAAGCAAACATTACCGCTAAGATAAGATTACCCAAAGGACCGGCCAGAGCTACTTTGGCCGGACCATATTTCTGATCGCGCAGATTATAAGGATTAAACGGCACCGGTTTGGCCCAACCGAAAATAACGCCGCTCCCCGAGAAAATCATTAATAAAGGCAGGATAATAGAACCGAACAAATCAATATGTGGAATCGGATTCAAAGTTAATCGACCCAAATCTTTGGCCGTGCTGTCGCCACCACGCGCCGCCGCAAATCCATGCATATATTCATGAATAATGGCTGAAAACACTAAAACAATAATTTCAAAAAGGTAAAGCATAATGAATTTTTATTAAAACCAATGACCATTCTAGCACATCTTGATATTTTTATCAAAGGATGTTAACATACAGAAAGATCAACAAAAATAAATTTAAGACAGCTCAGCTAGACTGCGCTTTTATAATTATATGGCAAAAAAATGCGACCTGTGCGGACGCGGATCAACCAAAGGCGCGATGCGTTCCCACTCCAAACGCCAGACTCTGAAACGTCAGAATATCAATCTGCAAGTCAGAAATGTCGGCGGTATCAAAGTAAAACTATGTACTTCTTGCATGCGCACTATGGAAAAAGAACCGAGAGTAAAAACTCCCAGAAAAGCAGCTAAGAAATTAGCCTAATAAAAAGACCGGCTCTAAACCGGTTTTTTTATTTATATAATTTTTTGATCTGGACAAACTTTCGATAAAAGAAAAAGGTTATTATAAATAAAATAAAGTAATAAATCCAACCCCCGAGCCAATTCCAGGCGGAACTGCTAACGGCGGCATAAGGCACGGAGGCCAAAATGTCCGTCATCATGAATTGGTAGCGCAACAAGCAATATGAGGGCCAGAACCACAACCAATTTAAGATGGGAATAACCCCCGACAAAAATAAAGCCCCGATCAAAGCGCTCATCAAAAACGGGAAGGTCCACAGTACTAAAATATTGGCCACTGGCGCAATAATGGAAAAACGTCCGAAATTAATGAGCGAGATGGGGGCGGTCACCAGTTGCGCCGCCAGAGTAACATTTAACACGTCCCATGATAATTTTAAATTTCTCCTCTTCCCGAAAAACTTCCGACCGAAATAATCTCCGATTGGATAAATATAAATTAAAGCCAGCATCGCCAAAAATGACAATTGAAAACCCAAATCGTCTCGCAGCAATGTCGGATTAAATAACAGCATCGCAAAAGCGCTCACCACTAATGCCAATTCAATCTTTACATCTTTCCCGAAACAGGCCGCCCACAGGGCCATCCCGCCCATGATGAGTGACCTGACCGCCGAAGCTTGCCAGCCGGTTAACAGGACGTAGAGAAATAAAAGGATAATTGATAAATAGAAGGCTCGCTTTTTCCGCAAACGAAATAACAATAGAAACTTCATCATCATCGCCGAGAGCATCGTAATATGAGTCCCGGAAATAGCAATCATATGCGAAATGCCAATAATGGAGAACTTATCTAAATTAGCATCGCTCACCGTCCGTTTATAGCCTAAAATCAAAGCATTTCCCAGGCCCGCTTCCGGCTCCGGCATTCCCCGATTGATGATTTCAAAGAAACTTTTTTTGAGGTTGAACAATCCCCTAAAGAAAAGATTGTTAATACCGCTTCCCTCGCCCACCTTTTCTAAATACGGCTGATAGCTCAAAGAATAAATGCCATAGCGCGCCAAGTAATAATCATAACGGAAATCTTCAATCACTTCCGGCGCTTTCAATGTCCCTCTAAAGCTTAACTGGTCGCCATAAAAATATTCCGGATAGGGACTCGTGCTAATCAAAACTTTTCCCCCGCTCACGCATAATAATATTTTTTGACTGCCACCCCGTCTATCCGGCTCTTCGCACACCGTTCCAATCATTTCCACCTTCTGGCCATTATATTTTGCTAAGCTACTTGGAATCCAAAGGTGATAGCGCCAAAAAGCCAAGAAAAGCCAAGCGAAAAATAGGAATATTAAACGCAGACGATTGAAGCGCCAAAAGAGAAAAAACAAAACAAAAAAGACAATAAACAAATACAAACTAATCATCCCAAAATTAACCAATGGAGCGAACAATATCCCGATTATGAAGCCTGAAGAGACCCAAACTATCTGTTTATGATATTTTTTCATGCCTTTATTATATTCCCCCGATGATAAAGAGAAGATAAAAAGACCTTAAAATATAAGGATAATTAAACTAACATCAACCCAAAAACTGTGTCTCGCCCTCAAATCCCGCATAAACATTGGACTTAAATGTAAGCGTCTCATATAGTGTTGCTATTTTGGCAATTATTGCCTAAATCCGTAGGAAAACCAATCAATTTTGGACGTATTAACCCCGGCTAATTGAAGCCGATTTTGACCATTTTTGTACTTATTAAA